>ERZ779869.3467-NODE-3467-length-12158-cov-7.490705_pt1 | contig 12158 bp, 13 predicted proteins | sample MGYA00511557_ERZ779869 | MGnify/ENA primary metagenome ERZ779869 (study PRJEB29588, sample SAMEA2154620) | human gut metagenome | biome: human gut; feature: human-associated habitat; material: faeces | place: Denmark | collected 2008/2010 ...
CAGGACGCGCCCCGACGCCGCGGCGTGCGCGGCACCGATGCCGGGGAGAGCGCCTGCGAAACCCCCGAAGCCCCCGAAAAACACAAGTTCCGGCTCTTTACCGGCGACCGCGTCCTGTGGATCATCGTCGCGGCGCTGGCGGTGATTTCCGTGCTGGTGGTCTACTCGTCGACGGCCAAGATGGCCTACGACGCCCACACGGCGCGTACCACGGCCCATTTCCTGCGCCAGCAACTCATCATCCTCGTCGTCAGCCTCATCATCCTGGTTGCCGTGCAGAAGATCAACTGCCGGATTTACAACCTGTTATCCCGCCCCGTCTATTTCCTTTCGGTCGCACTCACCGTCGCCGTCTATTTCATCGGCGCCACGACCAACGGCGCCGCCCGCTGGATACCCCTCGGGCCGTTCCAGTTCCAGCCCTCCGAGGCGCTGAAGGTCGCCACGGTACTGTTCCTGGCCCGGCAACTGGCCGGACGGCAGTCGAAGATCGACAAAATACGCATCGTCCCGTCGCTCAAATTCTGGACGTGGCGTTCGTCGCGCGAACAGCGCCGCATCTGGCGCGAGGGGACATGGCCGATCCTGATGCCCGTCGTGGTCTCGTGCGCGGTGATCTTCCCGGCCCACACCTCCTCGGCCGTACTGGTTTTCATGGCCTCGTGGGTCATGATGCTCATCGGGCGCGTCCGGCTGGGCGAACTGGTGAAACTCATCGGGCTGGCCTGCATCGGCATCGTCTTCATCATGACCCTCAACCTGGGGCGCAGCGAGACTGCCGAAGGGCGCGTCTCGACATGGATCCATCTCTGGACACGCTCGCAGACCGAAAAACCGATCGAGCACCTCACCGACACCGAGCGGTCGATGATCGCCATTCACAACGGCGGGGTCTTCGGCGAAGGCGCCGGACAGAGCGCCATGCGCGTCGAGATGATCCATCCCGAAAGCGACTATGCCTACGCCTTCTTCGTCGAGGAATACGGCATCGTACTGGCACTGGCCTTGCTGATGCTCTACCTGTGGATATTCTTCCGGGGCATCGAGATATTCCGCCGCTGCGGGACGGCATTCCCGGGGCTGCTGGTACTGGGGCTCGCCCTGCTGATAACCTGCCAGGCGCTGCTGCATATCATGGTGACCGTCAACCTGATCCCCGAAACGGGACAGACGCTGCCGCTGATCTCGCGCGGCGGCTCGTCGACCATCTTCACCACCATCGCGCTGGGCATGATCCTCAGCGTCAGCCGCCAGAACGACGAACAGTCGCACGATACGCCCCGCAGCGAATCCATTTACGAAAAATAACACGGCCATGGACGACATAAGACTCGACAAATACCTTTGGGCGGTGCGGGTGTTCAAAACCCGCAGCGACGCCGCGGATGCCATCCGCAACAACAAAGTCACGGTAAACGGCTCCGCCGCCAAACCCTCGCGCGAAGTGAAGGTCGGCGACGTGATCGCCGTGCGCAAGATGCAGGTGACCTACTCCTACCGGGTGCTCGACCTCGTGTCGAGCCGCCAGCCGGCCAAGAATGTCCCCCTGTACTGCCTCAACATCACCCCGCAGGAGGAGCTGGACAAGCTCAGCATCCCGCGCGAAACGATCTTCGTCTTCCGCGACCGCGGTACGGGGCGCCCGACCAAAAAGGAGCGCCGCGAACTGGACGGGCTGATGGACGGAATCTACTACGACGGGGACGAGTAGGCCAGTATGTCCTGCGCCTCCCCATACGAACTCCCGACCTTCGCGGCGGCGTCCGCAGCAGCCTCGTTCTCGGGGCCTTGCGTAGGCACGAAGCCCCGAACCGTCCGGTCGGAATTACGCCTTCGCTACGCCCATGGCACGGGGCGTGATTTCTGCGGCGGAACTGACGAACACTTGAGAATCCCTGCGGGAGATAAAACGCCGAAACGGACAAAATATCATGCAAGCACGATAAATCGTCCGTTTCCGTGTTTCGAGCCTACGGCTCTTTTCAACTATTCGCCTATTTCTTGTTGAAAAAATTCATCGTGCGTTCCAGCCCGATCGTCGTGAACGAAAGTATCGCGTCGCCGAACACCTTGAGCCGCTCGGGCAGCGCCTTGCGCTCCTCGTCCGACCACTCCCCCAGCACATAGTCGACCTGGTGGCCCTTGGGGAAATCCCCGCCCACGCCGAAGCGCATCCGGGCGTAGTCCTCCGTTCCCAGCAGCTCGGCGATATTCTTCAGCCCGTTGTGCCCCCCGGCACTCCCCCGGGGACGCATACGCAGCGTGCCGAACGGCAGCGCAATGTCGTCCGAAACCACCAGCAGGTTTTCCGGGGCGATCTTCTCGGCCTCCATCCAGTAACGGACGGCTTTGCCCGAAAGGTTCATGTAGGTCGAGGGCTTCAGCAGGATCAGCGTACGCCCCTTATGCTTCAACTCGGCCACATCGCCGTAACGCGCCGTCGTAAAAACAGCGTTGGACGCCTCGGCGAGGGCGTCCAACACTTTGAATCCGATGTTGTGCCGGGTTCCGGCATATTCGGCGCCGATATTTCCCAACCCAACAATAAGGTATTTCATACGCTACCGATTAGGCTTGTGCCGCCGCACCGCGCGATGCACGGGTTACGCGCACTGCGCAGACGGCCGTCGAAGCCGGAGTGACGAATTTCAGGTTCTCGAATGCAAGGTCGCCTACGAAGATGGTCTTGCCGACACCCAGTTCGGTTACGTCCACGACCAGTTCGTCGGGCAGGTTCTCGACCAGCGCGCTCACGACGAGCTTACGGGCCGACAGCGTCAACTTACCGCCGACCTTCACACCTTCGGCGTTACCCGTCAGGCGTACCGGAATGGCGATGGATACGGGTTTACCCTCGGCAATGCGGTAGAAATCGAGGTGGAGGATCTGCTCGCGGATGGGGTGGAACTGCGCCTCACGCAGCACGGCCTGCTCTTTCTTGCCGTCGAAATCGAACTCGACGATGTAAGAGTTGGGGGTGTAGATCAGGGCCTTGATCTCGCGGGGGTCTACCGAGAAGGAAACCGACTCGCCGTTGCCCGACAGTACGCAGGGTACCATGCCCTCGCGGCGTACGGCCTTGGCCGCTTTCTTGCCGTACTCATCACGCTTAACGGCCTTTACAGAGATAGTTTTCATAATACGTTTGTTTTTTAATGTGTTACCACCGGCGGTTCTCAGCCCGGCCACGCAAGCCGCGCCCCAATTCCGCCTGTTTCGGATCGCAAAGATAAGGTAAAATATTAAGAATCAAAAATCAACCGTAAAAAATTCGTTTCCGGGCAAAAAAATTTCGGTTTGGGATTTAACTTTTGCAACTTTAACGCGTCTTACAGACAAACCCTCATGGAAGAGACCCGCGACATACCCGCAGAAGAACTCTCGGCGCTACGCAATCCCGCCACCCGACGCGGGGCGTTCGACCGTCTGGTCGGGGCATACCTGCGGCCGCTTTACTGGCACGCACGACGGCTGGTCGTCGTCCACGAGGATGCCGAGGATGTGGTACAGGAAACCTTCATCCGCGCCTACGACAAGATCGGCACCTTCCGGGGCGGAGCCGGGGAACTGGGGGCATGGCTCTACCGCATCGCCACGAACACCGCACTGACGATGCTGCGGCGGCGCAGGCCGGGGCTCTTCTCCTCGCTCGACGACGTAAGCCGCATCCTGGCAAGCCACGTGGCGGAGGAGTGCGGCGAGGATGCCGACCGGACGTTGGTACGTTTCCAGCAGGCGATCCTGGAGCTGCCGCTCAAGCAACGGCTGGTCTTCAACCTCCGCTACTACGACCGGATGCCCTACGGACAGATCGCCCGCGTGCTGGGGCAGCGCGAAGAGACGCTCAAGGTCAATTACCACCATGCGGTACAGAAACTGAAAGAGAAACTAACACGGGAACTATGAACCACGAATTCGGAAATATCGGCAGGCGGCTGCCTTACGACCTGCCTGAGCATCGCCTCGAAGCGTTGCACGAACGCATCCTGCGCAATACGGCGGCACGGCCCGCACCCGCTGCCCGCACCCGCCGGCTTTACCTGGCGGCAGGGGTGAGTGTCGCGGCAGCCCTCCTGGCAACGGGCATCCTCCTCTCCGGACACCTCAGCCACCGCGCCGAGGCCCCGCTGCCGGACATCGAGCAGATGCTTGCACGGCTCAAGGACCGCGAGCTGCCGCCGCCCCCGGCGGCAACGATGTGCGGTGCGCTGCTGGACTACATCACGACGCCGAACAAGGACTTCCAGCCGATGGGCGCGAACATGGGCATCCTGCCCCGCACCGAGGAGATCAACGCTATCCGCGATAAGCGGGAGCGCTACATGGCGCTCTCGCAGAACGCCCAAGATGCCATGCGTGTATGGACGGAGGAATACAAATGAAAATTTTAGTGGATGCCATGGGCGGTGACAACGCCCCACTGTGTGTATTGCAGGGTGCAAGCCAGGCGGCTGCAGAGTTCGGCGACGGCATGACTCTCACGCTGCTGGGCGAGGAAAAAGCCATCCGCGACTGCGCGGCAGAAAATAAAATCGACCTTGCACCGTTTGAAATCATCAACTGCACCGAGAACATCGATATGCACGACGACCCGGTCAAGGCTGTGCGCCACAAGAAGGATTCCAGCCTTGTGAAGGGCCTGACCATGCTGAAAAACGGAGAGGGCGATGCCTTTGTCTCCGCCGGCTCCACCGGTGCGCTGCTGACCGGTGCGACGCTGATCACCAAGCGTATCCACGGCATCCGCCGTGCGGCTATGGCGCCGGTCATCCCCACCACCACCGGCAGCGCTGTGCTTATCGACTGCGGCGCCAACGCCGAGTGTACCCCGGAGTATCTGCTCCAGTTCGCCTATCTGGGCAATTTCTATGCCCAGCGGGTGCTGGGGGTGGCGACGCCCCGCGTGGGCCTGCTGAATATCGGCGCGGAGGATAGCAAGGGCACCGACCTGCAAAGGCAGACCCTGGCCCTGCTGCGCGCGGCGGACGCCCGGGGCGATCTGCACTTCATCGGCAATATCGAGGCCAAGGACGCCATCAAGGGTGGCTGTGACGTGATCGTTACCGACGGCTTCTCCGGCAACGTGATGCTCAAGTCCATCGAGGGCGTGGGCTCCTTCGCAGGCAGCGCCCTGAAGGGAATGTTCAAAAAGAACCTGCTGACGAAGCTTGCCGCCCTGCTGGTGATGCCGGGGCTGAACGCCTTTAAAGCGCGGCTGGACCCCAACAAGGTGGGCGGCACGGCCTTCATCGGCATCTCCAGGCCGGTCATCAAGGCCCACGGCGGCTCCAACGCCGAGGCCATCGAGAATGCGGTGGGGCAGGCCATTCAGGTGGCCGAAAGCGGTATTACCGAGGCCATCGCGGCGCACATAGACAAAATGCAGCTTCCCACCGTATAAATTTACCAAAAAGGTATTGACACTGTCACACGATTGCCGTATTATTTTCGGAGATAACAAGCAAAGAAGGAGGAATACCCTTGACTATGGAAGAGATCTTCAAGACGATGCAGGATCTGATCGCCGAGCAGTTCGCTATCGATGCCGACGAGATCAGCATGGACAGCTCTTTCGTGGACGACCTGGGTGCCGATTCTGTGGATCTGGTGGAATTGGTCATGGCGATGGAAGAGGAGTTTGACATCGGCGAGATCGACGAAGAAGACCTGGCCGGCCTCAAGACCGTCGGCGACTGCGTCCGCTATCTCAACAGCAAGCTGGGCTGATCCGACTATAACGACAGAAAATACGGCCCGGCAGGGCCGTATTTTTTCAGGAGGTTCCTATGGAAGAACTGGAAAAAAAGCTGGGCTACACCTTCCGTGACCCGGAGCTGCTCCGTGCCGCCCTGTACCACAGTTCCTACGCCAACGAGCACCGCAGCGAGGGCATACGCAGCAACGAGCGCTTGGAATTCCTGGGCGATGCCGTGTTGGGCTTTGTGTCCGCCGAGCACCTGTTCAAAAAGCACCCGGAGCTGCCGGAGGGCGACCTGACCCGCATCCGCGCCGCCCTGGTGTGTGAGGAGAGCCTGCACGAGGTGGCCCAGTCCCTGGACCTGGGCAGTCACCTGCTGCTGGGCAAGGGCGAGGAGCAGGGCGGCGGCCGCTGCCGGCCCTCCATACTGGCCGACGCCACCGAGTCGGTATTTGCCGCCGTGTATCTGGACGGCGGGATGGACGCCGCCAGCGATCTCATCCACCGCGTCCTGCTGGACAAGGAGCGTGAGGAGGTGGTGGAGGAGCGCCGCCGGGACTATAAGACGGAGCTGCAGGAGCTGGTCCAGCGCAGAAGCGGCCAGGTGCTGCACTATGAGCTGACGGGGACCTCTGGCCCCGACCACGCCAAGCAGTTCACCTTCCGGGTGACGCTGAACGGCAGAGAGCTTGGCCAGGGTACCGGCCGCAGCAAAAAGGAGGCGGAGCAGTCCGCCGCCCGCAGCGCCCTGGCACAGTGGAACGAGCAATAAGCAAAAAGAGAACGCCCGCCGGGATTACCACCGGCGGGCGTATTTTTCAGAAGGTGAAGGTATATCCGTCCCGCAGCAGCAGTATCTGCTGGGTGTCTTTTTCCGCATCACTGAGATGGATCGTGGACTGATGTCCGTCCGCCGAATCTCGCAGCCAAACGGCAGGCATGGTGGGATCGCCGCAGTAGGCAGTGGTGTACATGATGGCCACTGCGTTGCCGATGTCGCTGCCCTCCTGCTGTGCGTATGCGTCAAACAGCCCGGATAGGCTTTCCCCGCTGTAGCGGATGCTGCTCCGGCGTGCGTCCGTGCCGCTTTGCGTCACCGGTCCATAGATAAAGTCACAGGCATAATATACGCCGTCCTGCTTGACGTAATTGAAAACGTGCTCGCTTTCCAGCCAGAATACATAGACGTAACCGACCTCGTCATAGTCGCCGTTCAGCAGCGCGCCGAACAGCGCCGATGTGCCCACGCAGCCGCCGTTGTTCAGCTGATACCGCAGCGCCGCCCCTATGCCGGCGTCATCCGGAGCAAAGCTATAGCCCCGCGCTTCCAAAAACTGCGCGGCGTCGGCCACCGTGGAGATTTTTTCACAGGCCTCCGCAAAGGAGATCCCCGCATCCGCAAGCGCCTGTATCTCTTCGTCAGTGTACTCCCGCTGTTCAAAGGCCTTCCGCTGTTCCTGCTCCTCTTTGCTCAGAACGGGGTACGCGTTTGCCGTGTAGGCGGACGTACTGAAGCCGCACGCTGTCCGCAGCATATCCGCCAGCTTCTGTGCATCCGCGTTCACATAGTTCTCGCCGGAGAGGACGAGCCAGCAGTCGCCGCGTATCTCAAACGGGTCAAATGCATAATACAGTCCGTCCTGCGCTATGGCGGCATAGGCGCTATAATTGCTGCTGGAATGCAGATCGATGCGCCCGCTTTCCTCATAGTCCCCTGCCAGCAGATACAGCAGCGCATCCACCCAGCCGCGGGGCTGGCTGCTGCCGCGCAGCAGCGTGGTCTCCACGTCCTGACTGTCGATATCCTCGCTGTCCTGCTGCCGTGCCTTCAGCAGCCGCAGCGCGTCCGGCACGGTGCTCACAGTCGCCGCCATCTCCGCGGTGTCCCCGCCGTCCAACAGCGCCGTGATCTCCTCCCCGGTCAGCTGCGGTTTGCCGAATACTGCCGGATAGCACACGCCGTCCACGCGGTAACATTCCACACCGTTGGAGGTCACTGTTTTGGCGCTGCTCTCGCCGCACCCAGCCAGCGTCAGCAGCGTCAGCAGGCACAGCACCAGCGCAATACATCTCTTTCGCATGATATTCTCTCCCTTTTTCGTGTTTTTACCATCATAGCACACGGAGTACGGCATGGCAAGCAAAAAGCACCGCCCTCGGCGGTGCTTTTTTGTGCGCATTACGGCTGGTAGTGGTGCGCGTCCTGCAATACCATCTCCTTGACCTTCATCAGCCGTGTGGTGTTGCCGCGCTCGTTCTCGTCCAGCTTCATGGTGATATAGCGGATGTTCTGCTCCGTCTCCGGGATCATCACATACTCCAGCGCGTTGACCCGCCGGCGGGTCTTTTCGATATCCTGGGCCAGCAGCTGCATGGTCTTTTCCACCTGCGCCAGCTCCAGCATATCGGCGAATACCGCCTGCATCTTCTCCAGCGCCGCGTCCAGCTCGCCGCTGGTCTGGGCGAAGCCGTAGGGCAGCAGCGCGTCGTCGCCGCTGTCGGTCTGGAAGGTGAACACCGGCACGTTCACGCTCATGATGTTCCGGGTGGACACCTCCAGCGACACGCTGCGCCGCGGGCAGGACAGGGCCTCCTCCAGCACCTCCGGTCCCATCAGGGCGGCGGCCACGGTGAAGGCGGCGTTGGCCTCCTTCAACCCCTGCTCCACCTTGGCGCGGAGCGCGCGGTTGCGCCGCACCACGTCCATAAACTGCTTCATCAGCTCGTCCCGCTTGTCCTTCAGCAGCTTGTGGCCCCGGCGTGCGGTCTTCAGCCGGCCCTTCAGCCGGGTCAGCTCCATCCGGGTGGGATTGACAGTCTTTCCCGCCATGGCGCTCACTCCTTCACCGGCAGATACTTGTTCAGCATCTCCGGCTTGATGCGCTTCAGCTCACTGCGGGGCAGCATACGCAGCAGCTCCCAGCCCAGGTCCAGTGTTTGCTCTATGGTGCGGTTCTCGTCGAACCCCTGCGAGACGTAGCGCTTCTCGAACTCGTCGGCGAACTTGGCGTACAGCAGGTCCGTGGGACTCAGGGCAGCCTCGCCCAGAATGGTCATCAGCTCCTTGGCCTCCTTACCGCTGGCGTAGGCGGCGAACAGCTGGTTCATGGTGGGCGCGTGATCCTCCCGGGTCTTGCCGGCGCCCACGCCCTTGTCCTTCAGACGGGACAGAGAGGGCAGCACGTCCACCGGCGGCAGGATGTTCTTGCGGTACAGGTCGCGGCTCAGAATGATCTGCCCCTCGGTGATGTAGCCGGTCAGGTCGGGGATGGGGTGGGTCTTGTCGTCCTCCGGCATGGTCAGGATGGGGATCATGGTGATGGAGCCCTTGCACCCCAGCTTGCGGCCGGCGCGCTCGTACATACTGGCCAGGTCGGTGTACAGATAGCCGGGATAGCCGCGGCGTCCGGGGACCTCCTTCTTGGCGGCGGAGACCTCACGCAGCGCCTCGGCGTAGTTGGTGATATCCGTCAGGATCACCAGCACATGCATATCCTTCTCAAAGGCCAGGTACTCCGCGGCCGTCAGCGCCATACGGGGTGTGGCGATACGCTCCACGGCGGGGTCATTGGCCAGGTTGGTGAACAGCACCGTGCGCTCGATGGCGCCGGTGCGCTGGAACTCCCGCACAAAGAACTCGGACTCCTCAAAGGTGATGCCGATAGCGGCGAACACCACGGCGAAGTTGGAGCTGTCGTCCAGCACCCTGGCCTGTCGGGCGATCTGCGCCGCCAGATTGGCGTGGGGCAGACCGGAGCAGGAGAAAATGGGCAGCTTCTGGCCGCGGACCAGGGTATTCAGCCCGTCGATGGTGCTGATGCCGGTCTGAATGAACTCGTTGGGATAGTCACGGGCCGCCGGGTTCATGGGCAGGCCGTTGATGTCCCGGTATTCCTCCGCCAGCAGGGCGGGGCCGCCGTCGATGGGCTCGCCCATGCCGTTGAACACGCGCCCCAGCATATCGGCGGATACGCCCAGCTGCAAGGGGTGGCCCAGGAAGCGGATGGTGGCATCCCGCAGGTTGATGCCGGCGGAGGAGTCGAACAGCTGGACCACGGCGCGGTCGCCGTTGACCTCCAGCACCTTGCAGCGGCGGACCTCGCCGCTGTGCAGCTGGATCTCCGCCAGCTCGTCATAGGTGACGCCCTCCACATGGTCCACCACCATCAGGGGACCGGACACCTCGTGGATGGTACGGTATTCCTTCATCATTCCTCTTCACCAGCCTTTCGGATCAGCTCGGCGATCTCGCGCTCCATATCAGTGCGGACGGCGGCGTAGTTGGCGGCGTATTCCTCTGCGGCGGCGTACTTGGCCCAGCCCAGCTTCTCCCGGGCGGGGATGGCGTACAGCGCGGATGGGGCCACGGCCTTGTCCACAGCGCCGCGGCACAGGGACTCGTAGTGCAGGATCAGCCCCAGCAGCTGCATCTGCCGGTCAAAGCTGGAGTAGGAGTCCACGTCCATAAAGGCATTCTGCTGCAGGAAGTCCTCCCGCAGCATCCGGGCGATCTCCAACGTCAGCTGGTCGTTGGCGGAAAGGGAATCCTTGCCCACCAGCTGGACGATCTCGTTCAGCTCGTTCTCCTCCTGCAAAAGGTGCATGGCGCGGTTGCGGTTCCGGATGAAGTCCTCGCCCATGTTCTCGTTGAACCAGGGCGTCACCGCGTCCAGATACAGGGAGTAGGAGTTCAGCCAGTTGATGGCCGGGAAGTGGCGGCGATAGGCCAGCGAAGCGTCCAGCGACCAGAAGACCTTGACGATACGCATGGTGGCCTGTGCCACCGGCTCACTCAGGTCGCCGCCGGGAGGCGACACCGCGCCCACGGCGGTCAGGGAGCCGGTGCGTTCATCGCTGGCCAGGCACTGCACCACGCCGGCGCGCTCATAGAACTGCGCCAGACGGGAGGCCAGATAGGCGGGATATCCCTCCTCGCCGGGCATCTCCTCCAACCGGCCGGACATCTCGCGCAGGGCCTCGGCCCAGCGGGAGGTAGAGTCGGCGATGACGGCCACATCGTAGCCCATGTCGCGGAAATACTCCGCGATGGTGATGCCGGTGTAGACCGATGCCTCACGGGCGGCCACAGGCATATCCGAGGTGTTGGCGATCAGCACTGTACGCTTCATCAAGCTCTCGCCGGTGCGGGGGTCGGTCAGCTCCGGAAACTCCCGCAGTACGTCGGTCATCTCGTTGCCGCGCTCGCCGCAGCCGATATAGACCACGATGTCCACGTCGGCCCACTTGGCCAGCTGGTGCTGCACCACGGTCTTGCCGGAGCCGAAGGGCCCGGGCACGGCGGCGGTGCCGCCCTTGGCGATGGGAAACATGGTGTCGATGACACGCTGGCCGGACTGCAAAGGCTTTACCGGCGGGAATTTCTTTTTATAGGGGCGGCCCACGCGGACGGGCCACTTCTGCACCATGGTCAGCTCACGTACCTCACCGTTGGCCAGCTTCACCCGGGCGATGGGCTGGGTGATGTTGTACTGTCCGGCCTCGGCCAGCCACGCCACCGTGCCCTCGGCGCCCTTGGGCACCATGATCTTGTGCAGCACGGACTCCGTCTCCGGCACGGTGCCCAGAATGTCGCCCACAGCCACGGTGTCGCCCACAGCGGCGGTGGGGGTAAAGTCCCACAGCCTGTCGCGGTCCAGCGGCGGCACCTGAATGCCGCGGGTGATGTTGCTGCCCACCCGGCGGACGATCTCCTCCAGCGGACGCTGAATGCCGTCGTAGATATTCTCGATCAGGCCGGGGCCCAGCTCCACGCTCAGCGGTGCGCCGGTGGTGACCACATCAGCGCCGGGACCAAGACCGGACGTCTCCTCATACACCTGTATGGAGGCCCGGTCGCCGGTCATATTCAGGATCTCTCCGATCAGCTGCTGGGGACCTACGCGCACCACGTCCGCCATGTTGGCGTCCGCCATGCCGTCTGCCACCACCAGCGGGCCGGAGACTTTGATGATCTTACCCATTCTCTTGCTCCTTTCAGGAAATATCCGCGCCCACGGCGCGTTCCACCGCGTCGTGCAGGGCGGCCCCGGCGATGCCCAGCGAACCGGTCTTGCCGGGGATGAGGATAACGGCGGGCAGGGGTGCGTCTTTATACCGGGCGATCTCGGCGGTCAGCTGCTGCGCCAGCTGCTCGGTGATATAAATGACGGCGTAGTCCTCCTGCGCCAGGCGGTGCAGCGTTCTGCGCCCCGCGTCGGTATCCTCGGTGGGGAACACGTCCAGCCCCAGCGCACGGAAGCCCAGCACGCTGTCCCGGTCCCCAATAACGGCGATCTTATACATATTGCTCACGCAGCCTTTCCCGGAGCGCCTCCGCCGGCACACCGGCCATCCGGCCGGACAGCACGGTACGCACCGCCGTCCACTCCGCTTCCTTTGCCGCCAGATAGCCCAGCGCCACCTCTACGCCGAAGGGTACCCGGCGTGCCGCGCCGGCGGC
>ERZ779869.3468-NODE-3468-length-12158-cov-1.859456_pt1 | contig 12158 bp, 10 predicted proteins | sample MGYA00511557_ERZ779869 | MGnify/ENA primary metagenome ERZ779869 (study PRJEB29588, sample SAMEA2154620) | human gut metagenome | biome: human gut; feature: human-associated habitat; material: faeces | place: Denmark | collected 2008/2010 ...
ACCACCTTTTGACACCCGAATCCTATGAATCTTATGAATTATAAAATGCCGTCCATTCCTGGTCGGCATTTTTTGTTATTCTTATGTAAGTAAACTAAGTATCATCTGGGCAGTCTCTGTCAGTCCCGTCCCGTTATCCATACTTCTCTTTTGCATATAGCGATGAGCTTCCTCCTCTGTCAGGTTGTTACGTTCCATCAAGAGTGCTTTTGCTTCACTGATCAGATTCATCTCTTTCTCCGACCGCTCCTTCGGTTTTTGTCTTGCCTTTTTCCGTCTGCGTGTAATCGTGTATTCCATCATTTCAACGGTCTGGAGCAGTTCATTGATCTTTAGCGGTGTCGATAAACAGACCAGATTTTCCACATCACGCTCACCACAGTTTCCCGGTGATGCCACGAGCAGCATTTCAAACTGAGGGGGGAGATATTCATGTAATTCCGTATACATCATATCCACAAAACGGTAACCACATACCATGATCCCTCCGTCCAGTTCATTTGCATTCTGTAAAGCCTGGGCGCCTGTCGTGCAGACGGCATCCACATGATGACCGTTCTGCATCAGGATCTTTTTGATATTACGCGCAGTATCCTGTTTCGGAAATGCAACGATAATGTTTGTCAAATCTTTTCCCCTTCATTCCTATATCAGATTTTATACAGGAGAAAACAAGGTCAAATAGACGTAGAAACACCTGATAGTCCCTAGATTTAGAGTATGCTTTAGGAACAAACTTATCAGAGTTAATCATGTTCTCACCCTTTCAAACTTTGAGTAGAAATATTAAAGGACTCAGTGCTTAGGTTCATATATTTTGTGATAGTTACACGATTTCTCACATAATGAACTACAGGGTCAGCTACAAGAGGTTCTAGAACTTCAAATGAACATACTCCTGTAGCATAGTCTATGGTTCCATCAGAACGGAGTAAGCCAGGAGTATAACACGTAATCTTTCCATTGCCGTTATCCAAGAATATGTAATTTCCGTTGTTGATATAAATGGAAACACTACTAGGCTTAATGGGAACCTGTGTTAAAGTGAATTCAAACTTTAACTGGTTATCATCTGTTCTTGGAATGACTTGTGTTGTCTCTCCTGTGATGAGGGATTCAGATACCTCTTGTCCTTGATAGTTGTAGTACTTGATGGGGTCTAGGTCAACGTGATAAATGAGATTATCTACAGCCATGATAGTAGCCACTACATCAATGTATCTAAGTTTAGAATTGAACTCTACTTTACTGGGGCCATACGAGTATCTAAGCTGATTGTTGATACGGGTAAGAATGTCTCTGGCTTTATCTGTCGTAACAGGTTCTTTGAGGTAGACAAGCCCCTGGACTGTCCAATAGAACTCATCTATTGGCCTATCTGGATTAGGATTGCTAGAGCTGTACTGCTCGTTTACTTTGATATTCAAAGCCAATGGCATCATCTTATAATCTCTAAGAGCTGTGTCGATGTACTCTTTAAAAACAGAAATAGCAGCAGAGTCACAATGTAAATATTCACCTGATAGGCATCAGTAGTTGGGTCAGGGTCATTTGTACAATCTAGAGCAATAGCATTTGCTACATTCTCTAATCTCTTTGTGGCATTTGTGAAATCGTCTAGAGTAACCAATGTATCTAAAGTATTTACATAGTTCTTTGACTCAATTCTAGCTTCATCAGGGGTTTCTGGGTCTTTTCCCTCTGTACTTGCATAGTTGTAGAGAGTTAGGAATGTGTTAGCAACAGATAGTGAACCTGTTCCATCGTCTACATATACTGGCGAGTCTAGGTCTGTAAGGGTGTTCTCTGATATAGAACCTGCAAATCCGTCTGATACTATATAGAACAACTTGAACTGGTCTACTCCAAATTTAGATTGATAGGAAATCAGTTCTATGTATGGGTTATCAAATTCGTCTACTCCAAATTCAAAGAACTTACCAGTCTTGATTTGCAGAGATAGATTTTCTACTTGTTCCCACTCTTCTCCTGAATTGTCAACAAGAACAATATGGGATTCATCTACTGCACTGTCTGTAAAGAAGTATTTGTTGTCTATAAAATCAGATGCAGAAATGTTGTAGGTGTATGCTGAGTGCCAGCTCTGTCCTGGATTATACACAATCCCATTTATCTTGTTAGGCGTTCTGGGTATGCCTTGCACCAAAGTTGAGGATGCAGAGATTCCCTCTCCACTTACTACCTGTATCTCATCCATATTTGTATAGATAAGTTTTCCGTTATTAGTGATAAACTTAGTATATTTAGGAATGATGACAGGTTTGGTATGACTATTGCTAATGTTGACAGTACACTCTGCTGACCTATACCAGTGCATTTTATAGCCAATCAGACTAAATACCTGGGCTGCATTCTTTCTTTGTGTGACGGAGCCTGGATAAACTTCTAGTGATTGCTTGTCTAGGTTATAGTCCAACATATCTCCTACCATAGACATAAGTTTGACTAAAACAATTCCTGGGTCAGTCTCATCTTTACTTGTCCACAAAGTAGTAAGGTCAGGGATTGCATTCATTAAGTCGCTAAGGATTGAAGCATAGTCCCTTGAAGTATAGGAGACTCTAGAAAGTTCTTCAGAATTCATTATAATCACCCCTATCTAGTGTAACTTCAAAGGTCTCTGTATCTCCTGTCTTTTTGATAAGATAATTTACAGAAATCACTACATAATCTCTTGTAGAAGTTATGTTAATATCTGACTCTGACATAGTGATACGTTTCTCATACTTATTGACTGCATACAAAATATCGTCTACTACCATATCTCTCAACATGAGGTCATTTGGTTCAAGAATGTATGCAAATAGATTTGTCCCAAAATCTGGGTCTGATAATAGCTCTCCTTTGGCAGATGTAAATAACAAGCCTAAACATTGATTGATAGAAGTGTAGGATGAAACAGTCAATGTTTTGCCTGTAGATATGTCAAAACATGTAGGGTGGCTAATGGTTGTGGTAGGGGAAATTGCCATATCTACTCCCCCTCTTTAATTCAGGTAGGCGTGCCCAATAAACTTAGTGGATTGATGTCTGTACCGTATCTTCCTCCTGCTGGACGTATTTCAAAGTGTAAATGTGGGCCTGTAGAATTGCCTGTAGAGCCTACAAGTCCTAGGACATCTCCTCTTCTTACATGTTGTCCTTTTTCCACTTTACGCTCCCAAAAATGTCCATACACGCAGTCATATCCATTGATTCTCAAAATAACATGATTTCCGTACCCGCTAGAAGAATCGTAGGATTCAATAATCTCTCCATCTGCAACTGCAACTGCTTTAGCATTGCTGATACTTCCTTGTGACCCTCCACCAATGTCAATCCCTGTATGGTCTGCATAGTTTTGAGCAACATCTCTCCAATAGTAGTTGATGTGGAAATCCTGGAACAGGCCATGCCAAAGTACCGCCTGGATATGTTGTAGTGGGCAAGTTTGTAGAGTTTCCAATTGTGGGATTAAGAGCACCAGAATCTCTTAGTTTAACAATCTCGTTATAGACATTCTGTCTTCTAGTAGGATACCTATCTTTAGTAGCATTAAATAGATTATCGAGAGTGGGAGGAGATGTGAGGAATCTAGCTGCACCTGCTGAACCATACTGATTTACAAGGTCTGCAAAGTAGATAAGCGCATCATTGTCTGTAATGCCTTTCTCTTTTCCGTAATCCAGATACCCCTGAACCTCCTGCTGAACTTTTAGGTCTTGAACCTTTGTAGATTCTGAAGTTCCTAGAATAGCAATAATAGCTTTACCCCAATCAGAGTGAGAAGCTATTGTCATACGAGACCAGTTGTCAGTACCAGTTATTTTAGGCCCTAAATCAGAAGCATTGTTATTGCTTAGAATAGTGTCAAAGTTAGTTGGATTTTCAGCTCTTATATCTTTCAGCAAATCTTTAGCTCTACCTGCGTGCCACTGTATTTTTCCGATAGAGAGGGCACCATTATCATCTCCATTATAAGAAGTGTAACCTCCCTCCTGACTGATAATGATTCTTGCTGCTATCTCTGCAAGATTTCCACCCTGCACATAGTAGGAAGAATCACCACTATACATAAGCTCTTTCTTGCCCAGAATGCCTATACAAACAGGTTTACGAATATCACCACCCTCAAACATAATCCACACTACATCACCCACATCAGGGTAGAGTGTTTCGTTCTTTGAGAGATTGAACAGTCCAGCTTTAACTCTATTTGTACATACTTGTGCCCATGGTAATCCAGCATCTTTATCTGCGCTACTTTCAGACTTGACATCAGCGTTTCCATGAAAAGCAGGAATACGAACTTGGACACGGCTTTGCATTTCTGTGTCCTGGTCTCTCCCCTTTACAACAATGCCTTTAACTATATAGTTGTACCCACGAAAAGACAGTGCGGAACTATTAAAATTAGACATTGTTCTGCACCTCCTTGGAGACTTTATCTATCAAGTCACCCATCAAATCTCCTGCTTCTTGAAATACTTCCTCTAATCCTAAAGTTCCAGTCCACTGTTTTTGCTTAGACTTCTCTTTAGCTTCTGCTTCAGCTTTCTTCTCTGCAATGTTTGGAACTTTGATTAAATCAAAACTGGTAGTAAATCCTCCACTATCTATAGTATCTGTAGACCTTACAATGCGGTATACACCCTGACTGTGGTGAGCTATACCATAGATGAGCGGAACAATCTTAATTCTTGTAGTGATAGGAATATCTTCTGGAATCCCCATAGTAAGTAATGTGGCCTTATATGCTGTATTCTGTGCAGCCTTTGCCCAATACGTCATGTTGGATTTGTCATCATCAGGAGTAGCATCACCTGCTGTTGGTGTAAGGTTGGTCTGCACATTAGTGGTAGGAGTTCCTGATGAGTCGATTCCGTATCTTGGGAAATCATCATTATCATATTCCATAGACATCAAAACAGAACCTTTAAAATCTGTTTTAAAGTTGAGAATGATGTTGTCAGTCTTACTCATCCAATTAAACACAATGGGAGTAGAGTAGCTATCTGTGTCAAATTTAGTTCTGTAGATGATTACTTTTGGGTTAGACTTTGTATCTACCATTCTAAAGTCATAAGTAGATACGAACTGTAAGTCTTCTGGGTTGAACGATACATCATCACCAGAATATACAGCCATAGAAAGAACAGAACGAACATACTCAAATAGACCTATGTTTTCAGCAGCGGGTATCTTTGCTACAGGAGAATCTGTTCCCTCTACATCGTCTGCAAATTCTACTGTATATCCCAACTCTTCCATGCGTGGCTTTAATTCGTTATAAACTACATCAGTAGGACGCACATTCTCCCTTTCTGGAAAGCTATATTTTGTATTCTTTGTGTATGCAGCACTACTTATACCTGTGATAGTGTACATCAGTCTACCATCATTCACCTCAACAGAGTAATCCAGAATCATGGCTTCGTACTCTTCCGTCTTTAACCCATATGGGAAAGAGTAACCGTATTGAAGAGTAGCCCCACTTTGGGGGATTCCTGCTTTAGATAATTCTATATCTATCAGATTTGGGTCAGTGAGAGGAGAAATGGCAGTCTGACCTTTTACAGTACCCCCTATAGGCTCTGGAACAAAACCTATAACAGCAGTGAAAGCATTTGCTTGTCCTGAACCATTTTTAACGTTGGTGAGAGATATGATAGCAGGGATAGTAATCGTATTAGGGTCATCAGATTCTGTGTACACATCTGTTGTAAATTCTAGATTCCCTACCTTGATACGTACATAAGGAGCATACATACTGCTGCTGTCTAGTTTAGTTTTGAGATTATCTAGAGCTAGTTTGAGAGAGTTCAACTCACTCCTAGTTCCAAGATTTGTGTTAGCCAACGTCCATCACCACACCTCTACTCGTATACAAGGAAGACATAGGAGGAATTCTAAGAACAGTCCCTACAGGAACATTAAACGGGTCTATGATATTATTTGCTAGTGCTACTACCCACCAATAAGTGGAACTCTTATAAGCATCAAATGCAATCATGTCTAAACGGTTTTCGTTCTTGATATTTACCGTAATATATCTGTCTGCTTCTGTCTCTATAATCTCTGTCTGATTGTAGGATTCCAAGTAACGTACATGTGTGTATGGAGCTATGATTTGCCTATATATCCTATAACGTGATAGACCAACATAAGTTCTAGGATTGTCGTACTCCAAGAATTTATAGATGTTTGTAATTTGAGCTACAGATACAGGAGATACAGGAACTGATACCATTCTATATCCAATCATCTTATCACCTCCAAATTTGACCTACAAGGGGTATATGTGCATATACGATAAATTACTCTATAAATCTAAATTAGCCCCACACAGACCAAAAATGGGGGAGTGTGGAGCCAATTAGAAGATTAACCCTCGTCCACATAGAAAGGATTGGTGGGAGAGTGGTAAATACCAAACAGGTCATCGACTCCGTACACACTAGCAGGAACTTGGTCTAGTTGAACAGAGACAGTACAAAGTTGGTATTTCTCGTCTACAATAGGTTTTTTCCAAACATAGGTCAGGTCTTTGACATACCCACCCACTCTGAAATCTCCAAATCTAAATATAGTCTTTGGAGGGGATAGTCCAGCTTGCTCGTATCGTGGATACACACTCTTTCTTAGAACTCTTAGTGCATTGTCTACTAAATCAGTAGTATATCCTATACCTGCTCCACCAGCTTCTCCACCTACAGTCATCTCTCTATGTAGGTCAAAAGAGAAACTAATACTTCTGAATCCTGTTCCTGTGTATGCAGAGATGGGAAAACTTCTCCCTAATATCTCTTGAGAACTCCATCTTGCAGAAGTACCATCAGAAATCTCGTCTGGATAACAAGGAAGTTCTGCACTCTCTCTCAATCCCTGTGAAGTGGTTCCAAACTTTACTATAACATAGCAATTAGTCATATAGTGAGTTCACCACCTTTGTAGGATTTCTAGTGATGAGAAGACCCTCTGTTACTGGGTCTAGATAGCCCAAAGCAAAAGGTACAACAATATTTCTTGCCAAGTCAGGGTTTTCTATAATGCCTGTCCATGTAGGATTTACAGAGTCCTGAAAAGTTTTGATGACTTTCTGCAATCCACTATCCCAAATTCCGCGATTAGGTATATCGTATTGGTCGGGGTAGATTGACTTAATGAGCTTCTGTGCGTAATAGATATTAGAACTGTCACTGTATGGGGTAATTGACATGTTGAGCAGGTATGAGATAAAAGAATCGTTGACCAGCCAAGGGCTTTCAGCATAACTCAAAAATGGAATGTCTGTACATTGAGTATAGCTGCCTTTGATGACAAGCAGGTTGTTGACATTTGGACTCTCTGCTGTTTGTGAAGTTGGGTTAACTACTATTTGACTAAAAGCAGGTACTTGGATAATAAGATTTCTTGCATTAGGAGATGTGGTATATCCAATCCTTTGACCCGCTTCTACAGTTCTAGTGATAACACTTCCAGATATTAGAGGTAAAGCTTGAATGTCATCATCGTATGCCTGTGTGGAGCCTATTACAACCTGGTTATTTCCTACGTCTCCATGAGTAATAGTATAGTCTTGATTTCCAATACAATTGATGACAGCTATCTTATGAAGCCCTGTAGGGTCTTCAATGATGTCTCTAATACTACCTCCATCACGTATCATGAGATTGTAGCGAAAGTTGTTGTCGAACTGGTTCACCATACACTGTAGTTCGTTTCTTGGAAATATAGACTCAATAGGTAAAGCTCCTATAGTTATCTTATATGGTGCATCATAAGGATTGAAGAGTTCTAATTTCCAACTTACGCTTGATAGGAATGTAGAATATGAAGTCATCATAGCGAACATAGCAGTGGAGACTTCAGGGTTTGGCTCTCTATTCTTTGAGGTAAAAAACACCTTGTCTGGCCCAAGCTGATATGTAAAGTATTTGTCTAAGTCTGGAAATTTATCCAAAGACTGAACAAGTACTTCTTGCATGGTTTCTTTGTCAGGGATACTTAAATACTTGACTAGGGCATGATGGGTATCATCGTCATACTTCCCCGTTACTCTCACTGTAGTAGAATAGTGAGTCTGTAAAAAGGTTTGGAGGTATTTGACTATGTATCCTGTGCTTTCTGTATTAAGGTTCAAGTGTTAACACCTCCTATACTCCTATTGGAGTAGGAACCATATTGATTAAGTCATCACTAAGCTGTGGAGTCCTAGTGGGTATGGTCTGAACTTGGGTATTCTGTCTTCCAGTTGTTGCTGTAGCAATTGCTTCTATAGCTGGTAATAGAGAATTTACAGCCCACTTGATAGCATCTACAACATCAGAGTTGTTAGGTGACTTTGTAGCAACATCAGATGTAGAAGTAGAATTATCCCGTATCCGACTAAGTATAGACGGTTCTCCAACAGATGTACCCTCTATTCCTAGCAGATTTCTAGCATAACTAGCTGCGGTCTTATTAAGTACTGCTTCATCCTTGTGGAGAACAGAGACGTATCCATCATATGGTACTCTATCTAACCCTGAAGCATGAGAATGAGTTTCTACAAATTGTGCATTTGTATACTCCTTAATCTCGTCTTTAGCTGCATACTGGCCTGACATCTTATTGTACCAGTAATCACTATCACCTGTTCTGTCTGGATTGATTACCCAATCATTATCATAGGCTTTAACATTACCACCAGTAGCAGTCTGGGCTTTCTTATCTTTGTCAGGTGCATATTTCTCTGTATCAACACCTAGGTTGACTTCTCCACGGTCTTTAGAGTATTCCCATTCAGTGCTGTGTTGCTGTTTATTTCTATCAGCTTCTTCTTTGGTGAGTTCAGGTATCATGGCTTTTATACCATCTACAGTGGCTCTAGCCATCATAGTACCTGCTTCTCCTACAGTACCTAATAGTTTTTCTCCAATATTCTTACTATCGTCTTCCCAAATGTCTCCTATTCGTACAGCAGTTTTTCCTATAGACTCTCCAAACTCGTCTGCACCTTTGGCTAAAGCTTCTCCACCAATAAATCCTGTAATAGCACCTATTCCACCACCGATTAGAGTTCCAATAGGGCCTCCTAATGCAGTTCCTAGCATAGCACCTTTAGCTGCATTTCCAAGAGCACCAGTCAGTCCAGAGCCTTGACCACCCACTGCTCCACCTAGGAATGAAGAGAAAACTTGTTGTGCATTAGCTTCTCCACCATTGTTTTCCTCTTGGAAGATTTCACTAGCTCTTCCGGCCAACATTCCACCGTCTATAAGAGCTTGTAGTGAACCTCCAATGGTGCCAAACATTTTAGCTCCGTTAGAGCTTAAAAGAGAACCAGCCTTACCTAGTATTGAAGTTCCACCTGTAGCTCCTGCAAAGTCTGAAAAGGTTCCTCGAGATGTGACTCCCTGTTTGCCTAGTGCAGATTTTCCTAAATCAAGAAGAGTGCGTCCTGTTTGACCTAATCCTCCACTACCAGAACCTTTTCCACCAAATAGCATAGAACCAGCCATTATTCCTACGTTGGCTGCTATGCTAGACAGTAGGCTAAAAGCATCTGGGTATTGCTGCTTAAATCCTGCAATAGATGTGGATAGATTCTCTGCTCTAGTCTCTTTGCGATAAAGAGCAGTTTGAGTGTCTGATAGGTCGTTTAGAAGTGACTCGTAGGCATCCTCGGATTTACCTAGAATAGTCTCTGCTGCATCACCTGTCAGACTGAGCTGCTTTTCTGATAGATTTCTAGCCCAAGTAGAATCAAAAGCACTAGCTATAGCACCTTGTTCTATTTGACTTCCTGCTCTTCCAACAGTACTTCTTAGGTCTGACATCAAGAAATCAAATTGACCTGCTATATCGTCTGCTTCTATATTTCCTGAAGCTACCGCAGAGCCTAGTGTTCTTGCATATATGTTTCCTGATGTAACTGCTCCGTAAGGGTCAGTCTGAACCTGATAGAGCGTATTTTTAATGCCTTGTATCTCTTCTTCAGTAGCTTAAAGATTCAAATATTCCAGCATACTGCTCCATCATGCGATTAGCTTCTTCAGCAGTCGCATTTCTAGAAACAGGCTCCAATAGAGTTATCATCTCATTCAGGTTCTTGGTCATGTATCTGGATTCTCCAAGTTCCTGATTTAGAGCTGAAATGATACCAGTAGTACCCTTTACATAATCCTCTCCCAAAGAGAGCTGTAAATCCTTAAATGCAGTAGATGTAGTATCCAGATAAGGATTCATAGTTTTAACATAGGTATCCTGTATTGCTATGTCTCCTGCTCTTTGGTCAGATATTCCCTCTTTCGTGACCTCCTCTAGACTGCGCATAGCATCAGATACTCTAATTGCTGAAAACTGTCCAGACTCACGAATAGTGTTTACTGTACTATTTTGCCAATTTGCATACTCTCTTTCAGTCATTCGAGTCTGCAATGCAACAGTATGGAAAGTCTGTTCATAGGTTCCAGTTATTCTATCCATGCCTTTCTCAAATCTATCTAGGAACTTGGATAGATATACTTCTAGAGTGCTTCCTATGATGCTAGCAATTACATTTCCAGCAGTTTTTCCAAACGTATCTGCACTAGCAGCATCCATCATCTTGTTTGTAGCAAACTGACTTAGAGAGTTTGTGAGTCCTCTAAGACTCATGTCTACACTTCTACTGCCTGTTTCCTCTCTAGTACTAGACGGACGAGAAGAGTTGTTAGAAGAACTGGGTCTAGAAGTTCTTTCTTCGCTGTCATCGTAAGTGGTAGACACAACATTGTTTTCTATGTTGTGCTTGATAGGTCTACCCCAAATACGCTGTACTGTATTGTAAGCATCTTGTTCCCTCTTGATGAGCTGTGAGAGGTACTGCTGATGTTGATTGCCCAAATTAGAGTAGACATTCTTGAAAGTAGTTTGAGCATATCCAGCTATATTATCTAGTGTAGATTGGGAACTTTTCTCAAAAGAAGATAGTGACTGCTTGAAATGACTAAAAACTGCATCTGCATCCTTTTGAGCTTTGCTTACATTTATGTCAAAGGCATCAAACTGACTGACCTTACGACTTCTGAAAATGGATTTGCGTGGGTCTTTACCATCATCTCTGTCATTTGTCGCCATCTAGATTCACCCTCTTTCAGTACTTAATATCTGGAAGTTCTATTGTTGGGAGGACTTAGAGACTCCACTTCTGCTTGTTTTATCCCAATAATGCTCTCTTTGATTAGATTTCTATCGTTGGGACATAAAGCATCTGTATCTTCTACTGAAATACCACCCTTAGAATAATATGCAATTTGTACCTGGTCTTTAAGTATATTCTCGTAGAGAATATGTGTAAGAGGTCTTCCGTCTACCTCAGTATTTGGGTCGAAAAAACTCTCCACGAATGGGAACGTTATAGTTCACATTACCTCCACAGTTGGGGCATAGGTCAACTCTACTCAAATCCTGACCCAAACCTCCTACAACTTCTGCGTATTTCTGGTCTAGATACTGAAAATCAGCAGCATGTAGGTTTTCTACATATTTCTGAATCTCAAATACCTTAAAATCTTTACCGTTGAGAGTTTTCAAAATCCTTGTCCATTTTAGAATGAACTCTGGGTCTCCTACATAGTCTGGCATCTTCGCAAGAATCCGTTTACTCTCTCTGGTGATTGCAAGGTAGTCTGAATAGCTCAAAAGCCTACATCCCACAACATCCCCACTAACTGGCATTGGGCCAATTTCAAAAGGTTCCACAAAATCTTCTGGAAGCTCGTTTACAGGAATATCGTCCAAACTGATTTTCTGTTCAAACACATGACCACAATCAGGGCATTTCAGGCTAACTGTATATGTGGGGCCATATGTTACAACTCTCAACTTGTAAATCAAGTAGTCCAAGTCAAACATTTTGAGCTCGTTTACATCAAAATCCTGTGGAGTAATCACACAGTTCTGAACGATTTGAGCCAAGGCCATAAGACTATTAGTAGAAGATAGGCGTAGCTTTTCTTCCATTGTAGTCATAGGTCGCAGAGTAATCATACCCTTTGTTTCTTGTGCATACAGTCTGTCCCCACTAGGAAGTGGATAGGTCTCCTGAACAGGTACACGATTTGCCATTACAATTACCTCCAAATTGTAAATTTCTATAGACAAAACGGCTCTATAGCTAATAAGCCTAGAGC
>ERZ779869.3469-NODE-3469-length-12153-cov-6.934121_pt1 | contig 12153 bp, 8 predicted proteins | sample MGYA00511557_ERZ779869 | MGnify/ENA primary metagenome ERZ779869 (study PRJEB29588, sample SAMEA2154620) | human gut metagenome | biome: human gut; feature: human-associated habitat; material: faeces | place: Denmark | collected 2008/2010 ...
CAAGGGCGTATCCTTCGAGACTGCCATCATCGAGCGGTATCGCCGCCGGGAGAGCAGCGTGGAGGAGGCGCTCATCGAGATGTATCTGGCGGGCGGTTTTAAAGATCTGCCGTCCGCCCTCGGTTGAGAGCGCGTAGATGCCCGCCTTTGGCGAGGATGCCAGAATTTTCAGTTCGCCGCACGCCTACACTTCCTCGCGGCGGATCGTGGTGTGCCGTGAATGCGGCACCATGAACGTGTCGTCAAAGCCGCGCATGAACATCGAACTCCGACGTGCCACCATGTGCGGGAACACGCCGAAGAGCTTTTCCTGCAGGTCGTGCTTGTGAATACCATCATGATAATAGAGTCCCGCCTATGCGCCCCAGCAGATGTGAAACGTGGAATAGACGTATGTCTTCGTTTCAATCTTCGCCGGCATCAGGGTTCAAAACCAGAATCTGCAGCGGTCGGATGTCCTGTGTCACGGTGCGCGTCTCCTTCTTCACGGAGATGTTTTCGCCGGCAATCCGTTCGGTATTTTGATCGGTATCGGGGTTCCTCCTCATTTTTTCACAGTCAGACAAAGAAAGGCGGTCATGGACAACGCACCCATGACCGCCTTTGGAAATTTGTTCGAGCAGCTCTCAGAACAAACCAAAGACGGTCTTGCACATCATCATAACCATACCGATATTCATGCTGCGCACCGTCCTTTCGTCTGAATTCCTTGGGGATATTGTAACGTGTTCTGCAGGACTTGTCAAGAAAAGCGCTTACAGGAGCCGATACGTCCAGCCCATATCATCGGCAACCGTCCCGGTTTGCATGCCGTAGAGCGTATCATAGAGCTTCTGCGCCACAGGACCGACCGTCCCATCCGCGACCTGAACATCCGTGCCCATCACATTCAGCCAGCCGATCGGCGAGATGACCGCTGCGGTGCCGCTGGCGAAGATCTCCTGCAGGCTACCGTCCTTCGACGCGGCAACGACCTCGTCGATCGAGAGCTTTCGCTCCGAGACCTTCACGCCCCACTTTTTCAGCAGCTGGATGACAGAATCGCGCGTGATGCCGGGCAGGATCGTGCCGGAATCGAGCGGCGCGGTGATAACTTCGTCCGCGATGCGGAAGAAGGCGTTCGACGTGCCGATCTCCTCGACATACTTATGCTCCGCCGCGTCGAGCCACAGCACATCCTTGCAGTTATATTTCATCGCGTCCTGACTGGCACGCATGCCGCCGCCGTAGTTGCCGCCGACCTTGGCATAGCCCGTGCCACCGTGCGCCGCGCGGATGTATTTGTCCTGCACATAGATGCGCGTCGTGGCCAGGCCACCGTCGTTTGCCGCGTAGTAGGAGCCCGTCGGGCTGAGGATGATCATAAATTTGTAGTGCTTGGCCGGCAGAACCGAGAACGAGACCTCATCGCCGAAGATGAACGGCCGGATATACATCGCAGTGCCCGGCGCGGAGGGAATCCAGTCGCGATCCGCCTCAATCACAGCCTTGACCGCCGCGAGGAACAGGTCTCCCGGCAGCTCCGGGATGCACATGCGCTCATTCGTGCGGGCCATACGCTTGATGTTCATGTCCGGCCGGAAAATCTGGACGCCGCCGTCCGGCGTGCGGTAGGCCTTCATGCCCTCAAACATCATCTGTGCGTAGTGCAGCACGCAGGACGCCGGCTCGATGAGGAACGGCTCGTGCGGCACAACGCGCCCGTCGTGCCAGCCCTGTCCTTCGTCATAGTCCATGACGAACATGTGGTCGGTGAAGTATTTCGCAAAGCCCAGCTTCGTCTCGTCGGCAGGATGGGGCTTGGGGTGCGTAGTCCTTATCACAGGGAAGTTGTATTCCATTTTTCATTCCTCCTGATGTTCATAGTACATATAAAAGCTGTTTGTAGGGGTGGAGCATCGATCAGACCCGATAGAGCTCCGCCCTTCGGTCGCGAAAGACATTGATGGAGCTCCGGATTCCATCCAGCATCTCCAGTTCACAATCCGCGGCCAAAATCTGCTCGTCCTGCCCGCCGGCGGCGAGCAGCTCCCCCCACGGATCAATGATTGCGGACGCGCCGCCGTAATGTGTCTCGCCCGCGTCGCCGCAGGAATTGCAGCAGATGACGAACGCCTGATTCTCAATCGCCCGCGCGACCGTCAGCGCCCGCAGATGTCCGATGCGCACCGCTGGCCACTGGCTCACGACGAAGAGCATGTCCATCCCCTGCACGGCGAGTGTCCGCGTCAGCTCCGGGAAGCGGATGTCATAGCAGATTACAAGGCCGCAGTCGTGTCCGTCGAGCCGGAAGCGGCAGAGATGATCGCCGGGCGTGAAATACGCATGCTCGCCCATCGGCGTAAACAGGTGCGTCTTATCATACTCTGCGACGCAGTTCCCCGCGCGGTCAAAGACGCACGCCGTGTTATAGACCTTTCCGCCGCGCACATTCGCGGCGCTGCCCGCCACAAGATTCACGCCAAGCTCCGCAGCCAGCCCGCCGAGTTCGCGTTTCACCCGCGCGCAGTCCCGCTCGGCCAGCTCGGAAAGACGCTCTTTCGGGAAAAACCCGGTGTTCCATGTTTCTGGCAGGACAACCACGTCCGGTCCGCTCGCCATCGCTTCGCGGATGAGCCGCTTCGCTTTCGCGAAGTTCTCCTCCGGCTGCGCGAAGAGCATGTCCATCTGGATGCAGGCGGTCTTCATCCGGCGAACTCCTTCCCAGCCTGAAGCGCCTGCATGTTGAGGTCGAAGAGGTCGGCCTTGCGCGCCGGGATGACCTTGTGCAGCGCGTCTGCGAGGCTCTCCTCCCGGACACACCCGGTCTTCGAGATCAGCGCGCCGAGCAGGATCATGTTGGCAAGCGTCGGCATTCCCATGTCCATTGCCATCTTCGTGGCCGGGACGTAATAAGCCTCCACATCCGTGCGCGTAACCTTGCGGGCGATGAGCGTGGAATCGAGGAAAATTTTCCCGCCCGGCTGCACGGCGTTTTCATATTTATCGAGCGAAGGGTTGTTCATAACCATGAGCACGTTCGGCGTGTTTACGATCGGCGAGCCGACCGGGACGTCCGACAGAATGACGTTGCAGTTCGCCGTGCCGCCGCGCATCTCCGGGCCATAGGACGGCAGCCAGCTGAGCTCCCGCCCTTCGATGAGGCCCGCGTAGGCCAGAACCTTTCCGGAGAACAGCAATCCCTGTCCGCCGAAGCCCGCAATCACGATTTGATGATCTGCCATCTCTCAGCCCTCCTTGTCTCGGTAGACACCCAGCGGATAGTACGGGATCATCTTCTCGTCGATCCACTCCAGCGCCTTCTGCGGCGTCAGGCCCCAGTTCGTCGGACAGGCCGACAGCACCTCGATCAGTGAGAAGCCCTTGCCCTCCACCTGATAACGGAACGCCTTTTCGATCGCTTTTTTTGCGTTTTTCACGTTTTTCACATTGTTCACGGTCACGCGCTCGAGATACGCCGGGGCCTCCAGCGTCGCGAGCATCTCGCAGATCCGGATTGGCCAGCCGCAGGTGTTAACGTCGCGTCCATAGGGCGACGTCTGTGTGATCTGGCCGGGCAGAGAGGTCGGGGCCATCTGGCCGCCCGTCATGCCATAAATCGCGTTGTTGACAAAGATGACCGTGATATTTTCGCCGCGCGCCGCGGCGGAGACGGTCTCGCAGAGGCCGATGGACGCGAGGTCGCCGTCGCCCTGATAGGTGAAGACGATGTTGTCCGGCAGCGACCGCTTCACACCCGTCGCGACTGCGGGCGCACGTCCATGCGACGCCTCGACCATGTCACAGGTAAAGTAGTCATAGGCCAGTACGGAACAGCCGACCGGCGCAATGCCGATCGTCCGGCCCTCGATGCCGAGCGTGTCGATCGCCTCGGCGACGAGCCGATGGATGATGCCATGCGTGCAGCCGGGGCAGTAGTGGAATACAGCGTCGGTCAGCGCCTTCGGTTTTTCAAATACAACAGCCATCAGTCGTTCCCTCCTTCGTTTGCCTTACGGATCGCGTCCAGCACCTCATCCGGCGACGGGATCATGCCGCCCACGCGGAAGCAAAGGTCGACCGGCTTTTTGCACTCTACCGCCAGCTGCACATCCTCGCGCATCTGGCCCATGTTGAGCTCCACGCAAACGAACCGCTTCACCTGATCAGCGGCCTTGCGCAGCGGTGCCTTCGGGAACGGCCAGAGCGTGATCGGCCGGATCATGCCGGCCTTGATGCCCTGCTTGCGCGCTTCGACGATCGCGTTGCGCGACACGCGCGCGGTAATACCGCAGGACACGATGCAGACCTCGGCGTCCTCCATCATGAACGCTTCCCACATGCACTCATTCTTCTCGATCTCGGCGTATCGCTCGAAGCGCTCGATGTTCAGCCGCTCGAGTTCCGCCGGGCTGAGGTAGAGAGAGTTGACAACGTGATGCTTCCGCTGGCACTTCGTTCCAGTGACGGCCCAATTCTTTTCAGTTGTGTCCGGGTCACGCGCCTCCGGCAGCTGAACGGGCTCCATCATCTGACCCATCGTGCCGTCAGCCAGCAGCATTGCTGGCATCCGGTATTTTTCCGCAAGGTCAAACGCCTTTCCGGTCAGGTCGGCCATCTCCTGAACCGACGCCGGAGCCAGTACCAGCACATGGAAGTCGCCGTGGCCAGGTCCGCGCGTCGCGAGGAAGTAGTCGGACTGCGATGGCTGAATGCCGCCGAGGCCGGGCCCGCCGCGCTGCACATTGACAATGACTGCGGGCAGATCTGCGCCCGCCAGGTACGAAATGCCCTCGCACTTGAGCGCGATACCAGGGCTGGAGGACGAGGTCATCGCCCGCTTGCCCGTCGCGGCCACGCCGTAAACCATGTTGATGGCCGCGATCTCGCTCTCGGCCTGCAAAAACGTCCCGCCGATCTTCGGCATTTTCTTCGCCATATAGGCCGCGACCTCGGTCTGCGGCGTGATGGGATAGCCCAGATAGTGGCGGCACCCGGCGAGGATCGCGGCCTCCGCGATGGCCTCGTTGCCCTTCATCAATACTTTTTCCTGCATCTTCCTGCCCTCCTTACTTTTCTACCGTAATGACACAGTCGGGACACATCGTCGCGCAGAACGCACAGCCGACGCACTTGTCCGGCTCCGTCAGCTCCACGGGCGCATGTCCCTTTTGATTCAGCCGCGTCTTCGACAGCGCCAGCAACCCCTTCGGACAGGCGTTCACACACAGGCCGCAGCCCTTGCAGAGTTCTTCCTGAAATATCAGTTTTGCCATCTTGTGCCTCCATTTATCGTAATTGGTAATATAGCTTCTGGATCTCCATCGGGAACAGGTTTGGAATGCTCCCGCGCAGTGCGTCGCAGAGCCGTGCAGCGCAGCAGGTCATCTTGAGCGGCAGCCCTGCCCGCGCGGCGACCGCCTCCGCATAGGGCATGCTTGACAGCACATCCACCGCCGCCGTCGCCTGCCCAAGATTCGTATTGTTGACGACTGCCGTGAACGGCAGCCCACAGGCGGCCTCGATTTCCCGCAGCACAAGGATCGTATCCGCTACCGTCCTTGTCAGCGGCCGGGCCCGGTTGATGACGAACAGCATCTCATAATCACCCTCCGCCCGGATCTCCGGAACATAGCGCCCCAGTGCCAGCGCTCCGCGGTCGTCTCCGCCGATGTCCAGCACGCCGCATTCTCCCCGCTCCGCAATCAGCGCGTAGGTCTCCTTCGGCATGGCCGGAACATCGAGATTCGAATTTGCAAACGGTGAGACGATCAGTCCGATCCCCTCTTTTTTCAGATCTTCTTCTGAATCCTTCGTCCGGAAATAGGGATTTACAATGTCAAGATCGGCCACAGTCACGGCTTCGCCTTTTCGCCGGAGCCACCGCGCATAATTCAGCGCGATATTCGTCTTTCCACTGCCGTAATGTCCGGCAAAAAGCGTTAGGCGTTTGTGTGTCATGGCCGACTCCTCCTTCAGAGCTTGCTTCTGATGATTTTTCCACTGGTGGTCTTTGGAAGCGCTTTGCGGAATTCCACAATACGGGGATATTTGTACGGCGCAGTATGCGTCTTGACATAGGTCTGAATTTCTTTTTTCGGCGCGTCCGTGCCCTCGGTGCCCTTGACCAGTACGATGCTGGCCTTGACGACCTGCCCGCGGATCTCATCCGGGGCGGCAGACACACCGCATTCGAGCACATACGGCAGCTCCATGATGACATTTTCGATTTCAAACGGTCCAATGCGGTAGCCAGACGATTTAATGACGTCATCCGCACGGCCGACATACCAGTAGAAGCCGTCCTCGTCACGCCAGGCGAGGTCGCCCGTGTGGTAGAAGCCATCGTGCCACGTTTTTGCCGTGACCTCCGGGCTGTTGTAGTATTCGTAGGCAAGTCCGCAGGGAATGCCGTTTTGAATGTTGATGCAGATCTCCCCCGTGTCGCCGGCCTCCGCTTCATGCCCGCTGCTGTCCAGCAGATGCACATCGTAGAGTGGGACAGGCTTGCCCATAGAGCCGATCTTATGGCTGTCGCCAGCCAGATTGCCGATGATGAGCGTCGATTCAGACTGCCCAAAGCCCTCCATGATGCGCATGCCAGTCGCCTTTTCAAATTGGCGGAAGACCTCAGGATTGAGCGCTTCACCGGCGATAGACGCATGCTGAATAGAAGAAAGATCAAATCGGGACAGATCCTGCTTGATCAGCATGCGGTACATCGTGGGCGGCGCACAGAATGTTGTGATCTGATACTTCGCAAACATCGGCAGAATTTTTTCTGCATCAAAGCGGTCGAAATCATAAACAAACACAGCCGCCTCACACAGCCACTGACCGTAGAGTTTTCCCCAGAGGCTCTTGGCCCAGCCGGTGTCGGAGATGGTCAGGTGCAGCCCGTCCGGGTTGACCTGATGCCAGTATTTTGCAGTGATAAAATGTCCAAGCGGATATTTATAGTTGTGTGCTGCAATTTTCGGGTATCCGGACGTACCGGAGGTAAAGAACATGAGCATTGGCTCGTCGCCGCAGGGCACGTCGTCCCTGCGCGTATAGCGGCGGGAAAGCAGGCCGTATTCCGCATTGAAATCGTGCCAGCCGTCCCGGCTGCCGCCAACCATGATCTTTGTCAACTTCATCCCGGTGTCGGCCTCTGCAATGTCGACATAGTACGCAGTATCGCCGTCTGCCGGAGCTGCATATTGGGGCAAACCAGCGTAACCCAGAGAACACATATTGAGCGTATGCCGGTCCGGTTCAATCGCCGCATCGTCGAAAAATCACGGTTATCAGAGCTTGCTTCGGATGATCTTGCCGCTGATGGTCTTCGGCAGCTCGTCGCGGAAGACGACGATGCGCGGGTATTTGTACGGAGCCGTATGCTTCTTGACGTAGTTCTGGATCTCTTTTTTGAGCTCGTCCGTGCCCTCGGTGCCGGGGACGAGGACGATGGAGGCCTTGACGACCTGCCCGCGGATCTCGTCCGGCGCGGCGGAAACGCCGCATTCGAGCACGTACGGCAGCTCCATGATGACGTTTTCGATCTCGAACGGCCCGATGCGGTAGCCGGAGGACTTGATGACGTCGTCCGCGCGGCCGACATACCAGTAGAAGCCGTCCTCATCGCGCCAGGCGAGGTCGCCGGTGTGGTACCAGCCGTCGTGCCAGACGGCCTTCGTGCGCTCCTCGTCCTGATAGTAGCCGAGGAACAGGCCGCAGGGCAGCTGATCGCCGCTCGTCTTGATGCAGATCTCGCCGTTGACGCCGTCGGCGACGGGGTTGCCGTCCGGGTCGACCAGGTCGATGCCGTAGCCGGGGATGGGCTTGCCCATGGAGCCGGGCTTCATGAGATTGCCGGTCAGGTTGCCGATGCCAAGCGTCATCTCGGTCTGGCCGTAGCCCTCGGCGATCTGCAGGCCGGTAGCTTTGCGGAACTGATAGAAGACCTCGGGGTTGAGCGCCTCGCCGGCCGTCGTCGCGTGCTGGATGGAGGAAAGATCGTACTGCGACAGATCCTGCTTGATGAGCATGCGGTACATCGTGGGAGGCGCGCAGAACGTGGTGATGTGATACTTGGCGAACATGGGCAGGATCTTCGAGGCGTCGAAGCGGTCAAAGTCGTAGGTGAAGACCGCGCCTTCGCACAGCCACTGGCCGTAGAGCTTGCCCCAGAGCGCTTTGCCCCAGCCGGTCTCAGAGATCGTGAAGTGCAGGCCGTCGGGCTGGACCCAGTGCCAGTACTTGGCGGTCACGAAGTGGCCGAGCGCGTATTTGTAGCTGTGCATGGCGATCTTCGGATAGCCGGTCGTGCCGGAGGTGAAGAACATGAGCATGGGATCTTTGCCGCAGGGGGCGTCCGCCTCGCGGACATAGCGGCGGGAGAAGAGCTTGTACTCGTCGTCAAAGCTGTGCCAGCCCTCGCGCGTGCCGTTGGCGATGATCTTCGTGACGGGCAGGCCCGTCTCCTCGAGCGCCAGATCGACCTGGTGGGCGGTGTCGCCGTCGGCGGTACAGACGATGGCGCTCACGCCGGCCGCCTGGAAGCGGTAGGTAAAGTCGTGCGCAAGCAGCTGGTTGGTCGCCGGGATGGCGATGGCGCCGAGCTTGTGCAGGCCGAGGATGGCGAACCAGAACTGATAGTGCCGCTTCAGGACCAGCATGACGCGGTCGCCGCGCTTGATGCCGAGGGAGGTGAAGTAGTTGGCCGCCTGGCTCGAGCCGTCCTTCATGTCCTTGAAGGTGAAGCGGCGCTCGGTCATGTCGTTCGCCACGTGCAGCATGGCAAGCTTGTCCGGGCTCCTTCTGGCGATGCCGTCGACGATGTCGAAGGCAAAGTTGAATTCGTCCTCATGCGCAAAATGGAGCTCCTTGAGACTGCCGTCCTCGTTCTCCACCGGCTGGACGAAGTGCGAACACAGAAGCTGCTCGGGCTGGACCTCCTCGACGGCCCGGGGACGGACGACGATGGCCTGCTCCTCCTCCGTGCTCGCCATGATCATGGCGAGGAAGGTGCAGTCGGCGCCGTCGACGGCGATCATGCCGTGGGGCGTGGAGCTCTTGTAGAAGATGCTGTCACCCTCGTGGAGCGTCTCCTCGTGGTCGCCGACGCGCACGCGCATCGAGCCCTTGAGCACGAGATCAAATTCCTGGCCGCCGTGGGTGGTGGTGTGGATGGGCTGATGCTGCAGCTCCTCGGAATACTGATAGGTGACCCAGTAGGGCGTGGCCAGCTTCTGGCGGAACAGCGCTGCCATGTTGCGGATGGTGATGCCGTCTTCGGCGGCGGTGATGAGGCCGCAGCCCCTGCGTGTGACGCTGTAGCTCGAAAGCTTGGCCGACTGGCCCTCAAGCAGATCGGTCAGCTCGAGGCCGAAGGCCAGCGAACACTTGTGCAGGAAGGTGAACGGCAGATCGACCGTGCCGGTCTCGTAGCTTCTGTATTCCGCTTCCGTCACGCCGGTCTTTTCAGCCATCTCCTTTTCGGTGAAGCCGGTGATGCGGCGCATCTCGCGGATACGGAGCGCGATCTCCATCAGGGGGCTTACGGCGGGGGTCGTTGTTGTCTGGGTCGTCATGGGGGATTCCTCCTTCAAAAATGAAAAACAAAAAGCTCGCCTCAAGAAACCTCTTGAGGCGAGCTGAAAATCAAGCCCGTGGTACCACTCAAATTGCGGCAAAATTCCTTGCCGCCGCTTCAGATCCCGACAGATCCTATCCCTTAACGCGGGCAAACGGAAGACGCCTACTTGCAAAACGCAATGTGTTCGGGCCTTCGACTCGGAAGCGATGGGCCTGTGGAGGTCCTGCTGCCGGTTTGCACCAACCACCGGCTCTCTGAAAGCAGTCTGTCCGACCGTCTTCGTCATCGTCTTTGCTGATTTGAACTTGCCTCATTTTTTTATCACAGACGATGCCGTCTGTCAAGACCCTGTAAAAAATTTATCGATCCTGCGGTGATATCCCCCTCAAGCCGGGCCTGGTTTTATCGAATCTGCTCAGCCGTCTTCGCCGTGTCGATCCCGGCCGCGCCGTCGAGCCCCAGCTCGCGCGTGGCGTCCTCACGCATCTTGTACTTGAGGATCTTGCCGGCCGCGTTCATCGGGAAGGCGTCTGTGAAGCGGATGTATTTCGGGACCTTGTGGCGGGCGAGGCTGGCCCGGATGTAGGCGAACATCTCGTCCTCCGTGACGCTGCCGGGCTCCTTGAGGATGATGCAGGCCATGGCCTCCTCGCCGTATTTCCTGTCCGGCACGCCGATGACCTGTACGTCCTTGACGGCCGGGTGGGTGTAGATGAATTCCTCGATCTCCTTGGGGTAGATGTTCTCGCCGCCGCGGATGATCATGTCCTTGAGCCGCCCGGTGATGCGGTAGCAGCCGTTTTCATCCCGGCAGGCCAGATCGCCGGAGTGCAGCCAGCCCTCCTTGTCAACGGTGGCGGCCGTGGCCTCGGGCATCTTGTAGTAGCCCTTCATGGTGTTGTAGCCGCGCGAGCAGAACTCGCCGTTGACGCCGTCCGGCACTTCCTCGCCGGTCTCGGGGTCGATGATCTTGCACTCGATGTGCGGGAAAGCGTAGCCGACCGTGTTGCACCGCAGATCGAGCGGGTCGCCGCAGGCGCTCATGGTGCTGCCGGGGGCGGATTCGGTCTGGCCGTAGACGCTGACGATGTCGGTCATGTGCATCTCGTCCGGTTGGGCGGCCCGGCGCATGAGCTCCGGCGGGCAGCCGGAACCGGCCATGATGCCGGTGCGCATGTAGGAAAAATCGGTCTTTTTGTAGTCCGGATGGTTGAACATGGCGATGAACATCGTCGGCACGCCGTTGAAGCAGGTGATGCGCTCCTGGTTGATGCAGGCGAGCGAGACCTTGGCCGAGAAATACGGCATCGGGCAGAGCGTCGCGCCGTGCGTCATGCAGGAGGTCATGGAGAGCACCATGCCGAAGCAGTGGAACATCGGCACCTGGATCATCATCCGGTCGGCCGTGGACAGATCCATCCGGTCGCCGATGCACTTGCCGTCGTTGACGACGTTGTAGTGCGTCAGCATGACGCCCTTCGGGAAGCCCGTTGTGCCGGAGGTGTACTGCATGTTGCACACGTCGTCCGGCCGCACGCCCGCGGCCATGCGCAAAATCTGCTCGCGCGGGACCATATTGGCCCGATCCATCGCCTCGTCGAAGGTCAGGCAGCCCGGCATCCGGAAGCCGACGGTGATGACGCTGCGCAGGAACGGCAGCTTGCGGCAGTGCAGGGCGGAGCCGGGCTTTGCGTCGGCCAGCTCCGGGCAGAGGGTCTGGATGATCTCACGGTAGTTCGAGTCCAGACAGTGGTCGATCATGACGAGCGTATGCGTGTCGGACTGCCGCAGCAGATATTCCGCCTCGTGGATCTTATACGCCGTGTTGACCGTGACGAGCACGGCGCCGATCTTCGTTGCGGCCCAGAAGGTGATGAACCATGCGGGCACGTTCGTGGCCCAGATGGCGACCTTGCTGCCCCGGCGCACGCCAAGCGAGACGAGCGCGCGGGCAAAATCGTCCACGTCGTCGCGGAACTGCGCGTAGGTCCGCGTGTAGTCGAGCGTCGTGTATTTGAACGCGTACTGGTCCGGGAATTCCTCGACCATCCGGTCGAGCACCTGCGGGAAGGTCTCGGAGATGAGGCTGTCCTTCTTCCAGACGAACTTGCCGGTATGCGCGGCGTTGTCGTAAAGCGTCTTTTTCTTGCCGCGCGGGGAATCGAAGCGGTGCATGTAGTTCACGAAATGCGGGAAGATGACCTCCGGATCGGTCAGGTCCGGCATCCACTCCGGCTTCCACTCGAGGGAGATAAAGCCGTCATAGTCGATGGAGGACAGCGCCTGCATCATGCTGCCGACGGGCAGCGTGCCCTCGCCGATGAGGTCATAGCTGCCGTCGTCGTCCGAGTCGCGCAGGTGGACGTGGCGGACGTAGGCGCCGAGGTTTTTGATGGTCGTGTCGGCGGATTCGCCGTGGTCCCGGTAGGGATGGTGCATGTCCCAGAGCGCGCCCAGCTGATCGCAGGCGAACGCGTCGAGCAGCGCGCGCAGCCGGGCCGTGTCGGAAAAGACGCCGCTGGTCTTGAGCAGGATCGTGATCCCCTGCGCCTCGGCGGCGGGGAGGAGCGCTTCGAGTGCGGCGGAGATCCGCG
>ERZ779869.3472-NODE-3472-length-12147-cov-4.335015_pt1 | contig 12147 bp, 15 predicted proteins | sample MGYA00511557_ERZ779869 | MGnify/ENA primary metagenome ERZ779869 (study PRJEB29588, sample SAMEA2154620) | human gut metagenome | biome: human gut; feature: human-associated habitat; material: faeces | place: Denmark | collected 2008/2010 ...
TGCGTCAACGCCTTGGACGTTTCCGTGGACAGCGTGGCCTGCGTCAACGCCTTGGCCGTTTCCGTGGACAGCGTGGCCTGCGTCAACGCCTTGGACGTTTCCGTGGACAGCGTGGCCTGCGTCAACGCCTTGGAAGTCCCCGTCGAGATTCCCGTGACGACCTCCACCGCCTTGCTTTCCGCCGTCACGTCCACCACGACCTCGTAGGACGCACCGGGCACGTCTCCCGTCGGCTCGATCGGGCACATGAAGCGGACGGGATTCTTCGGCCTGCATTCCTCTGGAAGAACCCACATCCTGCCATCTGCTCCCGCCGTGCAGTCCCCGAGGAACTGCACGGTGTTCATGGAAGTGAGCATGAAGACGTTCGAGGTGGAAGACGACCCTGCCAGCTGCGCCACGTGGCTTCCGTTGAAAAGCGTGAAGAAGTTGGGGTTTCCTCTGTCTGGAATTTCTGCCGTGGTCATTACACGCTTCTAACAGCCTCGAGAAACTTCGCTTCCGGTGCGTTCATCAATGAAGTCAGTTCCTCCACCCCCATGTCTCCGAAGTCCTTAAAATAGACAGGAATGGCAAGTATGTCTATACTGACGTATTCATCAGTCCACGGTGTGGACATGGAAGAGAAGCTACACGAACCATCGGGCTCCAGCCACATGTCAGCAATGTTTATGCGTTCTATGTCGCTCTGCCCAACACGCGAGCATGACGTGATGCCTATGAACGTCACCTTCACGGTCGAAGACGGTTTCTTGAACGGTATGCTGCCCGCTTTCAACGTCACGCGCTGCCCGCTATCGCCGGTCTGTGTGGTCACCTGTATGCGCCCGTATACCTTGCCGTATGTCCCGTCCTGATTGAGGGCGTAACTGATCAATGAATTCCGAATAGTCAACCCACTGGATGGCGTCATCAGCGTCTGTGTTACCTGCCCGAACTTCACCAGTTCGAACCGGCTTTCCAACGAATTTGCCTTTGAAAGCGCCTGATTTGCGTCTGTCTGGGCGTTCGATGCTGCGGATGACGCGGCTGCTGCATCTTGCGTGGCGCTTTCAGCCACGGAAATCGCCGTGTTGGCCGTAACGCTTGCATTCTCCGCCATTTTCTGGACGGCAGCGATCTGTGCCGTCTGTTCCGTTATTTTGTTGTTGTTGGACGCAACGCCCGTGTCGATCTTGGACATTGCGCCATTGAAGTCCCCAAGCCATGTTGGCTTGTCCGTCGCAGCGAATTGCGGCAGCTGCAAGAACGGCGTTGTGTTGGTAGCACTCATGTCGACACTCTCCTTAGTTTCCATCCTGCACAGGCAGGTCGCTGTTGCCGTTCAGAAGAACGGCGTTGTACAGATCGTCGGTGTATGCCGTGGCATCGTAGCCGTCGATTTCCTGCGCGGCCTTCTCGAACGAATCCATCTTGCCGGCATTGTAGGCATAATACCTCAAGAAGTCGTATTGCCTGTCAAGTTCCTCCTGCAAAGGGCATATGCCCCCACCTGTCTGAGACCAAACCAAGACCTTTCCCACGGTCGCATTCGCTATCAGCGATTCGAGGTACTTTTCCAGGATATCGTTCTGACCGTCCGAATAGTCCTTGGCTCCCTGCACTTCCTTGTCAACGTACACGTACAACGCCGACAGTTCCTTCTCTATGTCCTTTATGACCTGCTGAATCTGCTCGATGGTGGCGGTGTCGCCAACCACGTCTATGAGTTCGTTCAGCTTGTCGACGACCTTCGCCAGGACTTCGTAGTAAGACAGTTCGTCGGTGTACACCGCAGGAAGCACCCTTTGCGTGAAGAACCTCAAAGGCGGTATCCTTACGTCCGTCGCCATGTTCCCTCCTTTCACCATATTGTCATGAAGCATTGGGCCAGTTCGCGGTCATGCACCACGTCGTTGTCGATGTTGAGGAACGTCTCGCGGTACAGCTTCAGAAGTTCGGACTGCGGGCGGGAATATCCCGTCTCGTCCCTCTGAACCATGTTGTCGTAGCTTCCCGTGCTTTCGTTCGACGCCTTGCCTCTGGCCGTTTCCGTGTCGAACGTCGCGTTCGTGGCGTATTCCAGGCTCTTCACCTGCTCCGGTATCATCTGGTTCGTCGGCGTGTCCTGGTAGACGTTCTGAGTGTCGGTGGACGATTCCGTGGTTCCCGAGCCCATGTTCTCGGCCGCCCCCCACGCATGTTCTACGTGGGACAGGTTGCGGTCGCCCAAAGGCTCCATTCCAAGCGCAAGCAATTCGGATTCGTAAAGCTGATTGTAATACGGCATTATCAGATGCATGGCGTCTCTCACGAACATGCGCCATCTCGCAACCGTCTCGGCACCTATCTCGCGCGTGTAGTAGTGCCGTATGATCTTGTCGTTCAGAACCTTTCTATGGGCTTCTTCGAATATCGGATAGTCTGCAAGCCCCACTTCCGAATACACGCGCTCCCACATGGATTCCTCGTGCGGAGCGCCGATGTCGTCAAGGGCCTGTTCCACAACCCATCTAAGCTGTGTCGTGTACCTGCTCATCTTCCACCCTTCAATGCCGCCTTGAGCGCCTGCCAGAGATTGCCTCCACCATACCCTGTGTTCCCTCCCTTGTCAACCGTTCCGCTCTCCATTCCTTCGACGGGCACCTCACCTTCCTTGTCCGTCCTGATGTACATGCCGCTTCGGAAGTCAACGTCGATGTCCAGCCCGAACATCTCGTTCACTTCCTTGCAGAACTGTTTCCTGCTGTTCAGGCGCGTGAACCTCTGGGCCTCCACGTCGCCCATGTTGCCCATCACCTCGGGGGACACCATGCGTTCCTTCTTGTCCGTGTTCGTGTTCTCGATGCCCAGGTACGTCAGCGCCTCGTTCCAGATCTGGTGCTTGACAACCTGTATCTTGTCGGCCACGTAGGGCGAAACGGTGTCCAGCACCTCCACCCCGGTCAAGTCCAGGTCCTTGTCGGCCCAGCATACAGGCATGAACCCGTCCACCTGCGCGAAAAGGTTCAGCAAGGAGAGGCGCTGCTTCTCGCTGCACTTCACGATGCGAGGCGTCTTCTGCTGGGCTATGTTGGTGTACACGCTGCGCTCGCACTGCCAAAGCATCTTGGCATACAGGTCGAGTTGAAGGAAGGTCGGCGTGCCTATGTTGTCGTTGAAGCAGATCACCGAATTGGTTATGTCGAACCTCATCGTGGCATGGTTGGGGTCTACCGTGTACGCCCAACGCTCCTTGGGAACGTTGTAGATGTCAAAGGGGCCCGCCATCACCATTCGCAGCATGGCATAGCCCTCCGGCGAGCGCTGTTCGGGGTCTTCCTTGATGGCCTCGTCGTACACGAACAGGCACATGCCGTTCGCCAAAAGCCACCTCTCCACCATCCTCTCGTTTACGCCCTTCGGGAGGTTCTTCCATTCGAAGACGGAAACGGCCAGGTCGTAAAGACGCCACATGTAGGACAGGTACGTCTCGTCGTTGAGCCAGTCGTTCTCACGCTGGACGGCGTTTCCAGCGACTTTCTTCGGCACCCTGCCGTCGGGAAGCCTGAATCCCTCGTACATTCCAGGGGTAAGCATTGCATGTCCTCCATCAGACTATCGAATTGTCAAGCGCGTAGTTGCCCACGTCGTTCACGTGCCAGAAGGTGATGCCTCGGTCGAACAGGCGGTTTATCTGCGCCAGCGTTCCGGCTGGAACCTTGCCGACAACGGAAGACCCGTTCGTCTTCACGTAGTTCCAAGACCTGCGGCCCACGACGTTGGGAAACTTTATTTCGCCAACGCTGTAGCCGTACATGGAAAAGTAGTCGTCTATGACCCTTGCTATCTCGGCGCGCGGCCTGTACACCCGAAACCAAGTCTGGTACATTCCCGAGTTCAAGGACTGCGCGGATGACGATATGGTTCCCTTGAGGGTGTTCGGCGACAACGAAGCCTGTGCCAGACCTGCCTTGGCGTTCCTGTACTGGTTCTCCCATGCGGTTTCCGAATTCGCCAGGGCATTGGCCGAACTCGCCACACCGCCTATGGCAGAACTCACGGCCCCGACGCCCGCACCGAGGGCAGCACCCCATCCGCCTCCTACGAGCGCTCCGCTCATTGCCCCGCCTAAGGCTCCCTGGGCTATCGAGGCCATCACCGAATTGGCGTTCGTCTCCAAGTTCGTGGAAAACGAGTTCCGGCTGTTCGCAATGGATGCGCTCAGCTTCTCCCCGTAACCGCCGGAGTACATGTTGGCGAACGTCTGGTAAACCCATGTGACGGTAGGCCATGACGGGAGGGATATGCTCAGATCCTGTCCCTCTCCGCCCATCCCGTTATAGTCCATCGGATACAGGAACGGCGACGTGTCCGGTTCCCATGCCGACACCTCGCTGAAATTCAGGGTGGCGGCAGAACCCCTTCCAAGCCCCTTCACGGAGGAAAAGTATTCCAGCGCATACTCCTGTTGCGAAATCGAGGTGGTTGCCACCAGCTTGGAGAACGGGTAGGTGAAAAGCTTGTTGTTCTTGGGAACGTACCCGTCGCAGTCGTCGAACGGCACCGTGAACGAGTGTTCCCGGACGGCAGCCGTGGAATCGGCCCTGTTCTTGAGCCAGTACCCGAACCCGTCGTCCTTGTCGTACAGGCGGAACACCCCTCCCCATGAAACCATCCAGAACGGAACCATCCACGCATCGGCCACGGCGTCCTGCTGCCCGTTGTTCGACAGCGCCTGCATGAACGATTGGAAGTCAACCAGCGCGTCATGTCCTGACATGTTCGCGAACACGGAACGGGAAGACCCGGAATTGAGCAACCCATACAAATCTCCCTTGTTGTTCACGTATCCGCTGGAAGTCGGTTCCACCACGCATGAAACCACGGTGACCCAGCTACCCTCATCCAGTATGTCCAGGCTCTGCTGCTTGAGCATTCCCGGGTTTATGCCCTCGTCCCTCAGATTCCTTCCTATGGAATCGTCGTTCACATGCTCCCTTTCCACCATGCACGCTTTCACGGTGCAGTCCGGAAACCACGTCTGCATGATGTCAAGGGAAAGGTGCAGCCTTGACGAGTTGGGATTGACGTATTCCACGTCCGTTATGAAGGAGTAGAACCACCTGTCACCGTAGTTCTCGTTCTTGAACATGCAGTAATTGTACCCGTACAAAGTCTCGGCATTGAACGGCACCACTATGGAATCGTCGACCCGCTGGTATGTGTAGTCCTCTCTCCTCAGCGACATGGGGCAGAGGGCGGCGAAATACTGCTGTTGGGCTTCCCTGTCGGAGAAGTACCTCACATGCCTGTACGACGGGTCGAAAGGAACAGTGCCTATGTAGACGTTGGTTGACGGTTGAAACGGCATGAAGACCTCCCGGATGCGAGGACTGAAAAAACAGTCCTCGCTTTCTGACTACTCGGATACGGTGATCGTCGCGGAAGCCGACTTCGTGGCGTCCGCAATGCTCGTTGCAGTCACGGTAAGCGTCGTGGCCGTCTCGTCCTTGGCGACGTGAACCTTGCCGGCGTCGGAGACGCAGGAGCCGGAAGAGGCGTTTCCTGCAAGCGCCCATTGCACGCCCTTGTTGATCACGCCGGTTCCCGTCACGGTCGCCACGATGGCCAGGTCTGCTCCCCTGGGAAGGGTGGCAGCCGTGGGCGAGACGGCGACGGCGGTGATGGACGAAGCCACGTCGGAAAACGCGACGGCCTGGCTGAACGGGCTGATGGAGAACGTCTTCCACACATGGTAGTTGTAGTTCCAGTACAGTCCCTTGCCGTTGTAGTTCTCCGTCATCTTCTCGAAGTTGTCCCAAACCTGCCAGAAGTCGCGGGAAGTGGTGATTGCCGGGACGCCTTGAAGAACCGTCGCCTCGTCTTCCGTCCAGGGGGCAAACGACGGGTCGGTGACGCCGTTCTCGTCGGTGAACAGGTCTTGCAAGCGCTGCCAATCCATGTCCACGAAGGAATCCACGGCAACCACGCGCCCGATGAACTGCGCGTAATCCAGATTGTACGCCCTTGCCAGGACGTTCAAGCCCATAACGGCCTCGAACGATGCGGTGACGATGATGTACTGGTCTTCGATGTTCGTGTGCGTGGTCACGCCGGACATGGTGTATTTGTTGCTCTGGAACTCCAAGAGCCGCGCCGTCTGGCGGAAAACCGTGGCCACGTCAACGGCGTTCTCCTTGGTGGCGCTGGGAATGGGCACCGACTGGACGTGCCCGTTGAGAATGGCACGCGCCAGCATGTACTTCATGACCAGGTACTCGTCGGTCTGGGCCGAGGTGTACACGCTTTCCACGATGGCCGCGATGAGGTCCGAGATTCCCTGCCAGGACAGGAACGCCTGACGAAGCTGGTCGTCGGTGATGGTGATGGGGTAGTACTTCTGGAAGTTCATCGTGTGGAACGCCGCGCGCACGTCCGGGATGGTGCGCTTGAACACGTCCTGTTCGGCCTTGGAAGGGCTGAACTGGTACGGACGCGCCAGGTTCACGAAGATCTCTTCCACCGTCTCGCCGAACTCGAGCCGGCCCTTCTTGAACGCCGACCACGGATTGGTGTACATTTTGGACGAGATGATGACGAACCCGATACGGTTGACGAGCGCGTCCAGGTACGCGTTCGCGGCAGGCGTGTAGTTGAGGATGTAGTCCCCGATCTTGTGGATTGTCTCGGTGGTTCCCGAAATGCTGATGGTCCCGTCCCCGGCCTTCTCGATCACTCCGCGTGCAAGAAGCGGTTGTGCCAGTTCCGGGGTTTCCTCCATCAGCGCGGTGGTCACCGCCACCGGGTCGATCTTCGTTTTCGCCGGCACGGTGCTTGTCTTGGTAGGCATGCGTATCCTCCTTTAGTCGATTCTGTCGTCCCACAGCGCCGCGAAGCCTCGCGGGCGGGATTCCTTCCGAATGTCCGCCGCGTGGCGGTCGATGACGTCCTGGCGGTCGGTGATTCCCTCGCCGGAATCGAAGAACCTGTCCGCGTAGCGCTCCTTCCAGGAATCGCGGTCGGCAATCGCGTCGTCGCGCTCCGCCGCAAGACGGTCGCGCTCGGCCTCGAGGCCCGCATATGCGTCCCGGTTGTCCCACCTCTCGTCCAAATCCGCGGCGTCGCGGTCTATCTCGGCGGCCATTTCGAGGCGGCGTTCCCCGTCCGACTCCATAGCCAGTTCGCGCAGGGCCGGCTCGTACCTGCTTGCCATTTTCCATCCTCCTATTCGTGAATCGTGAAAACGTCCTCCACGAGCATTGTACCACCTTTCACGTCCTTGGGGCGCAACTTCCCCGCAAACTGTCTGCCGAACGCGAAGTTCTCCATCGTGACCCCTGAATGGCAACGCGACGGCATCCCGGCGCAATGCACGACCAGTTCCCCGCCTTCCTCGAAGCAGTAGGACTTGGCGCGCAGCGCCTTGAACCTGTCGAACCGGTGTTCCAAAGCCCATTTTCCAAGTTCCACGTCGTCCACTTCCATGCCCTCTGGCATTTCTGTGCCCAGGAAGTAGTTGGAATCCGTGTCCGAGTAGAGCCATCGATGCCTGTTCGCCTGCGCCGCACGCACGGTGAACGCGCGTGCATACGCGGTTATGAACGCACCGACGGGAAGGTAGACGGCCTCTTTTCGTTCCTCGTCCAGCAGCGCGTACTTCACCACCCCTTCGTCCAGATACGGCATGCGGGACTGCTTGACCGGATTGGTCGCCATCTTTCCGTAAAGGGAGTTCAACTGAAGCTTCGCAATGGTTCGCATTCCAGGGTTTCCCTCTACCGTCGCCCTCTGCTTGACCTCCGTCCACTCCCTCACGTAATCCTTGAAAAGCAGCGTGGAACCCTTGAACTTGTAGCCCCTCACGTAGAGCACGTCATGAACGTCGTACTGCTCGAAAAGCATTTCCAAGTCCACCGACGTGAGGCACAGGGGCTGCAGCCCGCCCGAATCCCTTATGTACTCCGTCTCTCCGAAAAGCCTGTTCCCCTTGAGTTGCATGCAGGGGATGTGACCTTCCTTCACCGTGAAGTCGGCTTCCAGAAACTGTATGTAAAGCGGCATTTCTGGGTCTTCTACGTAAGAACCCTCATAGGCTTCAGGCTCCCCATACGGAAGCACTTCGCCATGCACCGAAGCCATCACGGAAGGATACAGCGAGTTCACGTCGAAAGACAGGCCTGGGCCGACGATCTTTCCCGCGAACTCTGGATTCGCCATCACGAACCCTCCCTTGTAGCACCCTCCCTTCCTCAGATCGAGGTCGTAGTCGGGCTCGGGGTACCAGTCCCGGAACCGCTTCTTCCCGCCTATCGACTTCACGTAATGGTGGAACGCGTTCGACCCTGCGGTTATGCGCTTCATGTCCCTTTCGTACATTTCCTGCAAGGCCAAAGCCACTATCTTCACGTCGTTGGCTACGTATGCCCTTTCCTTGTCGGTCAGGACGTGTCCCGGTTCCCGGGCTTCCAGATAGTCTATGTCCAATTTCTCGATTGACAGGCCGAACGCCTTTGGAATGGATGCGACCGGAAGGGGTATCACCTTGAGGGAGTCCAGGAACTCCACTGCAGCTACGGGGGTGAAGTAAAGCTTTATGCTGTAGAACTGGCCCATGTCGCTTATAAGGGTCGTGAACGTCTTGTGTCTGGCATCGTCCTTTCCTGCAACCCACGTCCACCCGTTGGACAGAAGGTGGTGCAGCACGAACTTTCCGTCGAACTTGAGGTTATGGAAATACACCCTCGAGCCCTCCACCGCCCTGCACCACGAAACGAACGATTCGATGTCGTTTCCGAAACTCACGTTCTCGGCGTCTCCGACCTCGCTTGCAGCCCATGCCCATACCCTGCAGTCGTCCGGATCTGCCGTGGTTTCGAAGTCAGCCGCATACGTCGGCACATTGCAAACCTCGCTTCCATCCCATAATCCACCGTCCCAAGTCAAGGCCCATATGTCTTTGTACTCCATCACACGGCCCTAACGTTCATCCAGTAATCCAGTATTTTCTTCATCTTTGCTTCCCTTTCCTCAGGCCCGTAGATGTACGAGATGCCTGGGGAATCCTCGATGGCCTTGACGAGGGCCTTCCAATCGTCCCCCGCCATCGTCAGTATGGTTTCCTCGATACGTTTGATATCGGCATCATGCTCGGGAAAGCCTCCGAAAACGCCCCACAGGGCTTTCATGTAATTGGTATAGCAACGTCTAACCTGTTCCTCGTTGCTCATGTTGAGTCGACGCGATTGCGTCTCTATGAAACGCCTTATCGCCCCGGCTCCCAACGTTGACACCGGGCGTGTGTCCCTGGAAAGGGCAGCCTGCTTCAGATTTCCGGCACCCGCCGTTGGCTGAACAACTCCCTCGGCCTTGGCCCTCATGCTCTTTTCCCTCTCCCGCACGCTTTTCAGCACGGCGTATTCGTGCCTCTCGTAACGGGTGACGATGGAGCCGTCCTGCTGCTGCACCGGCTCCAAGGCCTTGGGCCTCGTCACCCTTGTCAACCTGTTGACAGTGTTCTTCAACGCACGTGCGGTGGTGATGGACGACTTCAGTTCCTTGTACGAGACTTCCTGCGGAAGGTAGATGTGCGCAAGAGGGTCGGCTTTCGCAGCCCTGCGAAGGGCGTTGTTGTACCTGCGCACAGCAGAGTTCAGCTTCCTTAATTGATTTTTATTCCATGAAATTCTATACTCTCGGGACATTCGTACGCAACCCCCGTCGATTCGTTGATTATCAGGAATCCCCGCGTCTCTATCTTCCTGTACAGGCTAAAGTCGGCAAGCACGTCCAAGCTCATATTGAATTTGAAACGCCTCGTCATGGAATCGTTCAGCCACTCCCTGTTAGCTTCCAACTCTCTTCTGAATTTGACAAGATGCGCAGGACTTGAAAAAAAGAACGTGAAAAAATCCGTATAACAGAAATACGGGGAATTTTTCAGGTCATAGCATATGCCGTTCTTGGTGAGCGTCATTCCGCACCTCCTTTCAATATGGAAAAGCCCCGTGCTTGGAAACGACGGGAACCATGCAGGAATTCAGGTAGTAGACCAGGCCACCCGCACGCACGTTCCCATAAGCTTCCAGCAAGGGAAGAACCTCGTCAATGTCGTCTCGTCTTACCGGGTATTTCGTGTCCTTGGTGAACATGTACTCGAACGTTCCCGTCTCGGGATGCGCGACGAAAACGCTCACCCCTTGCGGAACCGTCCCTTCCCAAAGGGACGCGTTGACGTTCAGAACACGGCACATGGAACGGTAAAGGAACTCGCTCAGCAAGTCCTTGTCGGCCATCGACAGCATGTTTACTTCGTACATCGGCGCTCCTTACAACTGGAGCCGCCGAAAGTGGCGGCTCCTAGTCTGCTTGATATGCGGGTAAGCCCTAGAACTGGACGGAAAGCGTAAGCATAGAGCCGTTCGCTACCTTCTCCTGCTTGACAACCACAGGAATGGGCTGCTCCCAAGTGGGTTCGCCGAAAGTGGCAATCAACTTCTTCAAAGCGGAGAACATACCGACGGAAACGCACTCATAGGCTTCGCCCTTATCGTCAATGAGGACGATTCGCGGTGCCTTGTCACATTCGCCAGTCTCCTTGTTGACCAATTCAAGGGTTTCGGCGTACACGTCGCGCAGCATGATTTTCTTGTTGATGAAGTCCGCGATTTTATGCTGCGGGTTGTTGGCGGCGTTGAACACAAGCGCCTTGTCCTTCATCGACTCCGCTTTTACGGAACAGAAAGCAGCAAGGTTGCCGCCTTCCAACTCGCGCACGTCGTATTCGCGCATATCGCTGGTAACGTCTGCGGTGGAGATTGCAACGATTTCGTTAGACATGATGAAAAACACCTTTCTTTCTGGTTACTGAACGTCAGCGGTCGGGACTTCGTGTGCAATGCCCTCGCGTTTGATGATAGCGCCTTCCAAGAACTTGTCAAGCGGCATAGCGTAGGTGATGGCGCCGATGGGCTTCCACTTGATAGCAAGACCCTTCGGCATAGCCTGACCCTCGTTCATTCTAGATCCTTTTCCTCGATAACGATGCTTTCAGCCAAGAACTTATCAATAGGCATGGCATACTTCATTCTCTTTACCGGCTTCCAGACCACCGTGCAGCCTCGGGGGACGGCCGTTCCCGTGGCCTCCATCAGGGCCGCACGGGCCTCCCCCTTGTTCATTGTGGTGGAATGGACGGTGCATTTCGCAATGTCGCTCAATCCCACCTCTCCGTCGGATTCGCACACCGAATACGCAGTGACCTCGTATTCGGTCATGGTTCGGGTAACGTTTTGCATTTTCATTGACCCTTTCTATTGGATACGTCCTACGGTTAACACTTTAACATAAATGAGAATATGGATGTTCGGAAAGTGAAACTTTTCATAAAATCTTCACAAACATCCAACAAGTAACACAACGCGAACGAACCGATGAACATGGCCGTGAATTATCCTTAAATCGCACACAAGACTATGACAACTGCACCCATCAACATTCCCAGAAACCTGATCAAAGATTTGAGAGGTTTAGGCATGTAAAGCCATGCCTCCTCGATGGTCAGTTCATATACTTTCACAGCAATCACCTTCGTAAACGACTTGGAAAACCAATTCGTAAAGATTCCTCATCTTGTAGTAGGCCTCTGTCTTGGATAGTCATTGCATGCCTTATACATAAAAGGCATTTACATCGACATCAGGATAAACCTGATGGCAGTAATCTTTCCAATCAAACCCATTATAATAACTAACACCCGGAAACTTGTAATATTTTTCATCCAATTCATAACCTCCTACCAACTTTATTACAACTTCTACATCTTTATTTCTCAAGGGTATCAAAACATAACCACATGTATACGCACCATATTCATAATCAGCATAAACAGTAGCTGCATTACCGCCCGCATAGAAAAAGTATTCGCCATTACGTTTCCTGTAAACACTTTCAAAATAGTAATCAAGCCCCAAAGATTTTGATTCGTTAAAAGTCACAAGCTTTGCCGTGTCGGTATTGTAACGACGTCCGAAAATTCGCCTTTCCATGACCGATTCCTTTCTAAATTCTAAAATAAGAAACACCAAATGCTGCTTCAAAGGCGTCAATCATAGTTGACCACCTACTAATCATTCTTTCATACAAGGGGTCTTCAACCTCATCACAATAATCAAGGTAAGTTTTGGCGGA
>ERZ779869.3479-NODE-3479-length-12131-cov-4.009026_pt1 | contig 12131 bp, 4 predicted proteins | sample MGYA00511557_ERZ779869 | MGnify/ENA primary metagenome ERZ779869 (study PRJEB29588, sample SAMEA2154620) | human gut metagenome | biome: human gut; feature: human-associated habitat; material: faeces | place: Denmark | collected 2008/2010 ...
TTTCAGTTTCATATCGCGATGGTTTTAGAAATTTATCTGCACGCCGCCGTTGATCGTGCGCTGCTGGGGATAGTTGCCCGTTCCCGTATCGGCCTCCGGATCGACGATCTTCAGGCCGTCGAGGCAGAAGAGGTTCGTTCCGTTCACGAAGACGCGGATTTTTTCGATGCGCAGCTTTCGGCTCCACCGTTCGGGCAGCGTGTAGCCTATCTCGGCGCTCTTCAGGCGGAGGTAGCTCGCATCGCGCAGGTAGAGCGTGCTTTTCTGGTAGTTATTGGGGTTGTTGCCGTTGATGACGGCCGGATATTTGGCTTTCGAGTTGTCGGCCGTGCCCGGGATCCAGCGGTTGTCGTAATACTCGCGCGAGATGTTGTAGCGGGGGTATTCCAACGAATAGGGGAGCATGTCCTCCGACATGAGGAATGTCGAAACGCGGGTCGCCCCGGTGAAGCTGAAGGAGAAATCCACTCCCTTGTAGGCCATCGAACCTCCGAATCCGAACATGATCTCCGGGGTCCGGGCGAATCCGATGGGCGCCCGGTCGTCGGGCGTGATCTTGCCGTCGCCGTTCAGGTCGAGGTATTTGACGTCGCCCGGCCGCACCTCGGTCATGAAGGTCTGCGTGGGGCTGTCGGCGATCTCCTCTTCGCAGGTGAAGAAGCCGAGCGCGATGTAGCCGAATGGCTGGTCGATCCGGCGGCCGCGGGTTTCGAGCCAGTCGTAACGCGGATGCGGCGTATCGTCCTCGACGATGTGGTTGTGCGCATAGGTGAAGTTCCCGTAGAACGAGTAGTAGAATCCTCCCGGAGAGGTGTCCCGCCACTCCAGTACGGCATCCACGCCCCGGTTTCGGACGTGTCCCATGTTGGCGTAGACGGCCGTCGAAATGCCCGTCACGTTGGGAATGGACTTGCGCTCCAGAAGAATGTCCCGGCGGTCTTCGTCGAAGAAGTCGCCTTGCAGCGACAGCCGGTCCTTCAGGAAGCGAAGCTCGATGCCGATGTCGGCCTTGTAGGCCTTCTCCCAGGTCACGTCGGCACCGATCTTGTACTCGCTGTAACCGACGATCCCGGTCTGCGACGATCCGAACAGACCCCCGTTGGCATTGGTATTGACTGTCGAGAGGTAGAGGAAGCGGTCGTTGCTGATCTGGTCGTTGCCCACCACGCCGTAGGAGCCGCGCAGTTTGAAATAGATGTCTTTCAGAAATCCCGAACGCTGCCAGAACTCTTCGCCCGATACGACCCAGCCCAGCGATGCGGAGGGGAAGAAGCCGTAGCGCTTGCCGGGGGCGAAGTTCTCTGAACCGTTGTAACCGAAGTTGAACTCGGCGAAATACTTGTCGCGGAAGGCGTAGGTGAAACGCCCGGCGATACCCATGTTCTTTGTCGGGTAGGCGTCGATGTAATTGACGGGCCTGTTCTTGGATTTGCTGCGTACCGAGTAGAGGAACATGCCGCTTACGCGGTGGTCTTCCGCGAAGAGGCGCTCATAGATAAGCGAGCCCTCGAAATTGATGGCCGTCGTACCCGACGAGTCCGATGTCGCGAGGCGCATGTAGTTGCTGCCGTTGGGGTTGGCAGCGGTCAGCATCAGTTCGCCGTTTTCGTCGCGCCCGGTGGCATAGTAGGTCACGGGGGACATTGCGCGCTCCAGGAGGGTTGCGTTCTGTGCATCCCATGCGAATTTTACATTGGCTTTCAGGCCGGGGGTGATGATGTCCGAGAAATCCTGCGTCAGCGACAGCAGGGACTGCGCCACCATGGTGTTGTAGCGCCGGTATCCGGTGTTGTTCAGCATGTTGTAGGGGTTGACCGAGCCCGACTCCTGCGGGATTGCCAGCATGCCGTTCGAAAATACGGTCGGCGTAGCCACGGGGGTAACGTACATCGTGTAGGCGTACAGGTCGTTCGTGGTCGTGCAGGGAGCGTTTTTGGTCGTATACTGCGTGGAGAGCGAAAGGCCCAGCTGCGTCGACTTGGTAATGTCGATGTCGATGTTCGAGCGGAAGCTGTACTTGTTGAAGTTCATCTGGGCATTGTAACGGTCGTTGTCAGCGACATTGAACATACCGCCTTCCGTGTAGTAGGATGCCGAAACGTAGTAACGGATTTTCGGGGAGCCGCCCGTGACGCTCGCGTGTACGCGGCCGGTCATGGCCAAGTCCTTGAAGATGGTGTTGACCCAGTCGACGTTCGGATAGAGGTCGGGGTCGCGGCCGCTCAGGTACATCTGGCGGGCGTAGTCCGAAATCGGCATCTCGGTGCTGCCGCTGTCGCGGTAGAGTTCGTTGTAGTAGTCGATCCACTGCGAAGCGTTCGCCAGCTCGGGCAGTTGGACAGGCTGCGTAATGCCGAATTCGGCCTTGACGCGGATCTGGGGCGCCGTCATTTCGGTGCCTCGTTTGGTGGTGATCAGGATGATGCCGTTCGCACCGCGCACACCGTAGAGGGCGGTCGCCGTTGCGTCCTTCAGGATGGAGAACGTGGCGATGTCGTCCGCGTCGACAAAGTCCATGTCGCGCTCGATACCGTCGACGAGCACCAGCGGGGTGGTTTTGGCACCGAACGTACTCTGTCCGCGGATCCAGAACTCGGCGCTCGATCCGGGTTCGCCCGTACGCTGCATTACGACGATACCCGCCAGTTTGCCGGCGAGGTTCGAGGAGAGCGAGCCGCTTGCCACTTCCAGTTCGCCGGCGTCGATGGTGTTGATGGCGCCGATGATACTCTCCTTGCGCTGTTTACCGTATGCGACTACGGTTACTGCCTCCAGTTCGGAAACCTTGCGCACCAGCTCGGTCACGATGTTGGTCTTCGTTCCGACGGGAATGCTCTGGGTTTCATAACCCAGGTACGAAATCTCGATTACATCGGTCGGCTTTACGTCGATCGAGAAGGTACCGTCATTACCCGTGATGACACCGCGGGTACTGCCCTTGACGATCACGGTGGCTCCCGGTACACCCGCCTTGGTCTCGTCCAGGACGCGTCCGGTCATCTTGACGTTCCCCCCCCCCTTGCGGGGCGGTAACAGACGATTCCAGGCTGCTTGCGGAATACACAAATTCGGGATTTGCGCTCAATTCCGTAACCGATATAAGCCCCAGTATCAACACGAATGACCGGAGCATTATTTTACAAAAGAGCTTTTGTATAGTCATTGTCATATTTCCTCATTTATAATTACTTAATGTAGATTTGTACGGTTCGGGCGTCGGTCGGGCGCCGCGGGCCCGTACGTGTTGGATTGATCCTTGCTTGGCTAGAAGCACTTTGGATTAGTGTTTTTCAGGAAGTCAATAGTTCGGGTCTCGTCTGTTTTACCATAGGCACGTTTTAGTTTTTAGGTATGGTGAATAATTAGTCGGTTGTATAATTCGTCTGCCGATATGGCCGTCAATGCCGAAAGAACTTGATATACGACAACATACGGCCTGTGTGGTACTTTTTTTTCTGTGAAATTCAGTTAAAAGTATTCATTATCCGGTAACAAATATAACAATAAAATTATTATCATTACTATTTTTGATAAGTTTTTTTACTTTAAAGGGGTGCGGTACGATTTGCATGTTCTTGGATTTGTGTGTATAATATGTTGATTTTCAATATATTGTTGGTGTTTTTAGGGCTGTGAAATATTTGTGAAAAAGTAATGTCCTTTTTATCAGCTACTTGGCTTTGGGCTAACGGATTAAGATGGTCTTAGCTGTTAAAATTGTGTAATACAATATCTTATATTTTTATGTTTCATCTCTTCTCGAATCATTCCTGCCGGGAAATAGTTGTCTTCCCTGATTTTTGCCGCTTCAATGATTCGAAAAGTTTTTTACTGTTTTTGGGTTTGTAAGTAAAATATTTTTGCTTATTTTTGCCCTGTAAACTTTCGGGCTTACCGGCTAACAGGGTATACCTATGTATATTATATTTGCCGTTTATGCCCGCATCCGGCTACGCCGGCCGCACCGCATGGAACTGCGCTGAGTTGAAAATTCAATAAAATACCCGGAATAAATGATGATTAAAAATTGTTGTATGCTGGTGGTGGGCCTCCTGCTACACACGCAAATATTCGCACAGGATAAAACGGCCGCAAGCCGTACCGGCGAGGACTACACCCTGTCGAACGGCGCGGTCGAGGCCGTTTTCAGCGGGAGCGGAAGCTTCGACATCGAGAAACTGGTGCTTAACGGGAAACAGGTCGTCGGAGCAGGCAAGAACGAAACGCCGTGGATCCTGATATACAAAGGTTCCCAGGGAGAAAACCCGGAGTTGAAACCCGAACATGCCGTTTACCGCGGGGTGCAAGTCCGCGATGACGCCCGGGCCAAAACTTTGGTGTTCACGTGGGAGCTGACGTTGGACTACTCGCCGGTGAAATATCCCGTGCGGATGTACGTGACGCTTCCCGACGGCGGCGAGCTGCTGCAATGGAACATAGAGGCCGACCTGCCCGCCGGGTGGCTGGTCACGGATCTGAAATTCCCCAATGTCGTGATCGAACGCCCCGAAGACGGCAGGATCATCACCACCGAAGGCTGGGGCGTCGAGAAGCCGCTCGACATCGCTACGTTCGAAGCCCGTTACCCGTCGCATGCCTCCGCCATGCAGTTCCTCGTGGTACACAATGCCGAGGGTGCCTTCTATTACGGGACGGAAGACCGCCGCGGCTGCGGAAAGACCTATTCGGCGCAGTGTACGCCGACGACGGTTGCATTGAGCGATGCCATTCCCGCTTCGGCCGGATGGATCGCGGACGGGACGTTCCGCCTGCCGTGGGTCTCGGTCACGGGTTTCACGCCGAAGGGTTGGGAAGATGCCGTTGTCAGGTGGTACCGTCCGTTTACCTTCACGACCGAATGGGGCCGTAAGCCGCTCGCCTCGCGCAATATCCCGCAGTGGTGTTACGATGCCGACGCGTGGGTGCGTGCCAAGCATGTGACCGACCAGACCTGCGATGCCGTCCGGCGTGCCGCCCGCTATTTCGGGCAAGGGCTGGGTGTGCACTGGTATTTCTGGCATCATTACCCCTACGATACCCACTATCCCGATTACCTGCCCGCACAGGAGCGTTTCGCAGGGATGGTGCGTGACGCCCAGCTTCTGGGGGCGCGTGTGACGCCCTATATCAACGGCCGGCTCTGGGATCCGGCGGCCGACAGCTATAAGCGCGACCGCGGTTACGACGCGTCGTGCCGTAAACCCGACGGGTCGCTCTATACCGAGATTTACCCCACGTCGAAAGTCCTCAATACGGTGACCTGCCCCTCGACGGATATCTGGCACCGGAAGATCATCGGACTGGTGGACAGCCTGCAACACGCGATCGGGGTGAACGGAATCTATATCGACCAGATCGCTGCGGCGGCGCCCGAACCCTGTTGGAACGAGGCGCACGGCCATCCGGTCGGGGGCGGCGATTTCTGGTACGACGGCTACCGCAGGCTTATCGGCGAGATCCGTGCACACCACCTGCAGGAGGACAGGATCCTGACCAGCGAGGAGAATGCCGAGTGCTATATCGACCTGTTCGACATGCTGCTGGTCGTCAATACGCCCCATGAGGAGGACAACTGCATCATCCGGCCGGTGTTCCCGATGGTCTATTCCGACCGTGCCGTCACCAGCGCCTTCACCTATACGCCGAGCGAGGCGGATAAGATGTCGCTGGGCGACTTCCGTTACGAACTGGCGAAGGCGTTGTTGTGGGGTTCGCAGATCGGGTGGGTCGACCCCATCCCGCTGATGTCGGAACAGGCCGTCAGCGAGGCGCGTTTCATGAAGACGCTCATGGATTTCCGCCGTAGCCTGCACGATGTCGTGTACGGCGGCCTCTTCATCCGCGAGCTCACCCCGGCGGGCGACAACCCCATCGTGAAGATTCCGGGGTTCGGCGATGACGCGTCGGTGCTGGCTGCCGAGTGGCGGAAGCCGGACGGCCGCAAGGTCTATATCGTTGTCAATATGGATGAAAAAAAACATAAGGTTTCGTTACCCGGCGTGGACAAGCCCTTCGATGTGGCGGGTGCGTCCTGCAAGCGTATTGATTTGTAACGGGTAACGATGTCCGGGCAGGGCCCGGACAGGTTGGGTAGGAGAGGGTGCCCGGCGTGCATTACGCCGGGCACCCTTGTTTTGCGAGGGGGGGGGCTTGCCCGCCGGAATCCGCGTGATCGGCCGCAACCGCATCGTTTTCGGCAAGGAGTACATCCCTGTCTGCGGGAATTACAGGCAGCCGTTCTGCGATTTCCTCTCCGCCCGTTCCCCGATGCCCCAAGGCGAGAAATAATGAACCGCGGGTTTATTCCATGTAAGTCATGACGTTGCCGCTGATCTGCTGCAACGATATTTCGCAAACCTTCGTATTGTATTTCGCCGTGAGGATGCGCTCTTCGGCATCGAGCAGGCTCTTCTGCGCTTCGCGCATCTCGATGCCCGGCAGGTCGCCCAGCAGGTAACGCTCCATGGCGATCTCGTAGTTCTCCTTGGCGGCGATTAGGTTCTCTTTTTCCAATTGGATCACCTCGAGGTTATTGCGGTAGGCCTGCCAGAAGTTCGACAGGTTGGCACGCAGCGACTGCTCGAGCCTTTCGCGCGTGAGCTGCGCATTTTCCACGTCGATGCGGGCGTTGCGCTGCTCCCGGCGGCGGTTGCCGTCGAAGATCGTGATGCCGAGTTTCACCCCGGCGTTCAGTCCCAGCGTCCCGCGCGACTGGGTCGTCCCGTTCCCGAAACGGTTGTAGGTGTAGCCGTATCCCGTCGTCAGGTTCAGATAGGGGTAGTTGCGCGCCTGCACGGTCTTCAGGTCGAGTTCGGCCAGCACATTGTCATGCCCTGCCAGCAGCAGAGAGGCATTCGTGTCGAGCGTCTGTGCCAGCAGCTCCTCCCATTTGAGCTCGCCGTTGACCTCGATCACCGAGTCGCGGATACAGAGCATTTCGTTGACGTCCTTGTTGGCCAGCAGTTCGTTGATGCGGATGCGCGAAGCCGAAACCAGCTCCTGCTGGGACATATATTTCGAACTGTCGGCATTGAAGTCCACGCGTGCCTGCAACAGGTCGAGGCGCGAGAAATTGCCGACGCTGACCCGCGCTTCGGTGATGCGCAGCCGCTCGCGCGAAAGCGCCACGGCATAGCGGAAATTCTGCAGGCGCAGCGTTTGCTGGACGTAATTGTAGTATTCGGCCGTCAGGCTGGCTACGAAGTCCTCGATCGTGATGCGGGTGCGGACAGTGCCCATCTCCTGCATCTCTTTGAGCTTTTTGTAGTTGGTGCGGATGCGGAATCCGTCGAAAATCGTCCAGTTGAGGTTGATCCCGGCGTTGAACGTCTGGTCGTAGATGCCGTTGTCCGACCATGCGTCCCCTTCGCGCGGTGTGGTGCGCTCGTTGTCCAGCGCCCCCGAATAACCCGCCTCGAAGTCGATCGTCGGCACCATGCCGGCATTTGCCGCCGTGGCATTGTTGTCGCTGATGCGCTCCTCATTGCGCACGATGCGTATGTCGTAGTTGTTTTCCAACCCTATTTCCAGGCACTTGCGGAGGGTCAGCTCCTCCTGTGCCGCCGCCGTTGCGAAAATCCCCGCGGCCAGGGCCGATAAAATCACTCGTTTCATTGGGCTTCCTTATTTCTGTTTCTTACTCCGGTCTGTCGATACGTAGCTGTATATTGCCGGGACGATGTAGAGCGTCAGCAGGGTGGATACCACCATACCGCCCACTACGGCGATACCCATGGCGATACGTCCGTTGGCACCTTCGCCTGTGGCGACGGTCAGCGGCAGCAGGCCGAGTATGGTCGAGGCGCTCGTCATCAGGATCGGGCGCAGGCGTTGCAGCGAGGCTTCCTCGATGGCGTGCAGTTTGTCGATTCCCGCTTCCTGCTTCTGGTTGGCGAACTCCACGATGAGGATGCCGTTCTTGGCCACCAGGCCGATGAGCATGATGATGCCGATCTGGCTGAAGATGTTCATCGTCTGCCCGTTGGCGGCCATGAATACCAGTGCCCCCGCAATGGCCAGCGGCACGGTGAGCATGATGACCAGCGGGTCTTTGAAGCTCTCGAACTGCGCCGCGAGGATCAGGTAGATCAGCAGGATGGCCAGCAGGAAGGCGAACATCAGGCTCGACGAACTTTCACGGAACTCCTTCGAGTCGCCGGCCAGCGCCGTGCGGAAATCGTCGCCGAGCGTTTCGGCGGCGATGCGATCCATCTCGTCGAGCCCCTGCCCGATGGTCTTGCCCTTCGCCAGCCCGGCTGATACGGTCGCCGAGAGGAACCGGTTGTAGTGGTACAATTGCGGCGGGGCGACGTTCTCTTCCAGTGCGATCAGGTTGTCCAGCTGGATCATCTCGCCCTTGTCGCTGCGTACGTAGATCGACCGCAGGTCGGCGGGCTTGTTGCGTTGCTGGCGGTTGATTTCGGCCAGTATCTCGTACTGCTTGCCGTTCATGTAGAAGTAACCCATACGCTGGCCGCTGAGCCCGTACTGGAGCGTCTGGGCGATGTCGCGCGTCGAGACGCCCAGCAGGTTCGACTTGTCGCGGTTGATGATGATGCGCGCTTCGGGCTTGCTGAATTTCAGGTCGACGTCGGCCATCTGGAACACGGGGCTTTCGTAGACCTTGCGCATGAATTCGGGCAGCACCTCCTGCAACCGTTCGATGCCGGTGGCCTGCAGGACGTACTGCACGGGCATGTTGCCGCGGCGGCCGCCGAAGGTGCTCTGCTGCTGCACGAAGGCGCGGGCCTTGGTCTTGGTACGTACGGCCGCCGAAAGCTCCTCGGCGATCTCCATCTGCGAGCGTTTGCGGGTCGAGATGTCGGTCAGGGCGATCCGGACGTTACCCGAGCCGCTCGATACGCGCGCCGTGACCGACTGGGCCTCGGGTACGAGCGAATCGACCAGGCGGTTGATATCCTCGGTGTAGTCGCGCAGGTATTCGTAGGTGGCGCCTTCCGACCCGCGGGTGTTGATCGAAATCTGCGAGCGGTCTTCGAGCGGCGCCATTTCCGCCGGGATGGCCTGCCACAGCCAGCCGATCAGTCCGATCATCAGGGCAATGAGCGGCAATGCCAGCCAGCGCCGCCGCAGGAACCCGGCCAGCGTGCGCTGGTAAAAGTTGTTCATTCCCACGAAGAAGGGTTCGGTCTTGCTGTAAAACCAGCTTTTGCGCTCCTGCCGCACCAACAGTTTGGTCGCCAGCATCGGGGTGATGGTCAGCGCAGCGAAGGTCGAGATGACCACCGCGCCCGAGATCACCATGCTGAATTCGCGGAACAGGCGGCCGGTCATGCCTTCCATGAAGACGATCGGGAAGAACACGGCGATCAGCGTGACCGACGTCGAGATGACGGCGAAGAAGATCTCCTTGGCGCCTTCGATGCCGGCCTCCTTGGGCGTCATGCCGCGTTCGATGCGGATGTAGATGTTCTCGGTCATCACGATGGCATCGTCGACCACCAGCCCGACCGAGAGCACCACGGCCAGCATCGACAGCACGTTGATCGAAAATCCGGCGACGTACATCAGGAAGAACGTGCCGATGAGCGAGACCGGGATCACGATGCACGGGATGAGCGTCACGCGCCAGTTGCGCAGGAAGAGGAAGATGATGATGATGACCAGGATGAAGGCCTCGTAGACGGTCTGTCGCACCTCGTCGATCGAGGCGCGGATGAAGCGCGTGTTGTCGAACCCGTAGGAGGTCACCACGTCGTCCGGCAGGTCTTTCTTCATCGTCTCCATGCGCTGGTAAACCGCATCGGCGATGTCGATGTGGTTGGCTCCCGGCTGGGGGATCACCACGACGCCCACCATCGGGATGCCGTTCATCTTCATGTAGCTGCGCGTATCCTGGGGGCCCAGTTCGGCGCGTCCCACGTCGCTCAGGCGGATGATGCGGTTGGAGGCTTCGCGTACGACCAGGTCGTTGAACTCCTGCGTGGTGTGCATCAGCCCCATCGTGCGGATCGTCAGCTCGGTGGTGTTGCCTTCGATGCTGCCCGAGGGAAGCTCTACGTTTTCGCGGTCGAGGGCGTTCTTGATGTCCACGGGCGTAATGCCGTATCCGGCCATCTTGGCCGGGTCGAGCCACAGGCGCATCGAGTAGCGTTTCTCACCCCATATCTGCACGCCGCTGACGTTGTTGATCGTCTGCAGCTGCTCCTTGACCGTCAGGTCGGCGATCTCGCTCAGCTCCAGCAGCGAACGTTTGTCGCTCTGAATGGTTACCATCAGGATCGGTGTGGCGTCGGCATCGGCTTTGGTGACCGTCGGAGGGTCGCAGTCGCGGGGCAGGTAGCGCTGGGCGCGCGACACTTTGTCGCGCACGTCGTTGGCCGCGGTTTCCAGGTCTACCGAGAGTTCGAATTCGACCGTGATGCGGCTCTGTCCCTGGCTGCTGACGCTCGACATCGAGCGGATGCCCGGGATGCCGTTTATGTTCTGTTCGAGCGGCTCGGTGATCTGGTTCTCGATCACATCGGCATTGGCTCCCGGATAGGAGCACGTCACCGAGATGATGGGGTTGTCGACACTCGGGTATTCGCGTACGCCGAGGTAGCTGTACCCGATGAAACCGAATAGCAGGATGATGATCGTCAGCACCGATGCCATTACCGGCCGCCGGATGCTCAGTTCGGAAATATTCATGCGGCGGCGGTTTTATTCGACGGTGTCGAGTTTTACGGGGAGCCCTTCACGCAGCTGGAGCGTGCCGGAGACGATCAGCGTGTCGCCCGGGGCCAACCCCTCGACGACCTGTATCCGCGATTCCGTCCTCAGCCCGGTTTTTATGGCTACGGCGTGGGCTTTGCCGCCCTTGTAGAGGAATACCTTGTCCACGCCCATCTCGGGGACGACGGCCTGCGTCGGGATGGCGATGGCGTCGGGAATGTCGTGCATCCGGATCTTTACGCTTACGAAGCGTCCGGGCAGCAGCCTGCCCCGCGTATTGGGGTAGTGCGCACGCACCGAGAAATAGTGAGTATTCGGGTCGATCTTCGACTCGGTGGCATATACCTCGGCGTGGAACGTCTCGTTGTACCCCTCGACCGTGAACGTGAGGCGCGTCCCGGGTTTTATCTGGCTGGCGTAGCGCTCCGGGACGGAAAGGTCGATCTTCAGCGGTTTGATTTTGGTCAGCTTGGCCACCACGACGCTCGGCGAGGCATAGGCGCCTTCGCTGACGTTGCGCAGGCCGATCACGCCGTCGAACGGGGCGTGCAGCTCCGTGAGCGCGATGTTCGAACGCACGATGTCGATGTCGGCGTTGAGCATCGCCAGTTCGGTGCGGGCCTGTTCGTAGGCTTCCTGGCTGACGGCGTCCTTTTCGAGCAGGGCGCTCTGGCGGTAAACACGGTCTTCGGCCAGTTTGAGCTGCGCTTCGTAGCGCGACAGCTGTGCCAGCAGCGGTTTGTCGTTGACTTTGGCCAGCAATTCGCCCTTGCGGACGGTCGAGCCTTCCTGGAAGTTGATCGAGACGATCTTGCCCGAGGTCTCGAACGAGAGGTCTACCTCCTCGTCGGGGAGCAGGCTGCCCACCGAGGTGATTCCGTCCGTGAGGGTTTGCGGCCGCACGACGAGCCCGTTGACGTTCAGGACGCTGCTTTTCCGGGGTATGCTGATTTCCGACGGGTCGGCGTCGGCGGCTGACGAACTGCCGCGGTAGTGGTTGTAAACGACCAGCCCTGTACAGAATACTACGAGGATGACGGACGTGATGATCCATTTCTTTTTTTTCATACCGGAGAGGTTGTCTTTAATGAGGGATATGCAAAGATACGAAAAAACCCGCTATGCCTCCGCTGCCGGAAGGTATAATTGCACCCGTTCGTGGTAAAAACGGGGCCGGTTGCGGGTTCGTGTATGCCCGTTTCCGGCGAAACGGCAAAAAACGCCGGCGAAACGACCGGCACCCGCCGCATTCCCCTACCGTCGGGAGCAATACCTACATGTTATTATTCTGTCCCGAAAATTACCTAAAACAGGGAATTGCCCGGGCTCGGCGGGCACCTTAACTTTGCCATCGCAAATAAAATAAACGGAGAGCCTATGCGTCTTGGAATTTTACTGTTTACCCCTATTTTATTACTGGCGGGTGTTACCCTGCATGCGCAGGAAGCCGTGAA
>ERZ779869.3483-NODE-3483-length-12111-cov-27.048026_pt1 | contig 12111 bp, 10 predicted proteins | sample MGYA00511557_ERZ779869 | MGnify/ENA primary metagenome ERZ779869 (study PRJEB29588, sample SAMEA2154620) | human gut metagenome | biome: human gut; feature: human-associated habitat; material: faeces | place: Denmark | collected 2008/2010 ...
AGTGACGGAAGAACCCACCGTCGAGCCCGAAGCGACGGAAGAACCCACCGCTGAACCGGAAGCGACGGAAGAACCCACCGCCGAACCCGAAGCGACGGAAGAACCCGCTGTTGAGCCTGACGCGACGGAAGAACCCGCCGCCGAATCCGAAGCGACGGAAGAACCCACCGCCGAACCCGAAGTGACGGAAGAACCCACCGTCGAGCCCGAAGCGACGGAAGAACCCACCGCTGAACCCGAAGTGACGGAAGAACCCACCGTCGAGCCCGAAGCGACGGAAGAACCCACCGCTGAAGGAAGAGTTCTTACCACCACCATCACGTCTATGCTGCCGGACGAATACACGCTTGATGTTGAACTGCATCTGGATGCGAACAATGTGGTGACGGAGTTGAAGCTGACGCTGGAAAATGAAATCGAAGGTCTGACGCAGGAAATGCTGGACGCCTTCGCGGAGCAGTTCGTCGGCAAGCAGCTGCCGGTTGTCCTGCACGCGGATGCGGATGAGACGACTGCGGAAGAGCAGATTGTCGAAGGCATGGAGAATCAGCTGGAGAACAGCCGCGGCATCGTTGAGATGCTGAACAAGCTGGCAGAGCAGTAATCCACTGACACATCGCGCCGCCCCGCTGATTGAATATGGTTAAGCGGAGCGGCGCTTTTTTGCACTTGTGTTCCTTTTCAATCAATGGTATAATAGAAGTGGACGTGTATGTCCGAGCAGATATATCAACGATCGACGACCAATGGAGGCTGCACATGAAAAAATGGTTCTGTGCGCTGGGCATGATGCTGGCGCTGCTGATGTCCGTCGCGCTGGCGGACGGCGTGAAAGTTACCTTTGCCGAGAAAAACGGGCAAATCAACGGCGGCTATGATTATACGATGAAGCTGAACGTGTCGCCCGCAAGCGACAAAGACCTGACGGTTTCCCTGACCTGCGACGGCTTGGACGGCGCGTATTCCGTGACCATCCCGGCAGGGCAGAAGAGCACCACGCTGACCGTTCCGACGCAGGTGGTGGAGGAGCGCGGCAAGGTCGTTTTTGAACTGCAGAGCGGCGACGGCTACACCGGTGCAGGCAAGCACACGCTGACTATCCAGCGCCTGCCGAACGTGCAGTTCTATCTGGGCATTAACTTTGGCACGGTGGGCAAGAAGATGAGTGTCCGCATGACGGTGACGAATTCATCCACCATCGTCAAGGGCAACAACACCTTCCAGCTGCGCGATGACAAGGGTACAGTGCTGGCGGAAGCGAAGTGGTCGAATCCGAGCGGCGACATGAGCTTCTCTATCACCCCAACCGCTGATATGGAGGGCTACACCCGCCTGAGCGTGTGGCTGGGCGACCGCTGTGTGGCGGATGGCGGTTACCTGACCGTCGTTGCGAAGGGACAGCGCGCCGTCAAGAACGTGGAGACGGAGCGGAAACTTGTCGGCATCGGCATGGACTGCGGTTTCGGCGGCAAGAACACCGATCAGGTGCTGGAAGTGCTGGCGAAGCACAACACGAATATCACCTTCTTCATGACGGGCTATTTCGTCCGCACGTTCCCGGAGGAATCCAAGCGCGTGCTGGCGGCGGGCAATGAAATCGGCGACCACACGAACACGCATCCGCAGCTGACGAAGGAACGGCCCTACAGCATGATGCGCCAAATCGTTTTCCCGGCGGAGACCATGGCGGAAACGCTGGGCGTCTCGCCGCGCCTGATGCGCCCGCCGTACGGGGACGTGAACAGCAACGTCATCAGCGTTTCGCGCGCGGAAGGCATGGAGTGCGTGCTGTGGAACATGAGCACGAAGGACTCCATCGGCAAATACACGGTGGAAGAGTGCATCAAGAACGGTACGACGCGCGCCAAGCTCGCGCCCGGCAATATTTTGCTCTGCCATCTCGACGCGAATCACAGCTGGGAAATTCTTGATGCTGTCCTGACTTACTACGAGGAGCAGGGCTACACCGTTCTGCCGATTTCCGCGCTGATTTACGCTACGGGCGGCTCGCTGCCCCCGATGCCCTCCACCCGCGAGGCACTGCTCTACACCGACGACTACTGGCCGAACTGGCTGGCAGAACGCGGCATTGAGATTGAGACGAAGGAATAAGCAAGCAGGCTGTCCGAGAAAAACGGGCAGCCTGTTTTGCAAAAGGTGGAATGCCGATGCACGTCACTGACTGGAAAGAGAATTTTATCTCGAAGATGATTACGCGCGGGCGCAATTACTGGCGTGCCGGGGCAGTGAAAGATCTGCACTGCACGCAGGAGAAAATCACTGCTGATGTAGAAGGCACGCGGCTGTATCGGGTTGAGATTACGCTGGCAGACGATGCCGTGGCAACTCTGTCCTGCACCTGCCCTTTTGCGAAAGAGGGCGCAAACTGCAAGCATATGGCGGCGGTTCTCTTTGCGGCGACCCATCTGCCGGAAGCGGAATTGCCCGCGCCGGAGTGGGAGAAGAAGCTGAACAGCCTGTCCGCTGAAACGCTTCGGGATTTTCTTCGCCCGCTGCTGAAAAAGGACGAAGCACTCCGAAATCGGCTGATGCTGTGCAAGGGAAATGCACCTGTCCGTGCGGATGAACGCCGCCTCAATTGGCAGCGCACCCTGACGCAGACGCTTCACGCCGCCGAACGCTATTCCGAAAACGAGTATGACGAATACGCGGAATATGACGAAGAAGAGGAATCACCTGTTCAGGAACTGCTGGAGCTGATGGATGCGGAACTGGCTGATTTGCTGACGCCGGAACATGTGATGCTAGCGTTTGAACTCGTTTGCGACACGGCAATGATGTTTGAATCCGCCGATGAAATTCTTGAACAGGAGGATATCGAAGACGCTTGCCGCGATGCATGGATGCGGATTCTTGCCATCGCAGCACCCGCCCAGCAGGCAGCAATGTACGAGTGGTTCGCCGCTGCCTTCCGGACGTGGAAGCCGATGCCGTATTTCACCGCGCCGCTGGCGTTCTTGTTTTCGTATCCGTGGGACGAAGCGATTCATCAGCGGAATCTTGCGCTGCTCGACGAGAAAATTGCCGAATGGAAGCCGAATGCGCAGGAACGCGGTGGAGGCGCGATGGTGAACCTGCTGAATCAGCGTGAAAAAACGATGCAGCAGCTGCACGCTTCGCAGGAGGACATCATCAGCTTCTGGCATTCGCATTGGGATGTGCCGTATGCGCATGACCGGACACTGAAAACGCTGATGGTGGCGGAAAAGTGGACGGACGCCATCGAGCAGGTCAAGGCGGATTTGCAGACGTTCGCCAGGGAATATATGCCATGCAAGCAGCGCCGCGAACAGCTGATTTTGCTCTATCAGCGCGCGAATCAGCCTGACCTTGCGCAGCAGGCGATTCGGCAGTACATTGAGCAGTACAATCAGTACAGCATGGAGCAGATTGATGCGCTTCGAGCGACGCTTCCCGCCGATGCGTGGCGCGACGAGGCGGAACGTTTGCTGAAACTGCCGACGACAAGCATTATCCACCTGCCCCTGCTGGCATCCATTGAGCAGTGGGAGCAGCTGCTCCAGCGGATTCAGCAACACAGCAATTTTGAGGGACTGTGTACCTATTTTGACCCGCTGATGGCATGGGATTCCGCCCGCACGCTGGCACTCTACCGCAACATGGTGAATCGCGCTATGCAAGGTGCTTCGTCGCGCGCCGCCTACTGCGAGGTCATCCGGCAGCTGGAACACATGAAAGGCACCGACGAGGGAAGACAGACAATTGCTGACCTTGCTGAACAGTGGCGCAGGGACTACAAGCGCAAGTGCGCACTGCTGGACGAATTGCAGAAAGCGGGATACTGACAAAAAACAGGCTGTCCGGGCAAAACGCTCGAACAGCCTGTCTTTTCTTACTTACTCCGCCGGGAACAGGAATCCAGCCGTCATTTCCAGATGGTTTTCGCCCGCATAGTCCGGGAAAACCTCGTACATCTTCGTGGTGAAATCCGCCGCGGACGCTGCCGGTTGCAAGCGTCACGGTGGTGCAGGTCGGGGTGCTCACTTTCGCCAGCGCAGCGGACAGCAGCAGCAAAATCATCACCAGCAGGGAAATCAGTTTCCTCATGGGTTCCTCCAAGGTGGGGCGTTCGGGGAAAGGGGTTATCTTGTGGCCACGATGAAAGAATACACCATTTCTGATATGGGCGCAAGTACGCACTTTTTTATTAGCGAGGCACTTTTTGGTGACTGGGGGGGATTTGCTGCGAGGGCAAAAGAAAAGCACCGATTCTATCGAACCGATGCTAATCTGGCGGAGAGTTAGGGATTTGAACCCTAGGTGGGGTATAAGCCCACACACGATTTCCAGTCGTGCGCCTTAGACCACTCAGCCAACTCTCCATATGAAGCTCATATTGCGGCGGGTCATCCGCAACATTGATTATTATAGCGCGAATCGGGGCGTTTGTCAAGGGAATTTTCGTGATTTTTGCAAAAAATCCGCGCGAGTGAGGGCGAACGCAGAAAAAGGACTGTGAGCGGAGAAAAGTGCCCGCGCAGCAGTCCTTTTGCGGTTAAATCAGGAACATCCAGCCAAGCATTGACATCATCGCGGCAATATGCAGCGTGCCGACGATTTGCAGGGGGAACATGACGATGAAAATCGGGAGAATCGTGAACACGAGCGCCCAGATCGGGAAGCCAATCGCGCCGGTGATGATAGCAACCATCAGCGTGATGTAGAACGTAATCATTCCCAGAGAACACAGGCGCAGGGATGCGCCGCTGCCCATCAGGTCAAGCATCATGCCCTTGGCACGCTCGTCCAGCCCGTATTTGAGGAACATGTACTCCGCCAGCCCGCACTTCAAGTGATACGCGGAGCTGACGATGCATGCGAACGTCGTGCCGGCGAACAGAATTGTGCCGTACACCGGGGCTTTCTGGTACGCATACGCCGCCAGTGCCGCGTATCCGCAGAACTCCAGCACGATGGAAAACACACCCAGCACGCCCGAACGCATCGGCACATTCGGCGAAACGCCCTCCAGCAGCTTCGCGGCGTAGTCGCCTTCCTTCAGCTTGCTGTAGTTGACGAGTTTCAGCGTGCCGTTGGGGAAGATACTCAGGATGCGGTCGCAGTACATGTTAATTGCAACTAACCGCTTCGGTTTGGAGCATAACACACGCAGCAATCCCTGTCAAGGGCGGACAAATGGTTTCGGAAGATTTTCGTTACAGCCAGCCGACCGCGTGCGCCGCCGCGCCGCCGATGCCGCAGAGCAGCATCACCAGAATTGGGTTCCATTTCTTCCAGCGCAGGACGAGGAACGCCGCGACCATCAGCACAATGCCGACGATGGACACGCCGCCGCCCGATTTCACTGCCGCAACCTGCACGATGCTCAGCGCCGCCGACGCAATCAGCGCGACGACCACGGGACGCAGCGCGCCCAGCACGTTCTGCATCGTCTGTCCGGAACGGAATCGTCCATATAGATAGGAAAGAAGCGTGACGAGAATCAGCGACGGCATGATGCACCCGAACGTCGCGACAAGCGCCCCCGGTAGTCCGGCGCAGCGCATCCCGACGAATGTCGCGGAGTTGACCGCAATCGGGCCGGGGGTCATTTCGGCAATCGTCATTAGGTTCGTAAATTCTGCCATCGTCAGCCAGCCGTGCGATTCCACGACCAGCGACTGAATCAGCGGCATGGCAGCATATCCGCCGCCGACACTGAACAGGCCGATTTGGAAAAAGACGAGGAACAGCACCATCATACGGATACGCCCCCCTTTCGCGCCAGCAGCGCCCGGATAACGCCAATCGCCGCCGCGACGAGGATGACCACGATGACGTTGACGTGAAAGACCGCGGATGCCACGAACGCGCCTGCCATCAGCAGCAGATTCAGCCAATCCTTCGACTGCACGACCTTGCCGCCAAGATTTGCCGTCACGTCGCAGATGACCGCCGCCACGCCCGACTGCATCCCCGTCAGCACCGCGCGTACCCATTCGTTCTCGGCAAACGCAGCGTACATCATAGAGATGATGCTGATGATGACAATCGGCGGCAGAATTGTCGCCAGTACCGCGACAATCAGCCCCGAAATCCCGGCGATGCGCCGCCCAACGAGGATGGCGCCGTTGACGGCAATCGCGCCCGGTGCGGTCTGCGCCAGGGCGGTCATGTCCAGCATTTCCTCTTCGGTCAGGTAATGCAGATCATCAACGAATTTCTTCTTCATCAGCGACACGATGACGAACCCGCCGCCGAAAGTGAAGGTGCTGATGAGGAGCATGGAAGAAAAGAGCGTCCAAAGACGGTGCGCTTTGGATTCCTGCGGCATCAAGGTGGTCAGCTCCTTTTTTGAAATTGAGTTTATTCAATAAAATAGAATTTGTCTGCGGCGCGGAGGTTTTGCGTCTGCGGACGCGACAAGGGGGCAATAGAAACAGACGAAGTCTGCGATCGTCCCCCTTGACCCCTTCGCAGCGCACGCCCATGTTACAGGTTTATTGTGTTGGTTGGGAAAACGATAGGGAAACTAAGGCAACACTGCACAATTCGGCGGCGTGTCTGGCGATGTCTTTTCCGCCATCTGCGGCATGCAAATTCCTCGATTTACTGCCAGTAAACCTTCGAAATTTGCATTTGCATCTGACGAAAAATCCATTCGTCAGCCAACCACCTCATTTGTGCGGTGTTACCCTAACCATAAAACTTCCGATAAAATCCAAGAAACATGGGTGTGCAGCCCGAAGGGGTGGAGGGGGCGAGCGGAAAGCCCCCTCCTCGCCTCCGCAGAGGCGAAACCCTCTGCAACATCAAAGGCACTACCGCACAATTCGTCGGCAGCGCTGGCGATGCCTTTTCTGCCATCTGCTTCTTGCAGAAATCTCGATTTACCTCCAGTAAACCTTCGATTTCTGCAATCGCATCTGACAAAAAATGCATTCGCCATCGCACCAACTCATTTGTGCGGTATTGCCCAAAACTCAAGTTTGGAGAAGAAAATCAATCAGAATATCACTCCACAAACGTGAGTGTGTTGACATTGAAGACCCCCTTGGTGGTGAGCCGCAGTGCCGGAATTACCGGAAGACTCGCGAACGAAAGCGTCATGAACGGGTCAATGCCGCGATTTACGCCCTGCGCCCACGCTGCCGCTTTGCAGTGCTCTAACTTCTCGTTCACTTCCGGCAGCGGACGGTCAGTAAACAGCCCCGCCACCTCCAGCGGCAGACGAGCCTGCACCTGCCCGTTCTCCACGACGATGATGCCGCCGTGCATCTTTTTCAGCTCGTTGACCGCAAAGGCAATGTCCTCCGGCGATACGCCGCAGGCAATGATGTTGTGGCTGTCGTGGGCAATCGACGTCGCAACCGCGCCGCGTTGAATCCCATAGCCGCGGACGTAGCAGCTGGCGACATGTCCCGTGTTGTGGTGCCGCTCGCAGACGGTCATCTGGCAGATGCCGTTATCGACGCCTTCCGCGTGCCCCAAGTCTTCGGTCACAATCTGCCCGTCGATGAGGCCAATCAGCGGCGCGACCCCAATCCGCAGCTGCTCCGGCGTTACGTCCGGCAGATGGAACGTGTCCAGCACGCCCGCGAGGATGTCCGGGTCAATGTCCGGCGCGGCGACCTCCACATCGTGCCCGTCGTAAACCAGCTTGCCGCGCTTGAACACCATCTCCACATTCACATCATGCAGGTTGTCCAGCACGACGAAATCCGCCAAGTACCCCGGCGCAATCGCGCCTTTGTTGTTCAGCAGGAAGTAGCGCGCGGCGTAGTGGCTGGCGACCTTGATGGTCAGAATCGGGTCGGCGCCGAGGGAAATCGCTTTGCGGACGATGTAGTCAATGTGCCCCTTGTGCAGCAGGTCGTAGGGGTGCTTGTCGTCAGTGCAGAACATGCAGCGGTGCGCATACTGCTCCGTCAGCAGAGGCATGAGGGCTTCGAGATTCTGCGCCGCCGTGCCGTCGCGAATCATGATGAACTGCCCCTTGCGCAGTTTTTCCAATGCGTTATCAATGGTGTCGCACTCGTGGTCGGAATAGACGCCGGCGGACATGTACGCGTTGAGCGCCTTGCCGGACAGCCCCGGCGCGTGGCCGTCAATCTTCTTGTGATGCGCCTGTGAAACGACGATTTTCTCCATCGTCGCGCGGTCGCCCATCATCACACCCGGATAATTCATCATCTCCGCCAGCCCCAGCACGCGGGGATGGTCGAAATAGGCGTTGATGTCGCGCCATGTCAGCGTCGCGCCGTTTTCCTCAAACGCCATTGCAGGCACGCATGACGGGAGCATAAAATGCACATCCAGCGGCAGATTTTCTGTCGCCGCCATCATGTAGTCGATGCCGCCCATACCGCAGACGTTGGCGATTTCGTGCGGGTCGGTGATGACGGTGGTTGTGCCGTGGGGCAGTACCGCACGCGCGAACGAGGTCGGGCTGACAAGACTGCTCTCCAGGTGAATATGCGCGTCGATAAAGCCGGGTGCGACGATTTTGCCGCTGACATCGACCTCCATCAAGCCGTCGTAATGGTCAGCCATGCCGACGACCAGCCCGTTGGCAACGGCAATATCGCCATGCTCAATCGTGCCGGAAAACACGTTGACATAATCGGCGTTTTTGAGGACAACATCCGCCTTCTCCTCGCCCAGCGCGACGCGGACGAGCCGCTGCTTCCGGCGAACCTTGAGCGCAATGCGTTCTGCGCGGGTTTTGACTTCGGACATCGTGGAACACGCTCCTTCCGTGATTCTGTTTGTCCTATTATAGCGGTTTGAAGGGGTGTTGTAAAGGGGAAAAGGAGAAGAAAGCGACAGTGCACTTGACCCCGTTTCCTCTTTCCGCTATAATAGAAGCGAAGAAACGGAGGTCTTTTTGCATGGATGCACAGCGGCTTCTTTCCGCCTGCGAAGGGGCGGGCATTGACTTTTTTACCGGCGTGCCGGATTCGCAGCTAAAAGGACTTTGCGATTCCCTCTACGCCCTCTACGGCGTTCATTCGCCCCGGCACATTGTCGCGGCGAACGAGGGCAACGCGGTCGGTCTCGCCGCCGGGCATTTCCTCGCGACGGGGCGTCCCGCGCTGTGCTATATGCAGAATTCCGGGCTGGGCAATGCCGTCAATCCGCTTGCGTCGCTGATGGATGCGCAGGTGTATCAGCTGCCGTGCCTGCTCGTCGTCGGCTGGCGCGGCGAACCCGGTGTGCACGATGAACCGCAGCACGTCAAGCAGGGGCAAATCACCCTGTCGCAGCTGGAGATTCTTGGCATCCCGTGCCGCATCCTCAGCAAGGATACGACGGAAGAGCAGTTTGCGGCGGATTTTGCCTTCCTGCGCGAACAATTGAATCAGCGGCAGTGCGCGGCGATTGTCGTTCGCAAAGGCGCGCTGACCTGCTCGCTCAAGCCCGCGTACGGCAACGAAAACACCCTCACCCGCGAGCGGGCGGCGGAAATCATGCTGAACGCGATGGATGCGGGCGATGTGGTTGTGTCCACGACGGGGAAGCTCAGCCGCGAAATCTTTGAGCTTCGCGAAAAGCGCGGCGAAGGGCATGAGCGCGACTTCCTGACCGTCGGGTCGATGGGACATGCAAGTATGATTGCGCTGGAAATCGCGCTGGAGAAGCCGAACCGCCGCGTCTTGTGCTTGGACGGCGACGGCGCGGCGCTGATGCACCTTGGCGCACTGCCGGTGATTGCCCAGCGCAAGCCGGCGAATCTCATCCACGTCGTCATCAACAATGCCGCGCATGAGACGGTCGGCGGGATGCCCGTGTGCGAAGGGGGACTGTGCGCAGCGAAGGTCGCATCAGCGGTTGGATACCCCCGGACGCTGAACGCGCGGGATGAAGCGACGCTGCAAGCTGCCCTGCAGGAAGCGAAAGATGCGAATCAGCTGACGATGCTGGAGGTTGCCTGTGCGGTGGGGGCGCGCGCGGATCTGGGTCGCCCGACGACGACGCCCATCCAGAACCGTGACGCGCTGATGGCATTTTTACGGGAGGAAAAGGCATGATTGCATTGCTGCTCAATTCGGGGCTGGGGTCGCGCATGGGCGACGAAACGCGGGAGCATCCCAAGTGCATGTGCCGCCTGACCGAACAGGAAACCATCATCTCGTGGCAGGTGAAGCTGCTGCGGCGCATCGGCGTGACGGAAGCGGTGGTGACGACGGGGCATCTGGCGGACACGCTGATAGCGTATCTGGAATCGCTGGACAGCGGCATCCGCTTCCACTTCGTCCATAATCCGAAGTATCGGGAGACGAACTATATTTACAGCATGTATCTGGCGCGGAATTTGCTGCGCGGGCAGGACGTCATCAGCCTGCACGGCGATTTGGTGCTGCATCCGGCGGTGATGGATGCGCTGGCAGCGTCGGGCAGAAGCGTGATGGCGGTGGATTCCACGCTGCCCCTGCCGGACAAGGACTTCAAGGCGCTGATTCAGGACGGGCGTATCCGGCGCGTAGGCGTGGACTGCTTTGACGCGGGCAGCGTGGAATGTCAGGCGGCGTACCACTGGCAAGCGGCGGATTTTTCCAGCTGGATGGACGAAATCGAGCGCTTCGTTGTGCGCGGGGACGTGAAGTGCTACGCCGAGAACGCGTTCAACGCCGTGTCAGGGGAGATTCCGCTGTACCCGCTGGAGTGCGGCGGGAGGCTCTGCGCCGAAATCGACAATCAGGCGGATCGGGAAGTTGTCTTGACTCGATTCCGTCAGGAGGTACTTTGAATGAAGCAGGTGTACATTTGCTTTTCGACGGATATTCTGCACAACGGGCATATCCGCATTTTGCAGCGCGCGGCGGAGCTGGGCGAAGTGACCGTCGGCTTGCTGACGGACGAGGTCGTCGCCAGCTACAAGCATTATCCGCTGATTCCGCTGGAGGAGCGCATCGCGATGTTTGAGGGGCTGAAGTACGTCAGCCGCGTCGTCGTGCAGGAAAGTCTGGATTATACGGACATCCTCAACCGCCTGCGCCCCGACATTGTGGTGCATGGGGATGACTGGCTCGTCGGCTATCAGGCGAATATCCGTCAAAAAGTCATTGAGACGCTCAAAGGCTGGGGCGGCGAGCTGGTGGAATTCCCCTACACGCACACCGCGACCGAGGAGACGCTTTCGACCCTTGATCAGCTGCTCTCCCTGCCGGAGACGCGCCGGAGCCGCCTGCGCCGCCTGCTGCATTACAAGCCGTGCCTGTCCGTGATGGAGGCGCACGACGGCCTGACCGGGCTGATTGTCGAAAAGACGACCGTCGAAACGCCCAAGGGCCGCCGCCAGTTTGACGCAATTTGGGTCAGCAGCCTGTGCGACTCCACCGCGAAGGGAAAACCGGATATTGAACTGGTGGACATGACCAGCCGTCTGAACACGCTGGAAGAAATCATGGAAGTGACAACGAAGCCGATTATTTTGGACGGCGACACCGGCGGGCTGGTCGAGCACTTTGTCTACAACGTGCAGACGCTGGAACGCACGGGCATCAGTGCCGTCATCATCGAGGACAAGCAGGGGCTGAAGAAGAACAGCCTGTTTGGCACGGGTGCGGGACAGAAGCAGGCGAGCATCCCCGACTTCTGCGAGAAAATCACAGCGGGCAAAAATGCGCAGAAAACGAAGGACTTCATGATTATTGCGCGCTGCGAGAGCCTGATTCTGGAACAGGGTCTCGATGATGCGCTGACCCGCTGCCACGCCTACGTCAAAGCGGGCGCGGACGGCATCATGATTCACTCCAAGGCGAAAACGCCGGACGAGGTGTTCGCCTTCTGCGACGCCTTCCGCAAGGACGACCCGAAAACGCCGCTTGTCGTCGTTCCCACGACCTATAATCTGACAACGGAGGATGAACTCGCGGCGCACGGCGTGAACATTGTCATCCACGCCAACCACCTGATTCGCAGCGCCTTCCCCGCGATGCAGAAGACCGCGCAGGTGATTCTGGAGCACGGCCGCAGCCACGAAGCCGACCCGTACTGCATGTCAATTAAGGAGATTCTGACGCTGCTGCCGAATCGGTGAGGATGCAGGGACGCAATTCCAGTACACTAACTAAGGCACCACCGCACAATTCGGCGGCGCGTCTGGCGATGCCTTTTCCGCCATCT
>ERZ779869.3486-NODE-3486-length-12108-cov-5.195553_pt1 | contig 12108 bp, 10 predicted proteins | sample MGYA00511557_ERZ779869 | MGnify/ENA primary metagenome ERZ779869 (study PRJEB29588, sample SAMEA2154620) | human gut metagenome | biome: human gut; feature: human-associated habitat; material: faeces | place: Denmark | collected 2008/2010 ...
CTTTATTTAATTTTTTTGCATATTCTATTTCCAAATTTGTGCTATATCCAATATAATCATCTACATTTATCACTAATATAACATCAGATAATTCTATTTTCTTAAAATGCTCTTCTTTTAACATTGCTAATTGTTCTTCTGTTCTTTCCGTATTTTCAGAAGTTGGATATATCGGTGTCAGAACGCAATTGCCTAACAACGCCATTTTTTCAGCAGTGTGCATCATATATTTTTGAAATTTCAAACTTCCACATAATGTTATAATCTTCATAATATAAACTCCTATATAAATTATCAATTTTAATTTATACCACAAAATCTCTCTTTTATCAACACGTAAAAAGAACTACACTGTTTAATGTAGTCCTTCATTTATTATTTTATTATGCTTTCCAATAGATTTACTAATTCTTCCTCTGTTATTCCATTTGTTTCTATGTCAAAATATATTTCTTTACATTTAAATGTTGCTACATACATCTTTTCATATTTAGATATAATAACATTCACATCCCCAATCTTTGACACCTTTTTACTATCATCTAAAAAATAATCTCTTATTGGTTCTTCTACCTCCGAAAAAGCTACTTTAATACTATTTTCACAGTCTTTACTATAATTAAATACATAATCATGCAATAAGCTATATTCAGTTGTATTGAAATTTTCCCTTGTAAAAAGCTCATAGCTGTTGTCTAATTTATATTCACTTGGCAATGCAATATTATTAATAAATTCAAATTTTTCTGGTAAGCTATTTATTTCAACGGTCTGTACATCTACATCTAATTTTGCCATTGAGGTACCTTGCATTGGATTAATTTCTAGCATTACATTCATATTTTGACTACTAACCATTATTTCATTTTCAGCATCCTCTAATTCTTTGGCAAGTTCGTTTTATTCCTTCAAATAAAGTATTATTTATTCAATCTGAATAATATCATCGTTCTACACCAGTACAATAATCTTTTCTTATTTTTCAAATTTGTCATTTTTTGTTGAATTTCGTCTTTTTATATTTTCTCATACTGTTAGTCTTGTATAATCAAATCTCTTTTTAATTTATTTGCACTAACAATTCCAAGTCCTATAAATTTATTGTCTAAGTATATTCTATATGCTTCATCTGTTAAATTGTTTTTCTGTGTTTCTTCTTTAACATTTCTTCGTGTCACATCAAATTCTGTTATTTTACAATTTTCTATATCTAGCTTTACTCCATTTACATATTTGCTATAATCTTGTGTATTTAGATCTATTCTATTATTATGTTTAAATATTTCTTCTATAGAAATTATGCAAGAGTAGTCTTTATTTTCTATTTTTTCTTTTAATTCTTCTACAGTAATTGCATTTTCTATCTTAAAATCTCCAACCACAGTTCTTTTTAACTCTTTCATTAAGCCAACTGTTCCAAGCTTTTCTGCTATATCCTCGCATAAACTCCTTATGTAAGTTCCTTTTGAACATTGCACTCTAAAGCTTATTTGTTTTTCTGTTTTATTTATGTTTAGAAGCTCAATATCATATATTTCTATTTGTCTTGGCTCTAATTTTACCTCTTGTCCTTTTCTTGCATATTCATATAGCTTTTTCCCATTTATTTTTATTGCAGAATAAATTGGTGGAGTTTGTTCTTGTTTTCCAATAAATGTTTTTAAAATTTCTTTTACATATTGCTCTTCTTGGCTTTTAGCTGGAACTTCTTTTTCTTCTATTACTTCTCCCTCTACATCTGCTGTCGAAGTTTTTTTGCCTAATTCTAATACAACTTCATATTCTTTATCATGGTTTATTAAATATTTAGAAATTTTAGTTGCTTCTCCAATTAAAAGTGGTAATACTCCTGTTGCGTTAGGGTCTAATGTACCAGTATGTCCTACTTTAGAATTTGTTAGTTTTTTTACTTTATAAACTACATCATGTGATGTACAACCTTTTTCTTTATTTATTAAAATTATTCCGTTCAATTTAATGCTCCTTTCGCCCAAAAAGGGGCGTCCCTATTTGGCGAAAGGGCGTCCCTATTGGGCGACAAAATTTATTTTAGGCAGCTTCTTATTCTGTTTATCATCTGGTTTTTTACTTGCTCTATAGTTCCTGGTAAATTGCTACAACCTGCTGCACGTAAATGTCCGCCACCACTAAACATCATTGCAACTTCTGCTGCATTTACATAGTTTTTAGAACGTATTGATGCTTTTATGCCTTTGCTTGTTTCTCTTAAGAATAGTGAAACTTCAACACCTTCAACATCTCTACCATTTTCTACAATTCCGTCGTAGTCTCCGTTTTCGGCTCCAACTTTTTCTTCGTCTGCCTTTGTTATGTATGTGTAGGCTATTTTGCCCTCTTCTAAAAACTCAAGTCTTTCAAGTGCAATTCTGTGTAATTCAAATTTAGCTCTTGTCTTGCTTGAATATACCTTATCATATATTTGTGATACTTTTACACCTTTTTCGCATAGCTCTGCAACAAATCTAAAAGTTTCTGCTGTAACTGTTGAGTATCTAAATCCACCTGTATCTGTGATTATTCCTGCTAAGATGCAAGTTCCAATTTCTTTAGTAACTTCTATTCCAAAGTAACTAAATGCAACTAATAATAGTTGGGCACATGCTGGTGAATCTTGGCTTATGAAGTTGTAATCTGCATACATTGTGTTACTACTGTGGTGGTCTATTGCAACCTTTACTTTTGCATTATCAAAATATTTTGCAAATCCATTTAATAACCTAATACTTGCACAATCTAAAGCTATTGCTAAATCGTATTCTTGTATGTCAGATTCTTTCTTTATTTTTTCTACTCCTGGCAAAAAGCTGAATGCACTTGGATACTCTGGTATTATTACGTCTGCTTCTTTGTTTAATTGCTCCAATGCCAATTTCATAGCAAGTGCACTTCCAATGGCGTCACCATCTGGATTTTCATGTACTACTATTGCAATGGTATTTGCTTTTTTTATTTCTTCTAAAATATTATCTAAAGTCATTATTGTTCCTTCCTATATAGACTTTTAGGGACCGCATAATAAAAGTTGTGCTGTCCCTAAAAATATTATTTTTTCTCTTTTATTGCCTTATCTTGTTCACTAATTTGCTTTAAAATATTATCTATTCTTTCTCCATGTTCTATTGAATCATCATATTCAAATACAAGCTCTGGAGTAATTCTTAAATTTACCATTCTAGCAACTTGTGTTCTCATAAAGCCTGCAGAGTCTTTTAACCCTTGCATAGTTTTTTCTACACTTTTTGAATTTAACATACTTACATATACTTTCGCATATTTTAAGTCTGGTGTTACCTTTACTCTTGTAACACTTATCATTCCTGTAACATCAGGATTTTTCAATTCATAAGTTATTATTTGGCTTAAGGCTTTCATTAATTCTTCATTAACTCTGCCAAGTCTAGCTTCATTTTTACTCATTTTCTCTAAAATTTCCTTTCTTCGGTTTTAGATTATTTGTTCATTCCATGTTCTTGAGAAATTTGTTGTACTTTTGATTTTTTAGTTCTTTTTATTTCTTCCATTACGAATACTTCTATAATGTCGCCTTCTTTAATATCGTTGTAATTCTCAATTTGAAGACCACATTCGAACCCTTTAGCAACTTCTTTAACGTCATCTTTAAATCTCTTTAATGATGCAAGTTTGCCTTCGTGTATTACAACGTCTTCTCTTATTACTCTTACTCCGGCATTTCTTTCAACTTTTCCGTCTTTTACGTATCCACCAGCAATTGTTCCAACATTTGAAACTTTGAATGTTTGTCTTACCTCTACATTTCCGATTACTTTTTCTTCATAAACTGGGTCTAGTAAGCCGTTCATTGCAGCTTCAACATCTTCTAATGCTTGATAAATTACAGAATATAACTTGATTTCTACTCCTTGTTTTTCTGCAACTTCTTTTGCTGTTGCGTTTGGTCTTACATTAAATCCTATTATTATAGCCTTTGCAGCTTTTGCTAGGTTAACATCAGATTCATTTATAGCTCCTGCATTTGAGTGTATTACTTTTACTGCAACTTCGTTATCAGATAATTTTTCAAGAGATTGCTTTAATGCTTCTGCTGTACCTTGAACATCTGCTTTTACAATTATATTTAATTGTTTTAAGTTTTCGTGTTCCATTTGCTCGAATAGATTGCTTAATGTTACTTTGTTGTATTCATTCATAGCATCTTCTCTTGCTTTTCTTTCTCTTCTTTCTATTAAGTGTTTAGCCATTTTTTCATCTTTAACTTCATAGAAAGTTTCTCCTGCTTCTGGTACTTTTGTAAGTCCCATAATTTCTACTGGTGTAGAAGGACCTGCACATTTAACACGTTTTCCTTTATCGTCTTTCATTGCCCTAATTCTACCAATTGATGTTCCAACAACTACTGTATCTCCAACGTCTAAGCTTCCTCTTTGTACTAATACAGATGCGATAGGACCTTTTGCTTTATCTAGTCTTGCTTCTATTACAACACCTTTAGCTTGCTTATTTGGATTTACTTTTAAATCTTGCATGTCTGAAACTAATAATACCATTTCTAGTAATTGGTCTATGTTGATATGTTGTTTTGCAGAAATTTCTACAAATACTGTATCTCCACCCCATTCTTCTGGAACTAATTCATATTTCATTAATTCTTGTTTTACCTTTTCAGGGTTAGCTCCTGGTACATCAATTTTGTTTATTGCAACTATTATTGGAATTCCGGCTGCTTTAGCATGGTTTATAGCTTCAACAGTTTGTGGCATTACACCATCATCTGCTGCAACAACAAGTATTGCAACATCTGTAATTTGAGCACCTCTAGCACGCATACTTGTAAATGCCTCGTGTCCTGGTGTATCTAAAAATGTAATTTCTCTTCCATTTATTGATACCTTATATGCACCAATATGTTGTGTAATTCCTCCGGCTTCGCCTTCTATTACATTTGTTTTTCTAATTGCATCTAGAAGTGATGTCTTACCATGGTCAACGTGTCCCATAACAACAACTACTGGAGCTCTTTGAACTAAGTCTTCTGCCTTATCTTCTGACTCGTCAAATAGTATATCTTCTTCTTTAACTTCTTCCTTCTTGTTGGCTGTTACACCAAATTCTTCTGCTACTAAGAATGCTGTATCGAAATCTAGCTCTTGATTTATAGTTGCCATTATTCCTAATCCCATAAGCTTTGTTATTACTTCACCACTTGTTTTCTTTAACTCTGCTGCTAGGTCTTTAACACTTATGCTCTCTGGAATTGTTATTTCTGTTAGCTTAAATATTTTTTGCTTATTTCTTTCCTCAGTATTTTTCTGGTTTTTACGTTTACCCTTCTTACCACGTTCTGTTGATAAATCGTAGTAATCAAGCATTCCACCTTCTTGGTCTCCAAACATGTTAGAAAGCTTATCTACTTGTTTTAAATTCTTTAACTTGCCCTCATCATATTCTTCTTCACCATTGAATCTTCTAGACTTATTCTTATTTTGCTTATTTTCATCATATTTATTGCTCTTAGCCTTGAAACTTGCCTTTGTAGAATAATCTCTTTGGCTTTCTTTTTCAACAATTTCAGTCTCTAATATATCGTTAATTTTCTTGTCTAATCTCTTCTCATCTAATGGTCTCCTGTTGAAACCACCATTGTTGTTCCTGTTAAAGCCATTATTATCACGATTATTATTTCTGTTAAAGCCATTGTTATCACGGTTATTTCTGTTAAATCCGTTATTATCACGGTTATTTTTATTATAACCATTATTGCCATTATTAAATCTATTATTTTGGCCATTTTGATTATTTTGTCTGTAACCATCTCTTGATTGATTATTATTTTGGAATCTATCATTTCTATTGAAGTTATTGTTTCTTTGGAATTGGTTTCTGTTATTGCTAAAGTCTCTGTTACCATTATTATTTCCAAATTCTCTATTTCCATTATTGAAGTTATTTCTTCTTTGGAAAGAATCGTTTCTTGAATACTCGCCTCTGTTGTCGTTTCTAGAATTTTCGCCTCTATAATTGTCATTTCTGTCATGAGATTCGGTTCTATCATTCTTTACAACTTCAGTTTTAGAACTTTCTGCTTTTACAGCTTCTTGTTTTACTTCTGCTTTAACTTCTGGCTTTGGAGCTTCTGTTTTTACAGTTTCAGCCTTTACTGTTTCTGCCTTTGTAGTTTCGGCTTTTTCTACTTTTGCAGTTTCTGTTTTTACTTCAGTTGTAGTAGCTTTAGCAGTACTCTCTTCCTTCTTAACTTCTTCTTTCTTTGCGGTTTCAGCTTTTACATCTGCCTTTGGCTTTTCTTCTTTTTTACCAAGTCCAAATAATTCATTTACTGTAAGAGGTTTATTAGGTTTATTTCTGTAAACAATGTTATAATCGTTGTTATTTCTTCTTTTTACAAAACCTACATCTTTTCTTTCTTCAGCTTTCTTATTGTCTTTCTTAGAATCCTCTTCATCATTTAATATAACTTCTCTTCTAATAATTACTGGAGTATCTTTTTTGTTATCTTTCTTTGTTTCTTTTTTGGTTTCTTTCTTATTTTCCACTTTATTTTCCTTTTTCACATTATTTTTATTATTTTTTGAATATGCATTTCTAATTTCTGTTGCTTGTTCATCTGTCACATTACTTAAATGGCTTGTTACATCTATGCCTAGCGACTTTGCTTTTTCAAGTACATCTTTGCTTGACATTCCTATTTCTTTTGCTAGTTCGTGAATTTTTATTTTACCCAATAATTCCACCCCCTATATTTATTCTTGTGCTTAATTCCTTTTTATTTTCTCTATTTATCAATAATTACACCTCTTAAGCTTTCATAAATTTCGTTGTTTATTTCTGTTTCAAAGCTTCTGCTCAATCTCTTTGACTTTATGGCCTTTTCCAAGCATTCTACATTATTACATATATATGCACCTCGTCCTTCAGCCTTTCCTGTTTTGTCTACGAATATTTTGCCATCACTCTGTTTTACAATTCTTATCAATTCATTTTTAGGTTTTGCTTCATTGCAACCTAAGCAAGTTCTTTGTGGTATTTTCTTCAAGTATCACACTTCCTTTTATTCTTCGTCTTTATTTTCTTCTGATGTTTCAACGTTTTCTACTTCGTTTGCCTCTTCTACATTTGTTTCATCAACGTTTTCTGCATCTGCAGTTTCTTCTTTTTCTTCACCATTTGCTTGTAGCTCTTGTATCATTTCTCTAAATTGAGATTCACTCTTTATATCTATTTTCCAGTTTGTTAATTTAGCTGCAAGTCTTGCATTTTGTCCTGCTTTACCAATAGCTAATGATAATTGATCATCTGGAACTATTACTTGGGCAAATCTTTCTTCATCTTTAATATCAACAGCCATAACTTTTGCTGGAAGTAAAGCTTCTGCAATGTATGTAGATGGATCTTCATTCCATTCTATTACATCTATTTTTTCTCCGCTTAATTCATTTATTATATTTTGAATACGAATTCCTTTTTGTCCAACACAAGAACCAACTGGGTCTATGTTTTCATTTGGAGAATATACTGCAACTTTACATCTCTTTCCTGGGTCTCTTGAAATACTCTTAATTTCGATTAAACCTTCATAAATTTCTGGAATTTCAAGCTCGAATAATTTTCTTAAGAAATCATTATTTGCTCTTGAAACTATTATTTGTGTTGAGCCTTTTGCACCTTTTTCAACATTTGCAACACATGCTCTTAATTTTTGATTTACATAGTAATGTTCTGTTGGTATTTGCTCTTTAATTGGCATTATACCTTCAATTTTTCCTAAATCTAATACAACAATGTTCTTATCAACTTTTTGTACTATACCAGAAACTATTTCGCCTTTTTTCTCGTTGAATTCGCTAAATATTACTTCTCTTGAAGCTTCTCTTATTCTTTGTACTATAACTTGTTTTGCTGTTTGAGCTGCAATTCTACCAAAGTTCTTTGGCATTAATTCCTTTTCAACAACATCTCCCTCATTATATCTTGGGTCAATTTTCTTAGCATCTTCTACTGAAATTTGTGTATCCCAATCTTCAACTTCGTTTACTACATTAAGTTCTTCATAAACGTGTGTCTCACCTGTTTCACGGTTTAGAGTAATTTTTACGTTATCTGATGTAACATCAAAATTTCTCTTATATGCTGTAACTAAAGCTGTTTCTATAGATTCTATAACATAGTCTTTTTTTATTCCTCTTTCTTTTTCAAGTTCATCTAGTGCCATTATTAATTCTGTACTATCAATTCCTTTGTTTTCTACCTTTTTTACATTCTTCTTCATTTTCCAATCATTCCTTTCAATTATATTATTCCCATTTAAAAGCCCTTTTCATCGAGCTAATGTTACTTCTTTCTATTGTAATTTCTTCTTCATTTATAATTAATGTAATGGTCTTTTCGTCAAATTGTTTAAGATTTCCCTCAAGCTCTTTTTGCTTATTTAATGGTTTAAACAATTTCACATCTATATCTTTTCCAATATGTTCTTGCAACTGCGAATCTTTTCTAATATGTCTTTCTACTCCAGAAGACGAAATTTCAAGAAAATATTGGTCTTTTATATAATCCGCTTCATCTAGCATATCTGTAATTGCATTGTTTACCTTTTCGCAATCATCTAAACTAATTCCAGTATCATTATCTATAAATATTCTTAAATAATTGTCTTTGCCTTCTTTTACGTACATAACATCGTATACTCTGTAACCAAGTTCATTTATTGGCTTTGTAACGAGCTCTTCTACTTTTTCTTCTATTTTAGACAAGATATACCTCCCTATATTCATATTAAATGTTGTCTTATAACATTGTAGAAGAGTGGAATTTGTTTCCACTCTTCTGCCGTACTTCTTATGTCAATATTATTATACCCTTTTTATGGAAAAAATGCAAGTGTTTTCAGAAATTTTCTTATAATTCTATTCTTTCTTCTCTTACTCTATTTACTAATGCCTTTAATTTTTTGTTTTCTTCTTTTTCTAGTTTTGGATCGTTCATTTCTATTTTTAATGCAAGTTCTTGTACTAATTTTAGTATTTTAACATCTTCAAATATATTTGCTATTCTGAATTCTGGTAGTCCATGTTGTTTTGTTCCGAAGAATTCTCCAGAGCCTCTTAGTTCTAAGTCTTTTTCTGCTATTTTAAAGCCATCTTCTGTTGTTGTCATTGTTTTCATTCTTTCCCTTACTATTGCAGAATTACTGTTATATTTTAGTATACAATATGACTTAAATTCTCCTCTTCCAACTCTTCCTCTTAATTGATGTAACTGTGCCAGGCCAAATCTTTCGGCGTTTTCAATTACCATTATGTTTGCATTTGGTACATCCACCCCAACCTCAATTACAGTTGTAGAAATTAGTATGCTTATTTTATTTTCTTTGAAGTCTTGCATTACTTGTTCTTTATCTTTTGGTTTCATTTTTCCATGTAATATTTCTACATTATAATTCTTAAACACTTCGTTCTTATAATTTTCTGCTAGTTTTTCTACAGATTTTACATCCATCATTTCTTCGTTTTCATCTACAAATGGACATACTATGTATGCTTGTCTACCTTCGTCCACATTTTTCTTTATAAACTGAATTATTCTATCTGTCATATTTTCTTTTACTGCTATTGTATCAATTTTCTTCCTGTTTGGTGGCAGTTCATCTATTATGGAAATATCCAAATCTCCATATACTATTATCGCTAGTGTTCTTGGAATAGGAGTTGCAGTCATTACCAGTACATCTGGATTTTTTCCTTTACCAGCAATTACACTTCTTTGTTTTACGCCAAATCTGTGTTGCTCATCTGTTACTACTAGTCCTACATTTTTAAACTCTACATTTTCTTGTAAAAGAGCATGAGTTCCAATTAATATGTCTATTTCACCATTTTTTAATTTTTCTAGGAGTATGCCTTTCTGTTTTTTTGTTAGACTGCTTACTAGTAACCCACAACGTATTCCAAATGGCTCTAATATTTTATTAAAATTATTTATGTGCTGTGTTGCAAGTATTGTTGTTGGAGCCATTACTGCAACCTGATAACCACTCTTCACAGCCTTATATGCTGCAATCATTGCAACTACGGTCTTACCAGAACCAACGTCTCCCTGTAAAAGCCTATTCATCGGCTTTTCCGATTCCATGTCATTGTCTATTTCTTCAAGAACTCTTAGTTGAGCTTTTGTTAGTTTGAATGGTAATGTGTTTATTACATCTGACATATGTACATCTTTGCTGTATTTTATGCCTCTTATTTCATTATCATATTGTTCCTTCAAGCTTAATAAAGCAAGTTGAAATGTTAGCAATTCTTCGAATACTAACCTATTTCTTGCTCTCGCCAAATTTTCCATTTTGCTTGGAAAGTGAATTTCTCTTACTGCTTGATCTAGTTCCATTAAATGATAATCTTTAGTTATATATTCTGGTAATGTTTCTTGTAATTTTGCATTTACCATCGAAAGTGCATTTTCAACAGCTTGTCTTATTGCTGAGTCTGGCAATCCTTTTGTAGTAGAATAAACAGGCACAATTTTACCTGTATTCTTGCTTTTTCCTTCCTCATCAAAAACAGGTGACGCCATTTCTATTTGCCCCAGTTTTTTAGTAACTTTTCCAAAAAATCTATATTTTTCATGTGCATGAATTACGTTTCTCATATAATCCTGATTAAACCATGTAATTAAGCATCTACCAGTATCGTCCTGCACCATAACTTTTGAAACAGACATATTTCTTCTTAATTTAAAAACGGTTGCAGCAGTTACCGTCACAGCCTCAATAAGAGCATCTTCTCCATCTTGAAGCTCCTCTATCTTTTTTATTTTTGTTCTATCCTCATACGTTCTCGGATAATAATTAATCAAATCTTCAACAGTATTTACACCAAGCAGGCTTAATAACTTTGCCCTACTCGGTCCAACACCCTTAATATATTGAACACTCTGTTTTAAATCAATCATAAGTAATTCCATTTCTTGCTTTGCAAATTCATTTTTAATTTATAACAAAAATTTTTTCATAGCTATAATGATAAAAACTTCATTGAACCAATGATAGCACAAACAAGTGTTTTTGTCTAGTATTATTTTTAAAAATATTGCAAGAAAATACCATTTTAATCTCTTATTTTTTTATTGACATAGACTTTTATTGTGTTTATAATAAATTTAAGAAATGAACATAGAGGTAATAACATAAGATGCAAACTTTAAAAGTTAGAGAAAAAAAAGTTAGTGTACATACATATAACTATGATAATATAATCGAATTTTTAAATATAACAAAAGATATTTTAGAAAATCCTACTGTAAAACAGATGAAAAATTTTAGGCAACACTACGATTGTTCTTGTTATGAGCATTGTTTAGAAGTTGCCTATTGGTCATATTTATTTTGCAAAAAATATGGCTGGGATTATGTTTCTGCAGCTAGAGGTGCAATGCTACACGATTTATTTTTGTATGACTGGAGAGGTTCTAAAAAGAAACTGCATTTAAAACATTTTCATGCTTTTCTTCACCCTCAAATTGCTTTATATAATGCAGAAAAACTATTTAATTTAAATGATAAGGAAAAAGACATAATCGTAAAGCACATGTGGCCTGTAACTTTGTTAAGTTTTCCTAAGTATAAAGAGAGTTTTTTGATTACTATTTTTGATAAACGCAGTGCCTTAAAATCTTTTTTCGAGTACAACAAAAAACAATTTTCAAACACAAAGTTTTATAGATATGCATACATATTTTTTACTGGTTTATTGTTTAGAATATTTTAGCACTATCATCTTTTATAGAGTAATGTAATCAAATTCAAATTTTAAAATTTAATGTAAAAGTGACTTTTAAAGAATCATTTAGAATCTCTGGTTAAGCACACCATACCGCAATTTTTAATAATTTGGATTTGATTTTTTAAAATAAGTTAATAATCTGCATTGCTTCTTTATCTCTTATATGGTCTAGAATATATTTGCAATTTTCTAATTCTGCAATTGCTTCTGTATATTCTTCTAATTGAATATATCTTTTAAATTTTACCATAGACACATTTGCTTTTTCTAATTCTTCGTGCTCTATGTAAAGTGCAGTCTTATTATTTATAGT
>ERZ779869.3492-NODE-3492-length-12058-cov-5.526702_pt1 | contig 12058 bp, 12 predicted proteins | sample MGYA00511557_ERZ779869 | MGnify/ENA primary metagenome ERZ779869 (study PRJEB29588, sample SAMEA2154620) | human gut metagenome | biome: human gut; feature: human-associated habitat; material: faeces | place: Denmark | collected 2008/2010 ...
TTTTGTTCCTTTATTTAAATATAATGGTTTAAAATAGTTACTAAGTTTTAATTTCCTAATTCCCCTAATTCTTATAAAATTCCAAATAAATTTTTGAAAATGGTATAAAGGAATTGAATAATAATTTAGCAAAATAGTTAATGCTCTTAATTCACCATTTAAAACATTAAATTTACCAATATCATTTTTTATGTAATTTGATTCATGAATTCTATATTTTAAAATTGGAAAATTTACATTTTTTACATTTAGAACAGATGGATTATTTCGCAAGTCTAACCAAAAAGGTGTATTCCAAAGTAAATAGTTCCCTTTTACCTTTTCAGAGTAAATCTCCTTTTTCCATAATGCAACATCTCCATATATATTAGCCCCATCATTCAATAACAAAACAACAGGAGTATAATTGCGGTTCTTATATGTTAAAGCTTTCCAACAATTTACTGTGTCAGATGCACTATTTATTATTTCTAAGTCTCCGATTAGAGCATCACAATCAGTTTGAGTTATTGAAGTAACGATTTTTTCAAAAAAATCATTAGTAGGTAATAAATCGTCAGAATGAAGAACAAAAATGTAATCTCCAGATGCTTTTGACAAACCATTTATAAGAGCATTTAATTGGTCTGCATTATTTTGATGTATATAATTTATTTTATTATCTTTATCATATGTTTTTTTAAACTCTTCTATAACAGTTTTAGTATTGTCTGTAGAACCATCATCAATAATAATGGATTCCCAATTAGTATAAGTTTGATTAATTAATGAAAGTAGAGTTTCTTCAATACTTTCTGCATCATTGTATGTTGGTGTTAATACTGATATTTTTTTCAATTTATTCACTCACCTTTTTTCAATCTTTTTAAAAAATCTAGTTGATTAGTTAAATAGAAGTATATACCTGAAATTATTAAATTTAAAATGCCAATTATTGAACCATAAAGGAAACACTCAAGTATGCTTGAATATTCAGTTTTAAATATTATATTAGCCAAGAATATTTCTAAAAAACAGAATATAAAATTAGCTATACATACAAGATAGTATTTATAAGGTTTATAGTCTAATATTTTTTTAAATGTTACAAATGGCTTTGTCATAAAATCTGCAATTAATAATGATATTACAGTACCAAATAAAACTCCAGGAATTCCAAAATGATTTACTAAAATTAATGATAAACCTAAATTTAGTATAATCTCAATAATTACGAATATTTTAATTTCCTTAAACTTCCCTGAAGATATTGTAAAAACTTTTAAAGGTGTTCGTATTATTTGGTAAAATAATATTATTGTAAATAAAATAGCTAACACTGTTGAAGTAAATATTTTCCCTTCGTACCATATATTAATAAATTGATTTATAACGAAGAAAAATGGTACACATATAATAGTTGCTAAAAAGAACATCATTCCATTAAACTCATTAAAAATTTGCAAAGCTCTTTCTTTGCTTTCTAAAAGAATATCACCAATACCTGAAAATGTGGCACCTGATATTTTATCTATAAATTGCTTTATTGCTTCAACAAAGTAATTATAAGTAGAGTATATTACAACAGAATCTAATCCTACAAATTTTGAAATGATAATAATATCTATATTATTTGTTAGGACAGTTGCTAAGGTATTAACAAAAAGATGTTTTACATCTTTTAACATACTATAATCACCTTTAACTTTAGTATTTAGACTAGGATGAAGTTTTTTACAAAGTATAATAATTACTATATTTGCAACTAAGCTACATATTATTAAACTGATTAATAATGCTACTAAATCTAAATGTAAAGAGATTAGTACAATTTCTAAAATAGCTTTTACTAAAGCAACAATTTGGAAAACTGTATTTGGTATATATTTTTTTTGCTCAGCATCAAATAAACTTCTTTGAGGAATACTAAAGTAATATATAGCTTGGCTAATAAGATATAGTATAAAAGTTGCTTGTATATAAGTTTGAGAAATACCGCCAGCATCATTTACGAAGAACATTATGAAAAATGATAATATCAAACCAATAATTAATATTATTATTCCTATTATATTAAAGATTCTTTTCCCAGCAGACATAATAGCATTAATTTGATTTTGATTTGAGTCTTTAATTGGCTTATATAAGCGATAAAGTAGAGCACTTCCAATGCCGACCTTCAATTAGAACCAAATAAGCAACAATTTGGCTATATAACTGATAAAGACCTAATTTAGTTTCGCCTAATATGTTAATAAATAATTTGATTTTTATAATTCCAAGTATTAATATTATAACTTGAGGAATTGCATCTGTAATAAAGTTTATTATTGCGCGCTTAGTTCTCACTATTTACCTCCCATAATTTTCCTTAAAATCTTATATAAAAATATTTCAAATTTTTTATTTCTCATAAATATTTTACAAGTTAATTTATATATTGAAGATTGACTATTAAAATATTTATTTTTTTTCCATAAAGGATATTTTGAATTCATAATATCTATTATCTTATTAATCATATCCTGGGTATTTTTGTACTTCAAAAATCTACCACATCCAGCGTATAATAAATGGTTGATGTATAAAAACTCTAATTCTTCAGAAAAATTCGTTCCTGCAAATTGATTGCTTAGAAAATCCATTACATTAAAAATTGATTCTAATTTTTTATTATAATTAGTTTGTTGCATTGTAGAATTTTCCCTAATAACATAGTGGTAGAAAACTTCTTCACAATATGTAATTTTTCCTGCGTATAGAGCTAATGATGGAATAATCGCTAAGTCTTCATAAATATTATTTTCTAAAAATTTAAGATTATTTTCTTTCAAAATATTCGTTTTAATTATTTTTGAGCAAGGACCTGCAACAGAAACAATATAACTCATTTTAAGATTATCAGCTTTTATATATAATGATTTTTTATTAAGTATTTTATTTTTTTTTCAATGCAATATTGCATTAATAGCATTGCTGTTTTTGTACTATATTCATAGAAAATAACTAAATCTGGTTTCTCCTGTTTTAAGTATTGAATTGTACAAAATTTAACATAGTTTATAGTTTTTTCCCATCCTTTTGCTTTTATCAGCCTAAAGTTCCTTATGTTTTCTTTATACCAACTATTATCTCTTTCATTATCCTTTTTTTGTTCAAAACAAACAACCAAATCGCACTCTTTTCCCATTTCATTAAACACATCTATTCTATACGGTGCCATTACTGTTGTCAAAATAAAAATTTTCATTTATTTCCCCCAAACCGTTTTATTTACTATTTCTGTATAACTTTGTATCAACTTTACAACCTTAACAGAGACATTTGTGTCTGCATAATCCTCTGCCATTACTACTTCTTCATTGTTTTTCTTCATTTCAATTGCAAGTTCTACAGCTTGTTCAACATCTTTGCTTTCTATTCCTCCAACTACAACAGTTCCTTTATCTAAAACTTCTGGTCTTTCTGTTGACGTTCTAATTAAAACTCCTGCAAATCCTAGCATTGCACTTTCTTCTGATAATGTTCCACTATCTGACATAACACAATGACTATTCATTTGTAATTTATTATAATCATTAAATCCAAATGGCTTTAAATTTTGAACTAATGGATGAAATTTAAAATTTCTTTTTTCTATAAATTTCATACTTCTAGGGTGAGTAGAATATATTACAGGCATTTGATATTTTTCTGCAATATTATTTATTGAAGTCATTAATTGCATGAAGTGTTCTTCATTATCAATGTTTTCTTCTCTATGCGCTGAAACTAATATGTAATTATCTTTTTTTAAGTTTAATCTTTCTAGCACATCACTTTTTTCAATATCTCCTATGTGGTCTCTTAAAACTTCTCTCATAGGTGAGCCTGTTACAAATATCGTTTTACCATCAATTCCTTCTGATAATAAGTATCTTCTTGAATGCTCTGTATATGGTAAATTAATGTCAGATATATGGTCTACTATTTTTCTGTTAATCATTTCTGGAACATTCCAGTCCCAGCATCTATTTCCTGCTTCCATATGGAAAATTGGTATTTTTAATCTTTTAGCTGATATTGCTGACAAAGCAGAGTTTGTATCTCCAAGGACTAAAATTGCATCTGGTTTTTCTTTTAACATTAAATCATAAGATTTTGATATAATGTTTCCCATTGTTGCTCCTAAATTCTCACCAACAGAGTCCAAATAATAATCTGGTTCTCGTAAATTTAAGTCTTCAAAAAATATTTGGTTTAAAGTATAATCCCAATTCTGTCCAGTATGTACCAATATATGATTAAAATATTTATCTGCGCATTTGATAACTGCAGACAATCTTATTATTTCTGGTCTTGTTCCCACTATTGTCATTAGCTTTAATTTTTCCATTTTATACCTCCATAAAATATGTATCTGGCTTTTCTGGGTTAAATACCTCATTAGCCCACATTATTGTCACCAAGTCTGTTTTACCTGTATTTTCTATGTTATGAGTATATCCACATGGTATATCTACAACTTTAAGTTGTTCTCCATTGACATTATATTCTATAACTTCATTTGTGTTTATCTTTCTAAATCTTATCACACCTTGTCCAGATATTACAACAAACTTTTCATTTTTTGTATTGTGCCAATGATTTCCTTTTACAATTCCCGGTTTAGAAATATTTACAGATATTTGTCCTCTTTCTTCTGTTTTAAATAATTCTGTAAATGAACCTCTATTATCTATATTCATTTTCAACTCATAAGCAAATTCATTTTCTGGTAAATAAGTTAAATATGTACTATATAATTTTTTAGTAAATTCGTCTTTCATATAAGGAAGTTGTAAATTTTTTCTTGATTCTTTAAATGAATTTAAGATTTCAACAATTCTGCCTAATTTTATTGTGTGAACTGTTGGGATATAGCAAAACTGGTCTTGTTTGTTTTCATTGCCTTCTAATGCATTTACAAACTCATTTACTACATCATCTATATAAACTAAATTCATTATTACTTCAGGATCATTAACTTGTATTGGTAAATCATTTGCAATATTATTGCAAAATGTTGCAACCGCACTATTATAGTTTGGTCTACACCATTTACCAAATACATTTGGTAGTCTATAAACTAATGTTTCAACTCCATTTTCCATTCCATAGTTAAACATTAAGTCTTCTCCTGCTTTTTTACTTTTTCCATAAGGATTATCTAATTTTGCTTGTATAGAAGATGTTATTAGTATTGGTGATTTATTGTTATTAGATTTTAATAAATCAAGTAGCACCGATGTAAAGCCAAAATTCCCCTTCATGAAATCTTCTTCTTTTTCTGGTCTGTTAACCCCAGCCAAATGAAATACGAATTCGCATTTTTCTGTATACTCTTTTAGTTGTTCCTCTGTTGTGTCAATATCACATTTATATATTTCATTGTATCCTCTATTTTCTAATCCTGCAATTAGGTTTTTGCCTATAAAGCCATTTGCTCCTGTAATTAATATCCTCATTTTATCATTCCTTTTATTTTTTCCAGTTTTTTAATTCTTCTTGAATATAATCTAATTGTAGTATTTTTTCTTTTACTGCCTCAACATCTAGTAACTCAGTATTATTTGAGTTAAATTCTGAAAGTTTTGTTCTTTCTTCATTTCCTTCAACAAAATATTTATCATAATTTAAGTCTCTCTTATCACAAGGTACTCTATAGAAGTTACCCATATCGATTGCATGAGCACATTCTTCATTTGTTAAAAGTGTTTCATACATTTTTTCCCCATGTCTAATTCCTATAACTCTTGTTTCATGGTTTGGAACTCCAAAAATTTCTTTTACTGCTTGTGCTAAAACTTCGATTGTACATGCTGGTGCTTTTTGTACCATTATGTCTCCTGCGTCGGCATTTTTAAAAGCAAATACTACAAGTTCTACTGCTTCTTCTAGGCTCATTATAAATCTTGTCATTTTTGGTTCTGTAACTGTTATTGGCTTTCCTGCTTTTATTTGTTCTATAAATAGAGGTATAACTGAGCCTCTTGAGCACATTACATTTCCATATCTTGTAGCACATATTGTTGTGTTTTCTGGTTTTACTGTTCTTGATTTTGCAACAGCTACTTTTTCCATCATTGCTTTTGAAGTTCCCATTGCGTTTACAGGGTATGCAGCTTTATCTGTAGATAAGCATATTACTTTTTTTACCCCTTCTTCAATTGCAGCAGTTAGTACATTATTTGTTCCTAATACATTTGTTTTAACTGCTTCTAACGGGAAGAATTCACAACTAGGTACTTGTTTTAGTGCTGCTGCATGGAAAATGTAATCTACTCCATGCATTGCATTTTTTACACTTTGTAAGTCTCTTACATCACCTATATAAAATTTAAGCTTGTCATTATTGTACTCTTTTCTCATATCATCTTGTTTCTTTTCGTCTCTTGAGAATATTCTTATTTCTTTTATGTCTGAATTTAAGAATCTATTTGTTACGGCATGTCCAAATGAACCTGTTCCTCCTGTAATTAATAAAGTTTTTCCTTTAAACATTTTATTCATCCTTTCTTTTTTATTATTTATATTTTCTCCAATATTTTAACGGATTTTTCAACTGTCCAATTATCTTCAAGAAATTTTCTTCCATTCATTCCAAGTTCAATCCTTTTTTCCTTATTTGCAATTAAATAATCCAATTTTTCTTTAAATTCTCTAACATTATTTGATTCACACCATAAACCAGCCTTTGCTTGATTTACAATTATGTCTTTATAGTCTGTATTTTTATCTGTTGCAGCTAGTATTGGAATAGAATATTCAAAATAAGATAGTGTTCTCGATGGAATATTAGGTATAGTAAATCTATAGTCTAAAAATATTAAACCTATATCTATGTTTTTTAAAATTTTATCATATTCTTCTTTTTGCATGTATTCAACTGTAATTACATTTTCTATTTTGTGATTTTTCACATAATCAAATATTTTTTTCTTCTCTGTGCCTTTTCCTGAAAAAATAAAGAAAATATCTTTTCTATTTCTATATTCATTTAGTACATCTAATATAAAGTTTATACCTTGAGGCTTTCCAAAATTCCCCCCATATATTGCAATTGTTGCCTCCAATGGTATATTAAAATTTTTTCTAATATCATAATCTCTTTTATTTTTGTGGTTTTCTGAAATCTTAATTGTATTTGGAAACAATTCTAGTTTATTTTCCGGAATAAATTTATTATGTTTTTTTATATATTCAATATTACCATATGACATACAGCCAATCTTAGTTGCAATTTTGTACATTTGCTTTTCTTTATGTCTAAAATAATAATATACTGGATTCCATTTTTTCAAAATTCTTAGGTCAAGTGCATTTTCTGGGAATATATCCTTTTGCATTAAATAAGATTTTGCATTATATTTTTTCATGGCATATTTTACAACTTTAGCTAAAGTAACTGGTGGTGCCATAAAGATTATTAAATCATATTGTCTTTGTTTTAAGTATTTTTTTATAGCTTTTTTTAATTTTTGTTGCAGTGTTATATATGAAATTGCCTTTTCAATTAAATTTACATTAAATATATTTCCCGTTTTTACTCTTAAAACTTCAAAATTTTTTTCTTCATTTAATTCAGTACATTTTATATTTTTTTCTTCTTCTGCAGTTAAAACAGTTATTTTATTTTTTTTCCCTAATTCCTCTGCTAAATCCGTGTATATATTTCTTCCATTTTTAGGGAAGCTTATAGAAATATATAATATATTCACTTTATTGAATTCCTTTCTTTTGGGCTGGGACTCCCACATATGTTCCTTGTTCTTTTATATCTTTTGCAACTACCGCTCCAGCTCCTATTTTGCAGTTTTCGCAAACATTAATATTATTTTTTATTGCACTTCCTATTCCCACATGTGTATTTTCTCCAATTTTCACAGTCCCCCCTAATGCTGCATTTGGTGATATATGCACAAAGTTTTCTATCAAGTTATCATGTTCTATTATTGCTCCTGTATTTATTATGCAGTGTTTTCCTATTTTTGCTGATGAATTTATACAAGCATTAGCCATTACAGATGTTCCCTCTCCTATTGTCGTATCCAGCCCAATTTGTGCACTTGGATGAATTGCAGTATAATAATTTAATTTATATTTATTTGATATTTCTTTTCTTATTTCATTATTTCCAATTGCTATAAAAAACTCAATGTTTTCATCTTGTTTTTGCAATTTTAAAGCCTCTTGTATTTCGCCTAATACGTAATAATCACATATTATTTTTTTTCCTTTTTCTAAATTATCATCTAGAAATCCTAGCAATATGTCTTGTGATTTTATTACAATATCTGCAATTACTTTTGCGTGTCCTCCTGCTCCAATTATTACTACCTTCTTATGCATTAGTTTTTCCTTTCTTTGTTCCTTCAAATTTTCTCATTGTTGCATTTCCTTCTTGATTTATTCCATCTCTTTTAAAAACTTTCACAACAGTTTTTAAAATAATTTTTGTATCTTGTATAAATGTTATATTATTTACATATTCTATATCTTCTTTAAATTTTTCTTCCCAGTCTATAGTATTTCTTCCATTTATTTGAGCTAATCCCGTAAGTCCTGGTCTTACATCATGTCTGTGTTTTTGTTCTTCATTATACAAAGGCAAATATTCTACTAGTAATGGTCTTGGTCCTACTATTGCCATTTCACCTTTTATTATATTTATTAATTCTGGTAGTTCGTCTAAACTAGTACTTCTTAAAAATTTACCAAATTTTGTTAATCTTTCTGAATCTGGAAGTAGATTACCTTCTTCATCTTTTTTATCTGTCATTGTTCTAAATTTATATAATGTAAATATCTTTTCATCTTTACCAGGTCTTTTCTGTTTAAAAATTACTGGTTTTCCTAATTTTATTCTAACTAATATTCCTATCATAAGTATTAATGGGCTTAATATTATTAGTGCTATTAAACTTAAAATAAAATCTAATATCCTTTTTATGTATTTTGCATACATTATGTATTCACCCTTCATTAATTATTTTTGATGGGCACATGCCCCTTTTTACATCTAATTTGTTTTTCTCGTCCAAGGGTACTAATGGCAGTGCCCACCACATTTTATTTAAATAGCTTTTTTATTATTTCTATTACTTTTTCTTGTTCTTCTTCTGTCATTTTTGTATCTGATGGAAGACATACTCCCCTTTCAAACAATTCTTGTGATATTGATGAATATCCGTTTTCTCCTCCTAGAGTTATAAAGTCATATTTTTTAAACATTGGTTGCATATGCATTGGTTTCCATACAGGTCGTGTTTCTATATTTTCTTTTTCCAATGTTTCTATTATATCTATTGGATTTATTTTTGAGGTTTTATCTATTTGCATAACTGATAACCAATGATTTGGTTTTGTATTTTCTGGTACTGGTTGCATTGAAATTTCCGGTATATCTTTAAATGCTGCTTTATATTTTTCATAGATTTTAGTTTTCTTTTCTATCCTTTTGTCTAATACTTTTAATTGTCCTCTTCCAATTCCTGCACATATATTACTCATTCTATAATTATATCCGATTTCTTTATGTTCATAATGTCTTACTGGTTCTCTACTTTGAGTAGCCCAAAATCTAACTTTTTGTATTCTTTCTTTATCAGAAGATACAAGCATTCCCCCACCACTTGTTGTAATTATTTTATTTCCATTAAATGAGAAAATTCCAAATTTACCAAATGTTCCTGTTTGTTTGCCATTTACTGTTGCTCCTAGACTTTCTGCTGCATCTTCTACAATTGGTACATTATGTTTATTACATATATCTCTTATTTTTTCTATTTTTGCAGGAGTTCCATATAAATGAACTACTATAACAGCTTTTGGATTAGGATATTTTTCGAAAGCTTTTTCTAATGCTTTTGGGTCCATATCCCATGTTTCTTTTTCGCTATCTATAAAAACTGGTGTTGCATTTTGGTATATTATTGGATTTGCTGATGCTGAAAATGTCAATGATGAGCAAAATACTATATCGTTATTTGTCACTCCCAAAGCTTTAAGAGCCATATGGATTGCAGCTGTACCTGCAGATAGAGCTGCTGCATTTTCTATTCCTACATAATTTGCAATTTCTTCTTCAAATTTATTTACATTTTCTCCGAAGTGGTGCTATCCAATTTGTATCAAAAGCTTCTTTTATATATTCTTTCTCATAACCTTCATCAGACATATGTGGTGAAGATAAAAATATTTTTTTCTCCATTTTATTATACCTCTACTTTTAATTCATTATTATTTTTGTTTGATTTGTTTACATTATTTAGTAATGTTTTTATTTTCTTTCCATCTAGTTTTTCTTGTCCTTCTAAATTATTTGATTCTGTTTTTGCTTGTTCTGTTTCTTTGTAGGTTGGCACTATTTTTTTCATTGTTTGTTGTATTTTACTAATTTCTACGTTTTCATTTGTAACAAGTTCTTGTAATATTTTTATTTTATTTTCTAGTTCTTCATTTGTTATGTTTGATGGTTTTCCTATAAATATTTTATTGTGTTCAGTTTGTGTTAATCCTTCTTCTTTCATTAACAGCTCTTCATATAGTTTTTCTCCTGGTCTTAGCCCAGTTATCTTAATTTGGATGTCCACATTTGGTTCTAATCCACTTAATTTTATTAAAGATACTGCTAAATCATATATTTTCACAGGTTCTCCCATATCTAATACAAATATTTCTCCACCTTTTGCATAGCTCATTGCCTGTAAAACTAATCCTACTGCTTCTGGTATTGTCATAAAAAATCTTGTTATTTCTTTATGTGTAACTGTTACTGGTCCACCAGTAGCTATTTGTTTTTTAAATAGTGGCACTACTGAGCCATTACTTCCCAAAACATTGCCAAATCTTACAGCAGCATAATCTGTTTTGCTTACTTTATTCTTGGCTTGTACTATCATTTCACACATTCTTTTTGATGCGCCCATTATATTAGTTGGATTTACTGCTTTATCTGTTGATATTAATATAAATTTTTTTACATTATATTTATCTGCACAATTTGCTGTATTGTATGTTCCAAATATATTGTTTTTTATTGCCTCTAATGGGCTTCCTTCCATTAATGGCACATGCTTATGTGCTGCTGCAAGGAATACTAAATATGGTCTATATTTTTCAAATACATTTTCTAATCTTTTCTTATCTCTAACGCTTCCTATAATTGGAACTATTTCAACATCACTATTATCTGGGTTTGATTTTAGTTCTATTTCAATATTATATAAATTGTTTTCATATATATCAAGAATTATTAATTTGCTTGGCTTATATTTAACAATTTGCCTACATAGTTCTGAACCTATAGAACCTCCCCCACCTGTTACTAGAATTGGTTTGTCCTTTATTATTTCTCCTATATTTTTGTTATCTAATACTATAGGGTCTCTTCCCAAAATATCCTCTATTTCAACATCTCTTAAATTTTGCATTACATTTTTGTTTTTTATTAAATCTGCTGTTCCTGGTAACATTCTAAGTTTTGCGCCAGTTTCTTGGCATATTTTTAATATTTCTTTTTTATCTTGGTTGCTTATATTTGCAATTGAGAAAAATATAACATCTACTTTGTTTTCTTTGCAGATTTCTTGTATTTTATATCTGTCTCCTAATACTTTTACTCCAGATATTAGGTAATGATATTTTCCTTCGTTATCATCTATAAGTCCTATAATATTGTATGTATTTCTCATTGTGGTTTTCAATGTTTTTATTATGTCTCTAGCAGCTTCTCCTGCACCTATTATGAGTAAATTTTTTCTGTTTTCTTCTGGAATATTATGTGTAGAGTCAGTTCCTGTCGTTAATATGAATCTTATTATTACTCTATAAGTTACTGTTCCAATTGCTATTATTAATCCAGAAAATAATATTTGTTTTATATTTACAAGTTGTAATTTAAATATAAATTTCAAAGCTATTACCAAACAAGCTGAAAGTCCACATGCAAGTATATATTTTATATAGTCCTTTCCATTTTCATATCTTGTAATATTTTTATAGAATTCAAATATGCTAAAGACTATTTGATATACAAATAGTGATATTATAATAGAAT
>ERZ779869.3493-NODE-3493-length-12051-cov-5.172474_pt1 | contig 12051 bp, 14 predicted proteins | sample MGYA00511557_ERZ779869 | MGnify/ENA primary metagenome ERZ779869 (study PRJEB29588, sample SAMEA2154620) | human gut metagenome | biome: human gut; feature: human-associated habitat; material: faeces | place: Denmark | collected 2008/2010 ...
ATATACCATAAATAATTATTATAATTACTACTAAAGGAATAAAATAATTAATCATATTTTTTCCTCCATATAAAATAAAATAATCGATCTAATAATATAGCTAAAAAAGTTGATAAAAAAGTAGTAATAATAGTAACCGGTACTATTTCTGTTGGATTAATACTACCATTAGCTAATCTTAAACTAATTACTGTAGTAGGAACAATAGTAACTGAAGCAGTATTTATAACAAGAAAAGTAATCATAGATCTAGAGGCTACATCACTATTATTATTTAATCTCTTAAGTTCACTCATAGCTTTTAAGCCAAAAGGAGTAGCAGCATTACCTAAACCTAACATATTCATAACTACATTAGAAGAAATATAACCAATTGCCTTATCTCCTTCAGGTATTTCAGGAAAAAGTATTTTTACTACCTTTGATAATTTATTAGATATAATATCTAATAATCCTGAAGCTTCCGCTATTTTCATAGTACCAAGCCATAAACACATTAATGGAACTATTCCTAATATCATATCAATAGCTTTACTACCTGATAATAACATACTATTAGTAATACTACCACTTCCATTTATTATGCTAAATAGTACTCCTACTACTATAAAAAATCCCCATATATAGTTAATCATTAAACCACTTTCTTATTTTAGCAAAGATATTATTATTTTTCTTTTTAGTGTCTTTAATAATAAAAATATCTTCTTCATATAAAAGATTATCACCCAGTAATATTTGATTAACCCCTACTTTATCATTATCATGATAATTATTCTTTTTTTCTAATATTATATGACTAATAAGAGACTTTTTTTCCTCTTTTTTTAGTGGTATATAAATATCATTTTTAATATAAAAAGTATCATTTTTATAATAACTATCACCATATACTTTAAACTTATTTTTATTAAGTACCCTATAACCTATATAATTATCTTTAGCATAATTATATAAATCAATATGAGTATTCCAATCATCAGAATCCCTTATAGTAACCACTATTAAATCCATATCATCTATACTAGCAGTACTAACCAGTGTTCTTCCAGACTCTTCAGTATATCCTGTCTTACCACCAGTTATATAATCATACTTTAATAATTTATTTTTATTATTCCAAACATATGTCTTTTTATCAGTAGTAACTTTATATTTCTTAGTCTTAACTATGTTTCTATATTCTTCATATTGCATAGCATATTTAGTAAGAAGAGCCATATCATAAGTACTTGAATAATTACCTTCAGGTATTGGAAGACCACTAGGATTATTAAAAGTAGTATTTTTCATACCTATTTCTTTAGCCTTATCATTCATCATTTTAACAAAGTTATCAATATTTCCCCCAACATAAACAGCAATCGCATTAGCGGCATCATTACCGCTACGAAGCATTAACCCATATAATAAATCTCTTAAAGTAATATGCTCCCCTACTTCAATATATATTCCAGAACCATAAGCCTTTAAAATACTATCATCTACTTCTACTACATCATCTAATTTACCACTTTCAATAGCAATAGTAGAAGTCATAATTTTAGTAATTGATGCTATTAACCTTCTACTATTCATATCTTTACTTACAAGTACCCTACCAGTTGTAGAATCCATTAATGTATAAGAAGATGCACTACTAGTATTTGCATTAACTACAGGAATAAACATTATTAATAATATTATTACTACTAATACCTTTTTCATAAACTCACCTATAAGATAATATGAAAAAAAGAACTAAATTAGTCCTTTTATTTAAAACGAAAATGTATTTTGCTATTGTTATACTATAACTGAATTTGATACTTTTGCTTTTAAACTGTTTCTACTTCTTATCATTGTAATACCTCAAATGTATTTCTTCCTTTATCATAAATATCCATTTTTAAATAAATTTAAAATTATAATTTCATATTTCATAATCATCTTCCTTTCACGATTAAATATGATATAATTTAATCGTATTTGTAAATACGACACCTTGTGTGGAAGCTGTCCTTTATGGACAGCTTTTTTGTCGCACTAAAAAAAGCTTTTTGGAAAAGCTATTATGGTAAAAATAATTTTACATCTAAATATTCTAATTTTTTTAACATTGTTAATTTATCTAAATCAGATAATATAATTCTTCTTGTCTCACCAGCTATAAAATCTGAAGCTTGTATTGATATATGTCTATGTGATAATACATACATTAAATCAATATTTAGTTTTGAAAAGAGAATTGGCTTATGCGTCATATTATATTCCAAATTCATCATTCCTACAGTTAACTCTTTTTCAATATCTTTAACAAAATCTCTATTTGTATTAGTAGCTGTAGCTTGCTGATCTATTCTTATAATAAGTTTGATCGGTAAATTAGGATTAATTTTGCCATCTTTTGTGTTGTGGCTTTATATTGGTATCCTTAATTTCTGGACAAATATGAGAACATCTTGATATATCTGATTGGCAATTCCCATCATGAATTAATAAATAAGTATTGGCAATTTAGTATTTCTAACTCTTATTTAGACCCATTAAATAATATTGATATTAAATCTAAAGAGCAATTTAATAAACTTGCCTCTCTTGAATATAAACCAATTATTTTTAAACCATATATCTATATTCCCAAAACATTAGAATCATTTATAAATGATACTGACATCGTACTTGATACAGCACTAAGCCAAGAAATAACTTGCTTATTAAAATAATTAGCATACTAAAAACCTATTTAAAAAAAGAGCAATATGATATAATGAACATGCGAGTGAAATGGAGGAATAAAAAATGATAAAAGGAAAACCATTCGTAAAATGGGCTGGTGGCAAAAGACAAATTGTTGATAAACTATTAATGTATGCCCCAGATGAATTTAATACTTACTATGAGCCTTTTGTTGGTGGAGGTGCTTTACTATTTGAACTATCTCCCAAAAAAGCCGTAATAAATGACTCTAATAAAGAACTAATAAATGTTTATAACGTTTTACGTAATGAAGAAAAATTTAAGAAAATGTGCAGTATTTTAAATACTTACGAAAAAAATAATAGTGAAGAATTCTATTATGAATTAAGAAATAAAGATCGTAACAAATCATCATTTGATAGACTATCTGACTATAAAAGAGCTGGAAGAACTATTTATTTAAATAAAGCATGTTTTAATGGATTATATAGAGTAAACAGTAAAAACGAATTTAATGTTCCATTTGGTAAAAAAACTAAGGTAAATACTTATGATATAGGAAATTTAATAACAGTCAGTAATTATCTAACCATGAATGATATTAAAATATTAAATGTTGATTTTGAAGACTCTGTAAAAGATGCTCAAAAAGGTGATTTTATATACTTTGATCCTCCATATGATTCTGAAACATCAATATTTAATAGTTACACTGAAGATGGTTTCGGTAAAGAAGAACAAAGAAGACTAGCTAAAGTATATAAAGAACTATCTAATAAGGGCTGTTATGTAATGCTTTCAAATAATAATACAACATTAATTAAAGAATTGTATAAAGACTTTAATATTCATATAATTGAAGCTAAAAGAAGTATAAATTCTAATGGGGAAAAAAGAGGAAAAGTTGAAGAAGTTATTATAACAAATTATAAAAACGATAAAGAATTAGAATAATAAAGAAAATACGTTATTATAATGTACTTAGAAAGGAATAAACAATGAAAACAATTGGCATTATTTTTGCTATGCAAGAAGAATTAATTGAGTTAAAAAAATATCTTCATATAAATAATGAGAAGAAGATCTATGATCTTATATTTTATGAAGCTACTTTAAATAACCAAAATATCATTTTAACTGAAAGTGGCATTGGTAAAACTAATGCGGCTCGAACTACCCAAATTCTAATTGATTACTATAAACCAGAAGCTATATTCAATATCGGTGTTGCTGGTGGTATTGCTAAAAATCTCAAAGTAGGGGACATTATAATATCAACCTCTTTAGTTCAACATGATTTTGATATAACTGCTTTCAACCACCCCAAAGGTTATATTCCCAATATTGGTAATACTATTCCTATTGATAATAAGCTTTTAAATACTACTAAAAACATTCTTGATACTAACAATATATCTTACAAAGAAGGCGTAATCGCCTCAGGTGATATCTTCTGTACAAAAGAATCTATGGCTACCAAAATAAATACCCAATTTAACGCTTTATGTGTTGAAATGGAAGGGGCTTCAATTGCCCAAACGGCCTATCTATCAAAAACACCATGCCTTGTAATAAGAAGTATCTCCGACTGTCCAGACAATAATAATAAAGTAACCTATGAAGAATTCTTAGAAACTTCTTCTAATAAAGTTGCCCAAATCATGTATGCTATCCTTATAAATCAATAAAAAAAGCCAATTTTAACCTTGATTTTTCGTAAATACATGTAAAATATTGTTAAAAACAATAATTTTTTAGACATCTTTTTGATATAATTTAGTAAGGACGTGAGGGTTTATGCAAATACTCATAAAAAATTTAAAAATTAACTATACTCAAATAGGTGAGGGCCAAGACATAATTATGCTTCATGGTTGGGGTCAAAACATTGAAATGATGTTACCACTAGCCAAAAAGCTAGAAAATAAATTTAAAATAACTATTCTTGATTTACCGGGTTTTGGTTATTCAGAAGAACCAAAAGAACCATTAGATATCTATGAATACACAAGTATTATTGAAGATTTTGCGTCTACATTAAAAATCAAAAATCCTATTCTAATTGGGCATTCCTTCGGGGGACGTATCGCCATAATCTATGCTTCGCGTAATGAAACTAAAAAGCTAGTCCTATTTGGTGCTCCTTGTATTAGAGAACGCAAAGTAAGTAAAAAAGAACAATTCTTAAAGAAACTAAAGAAAATTCCATTTACTAAGAACCTTGTTGAAATAGCCAAAAACTATATTGGCTCAACAGACTATAAAAATGCCACCCCTGTAATGCGTGAAATATTAGTCCGCACCATTAACGAAGACTTAAGCGAATGTGCCAAGAAAATTGCGGCTCCAACCTTACTTATCTGGGGGTCACTTGATACCGCCGCTCCAATTAGCGACGCTAGAAAACTAAATGACATTCTAAAAGACAGCGGTCTAGTAGAAATACCCAATGCTACGCACTATGCATACTTAGAACAACTCAACTACGTAACTCAAATATTAGAAAAATTTTTGTAGGAGGAAACTATGTTACTATATATTATTACATTTTTAGTAATCTTTTATGCAGTTACTATTAAATCTAGAAAATCATTGCATATGTTACAACAAAACCTTTATAACGAAAACAATCGTTATCTAAAATGGTTAAGACACAATCTAAAAAGTGCTTTTTATCACTATGATATCATAGCCTTAATTCTTTTTATCATTGCGGGACTTCTTCATAACTTCTTATCTGTTATCCTAATCTTTCTAGCCCTTATCATTCTAATCTTTGATACCGAAGTTATTAAGTATTCCATTATGGTTGAAAAACATAAAAAACCACTAGTTAAAACCGCTAGAGTAAGAAGACAAATCTTAACATTATATATCTTAAACTTATTACCACTTCTTATCTACACTTTTAACCCTAACTTAAAATACATTCTAATTATTATTGCAGCCATAATGTTAGTTCTAAACTACTTAGTAGTATACTTAGTAAAAGTTATAAATACCCCAGTAGAAAAATATGTTTATCATTATTACTGGAATAAAGCTACTACTAAATTAGCATCCTTAACTAACTTAAGTGTTATAGGTATTACAGGATCTTATGGTAAAACTAGTAGTAAGAATATCTTAAATGAAATTTTAAGTGTTAACTTTATATCACATCCTACACCTAAAAACTTCAATACTGATGTAGGATTAATGAGTACCGTAAATAATGATCTAACTAAATTTGATGAAATCTTTATTGCTGAAATGGGGGCTTACCGTGTTGGACGTATTAAAAACGTTTGCAACTTAGTACATCCTAAATATGGTATTTTAACTACAATAGGTAAAGCTCACTTAGAAACATTCGGCTCACAAGAAAACATCATTAAAACTAAATTTGAATTAATTGAAAGCCTACCTAGTGATGGTATTGCCTTTCTAAATAAAGACGACCCATTACAAGTTAATTACGTTAAAAATAATCTAAAAAACAAAGTTAAAATCGTTTGGTATGCTGTTGATAATAAAGAAGCCTCTGTTTATGCTAAAAACATTAAATGTTCTAACACCGGCTCAACTTTTGATGTAGTATTCAAAAAAGAAGATAAAACCGTATCCTTTGAAACTAGACTACTAGGTCGTCATAATATATCTAACATCCTATCTGGTCTAGCAGTTGGCTATGAATTTGGCATTCCTATCGAAAAACTAGTTATGGCCGTTAAAAAAATAAAACCAATCGAACATCGTCTAGAACTAAAACGTCTTGGTCTAATGTATCAAATTGATGATGCTTATAATTCCAACCCAATTGGAGCTAAAGTAGCTCTTGAAGTTCTAGACATGATGCCTGGAACCAAAGTAGTCGTAACCCCAGGCATGGTCGAACTAGGTGGCGAAGAAGCCAAACTAAACTTTGAATTTGGAACAGAAATTGCCAGTGTTGCCGACTATGTCATATTAGTAGGAGAAAAACAAACCAAACCAATCTATGAAGGTTTAATATCTAAAAAATATAAAAAAGATAATATCATAATAACAAACGATGTCAGGGAAGCATATACCATGGTTAATAACCTAAAAGAACCTAAAAAAGACATATATGCTTTATTTGAAAATGATTTACCTGATACATATAATGAGTAGGAGAGTGTAGTAAAATGAAAATTAAATTAGGAGTAATATTTGGAGGACAATCAGTTGAACACGAAGTAAGTATCATATCTGCAGTTCAAGCTATGAAAGCCATGGATAAAGATAAATATGATATAATTCCCATCTATGTAACTAAAGACTTAGAATGGTATACTGGAGAAATATTAAAACAAATGGATACTTATACTGATATGGACTTATTAAAAAGATATACTACTAACGTAGTACTATATAATAAAAAAGGTCATTTCTATTTACAAAGTAAAGGTTTATTTAAAAGAATAAAACAAGAAATTGATATTATGTTTCCAATAGTACATGGTACTAACATGGAAGATGGTGTCCTACAAGGATACTTACAAACTATAGGAGTTCCTTATGTAGGAAGTGATACTTATGCATCTTCTGTAGGACAAGATAAAGTCTTACAAAAACTAGTCTATGAATCTAAAAATCTTCCCGTAGCGCCTTATACTTGGTTCTATGATGTTGATTATAATGAGAATACTGATAGTATCATTAAAGAATGTTCTAAGTTAAAATATCCTGTAATTGTTAAACCTGCAACTCTAGGTAGTTCTGTAGGTATTGAAGTAGCTAAAAACGAAGTTGAATTAAGAAATGCCATCGAAGAAGCATGTAAATACGATAAGAAAATTCTTGTTGAACATGTTGTACCTAACTTAACTGAAGCTAATATCTCTGTTTTAGGTAACTATAAATTCCAAGAAGTATCTTTAATTGAAGAAGTAAATACTAGCCATGCTCTTCTAACTTATGAAGATAAATATATAGGTGGTGGTAAATCTTCTAAAACTCCTTCTAAAGGAATGGCATCTCTAGGACGTATTATTCCTGCACCTCTAGGAGATAAACTAACTAAAGAAATCGAAAATATTGCTATTACAGCCTTTAAAGCTATCGGTAACTCTGGTGTTGCTAGAATAGATTTCTTAATTGATAAAGAAGAAAAGAAAGCTTATATTAATGAAATTAATACTTGTCCAGGTTCATTATCATTCTACTTATGGGAACCAAAGGGTAAGAAATATCGTGAACTATTAGACGAAATGATTAAAATTGGTATTAAAGATTACCAAGTTAGAACTAAAAAAGTACATAGCTTTGATTCTAATATCTTAGCTGGTTATAATGGTACTAAGGGTGCTAAAGGTTCTAAATTTGGTGGTTCTAAGTTTTAAGGTTAATGCAATGCATTAGCTTTTTTCTTTAATTTTAACTTTTTATCTTCAAATAAGTTTATAAGTTGCCGAAAATATTTTAATTATGCTATAATATTTTGTATAGGGGTGAGAATATGTCTTATATGGATGAAAATGATAAAAAAGTTCAAGAACAAATGAAAGCAGAGGGAAAAGTAAAAATTTCAAATTTTAATAAAATGGTGGAGGATTATTTTAAAAGCAAATATAACATAGATGGCTCTTTTGAATTTTTATATGTTGAGTATGAGTTCTTTGATAAAAATCATCAAGTATATAGTTTAGATACTGGGCAATATGTTTCTAGACCTGAAAATAGAAAAGTAAGAACAATGTTGCCATTCTTTATAGAGCCAAATTCAATTGATGATGTTAGATGTTTTTCTTTAGATATACCAGGAATTATTGATATTAACAATTTAACTTCAGAAGTTATAAGTAGATTGCCTGAAGGAGTTAAATTTATCACTGATAATGAGATAAAAGAAATACTATTTAATGAGGGATATGAAGAGCCATTTTTTGATCATTATTTTTATAATATGATGGATTATCCAGATTACAATATATATGCAAGACCTATTATAAAAAGCAATGTAATAAATACTCAAATGGCAAATAGTGATATAAGTCAAATATTAGAGCAAAAATATACAGAAGGTACATTGAAGCAGGCAGGAATAATTGATACTGAAAATTATCCACAAAATGTACCCGATGATAAAACTTGTGAAATATTAGATGGTCTATTTTCTAAAAATCAACTAACCTCTAGACAAGTTCAATATTGTGTTGATTCTATGCATATTACTGATTATTTTGAGGAATATAATTATAATGGTAGAAAATTTATTAGATATAAGGCTACAACAAATCAATCAGATAATATTAAATTATCTAATAATGACACAATAAAAAAAGACAAATTTTACTGGATTGAAGTAAAACCAATTATGAAAGAAAGTATACATAATGATGATAATATAAAGAGTTGTTTTGAAAATGAAAGCACAAGAGAAAAAATTAAAGATGTAATAACAACTAGTGATAACCCAATACTAATAAAAAAAAGAGATGATAATAAAATCGTAGAATGGCTTAATAAATCATTTAAGTGCACTATGAAAGATAAGAATAGTTTTAGCTTCAATATAGATGGTGAACTGGATAAATACATTAATTTGTGTTATGCTAATGAAAACGAATCTTATGCATTAATTATTAGTGATATTGATAAACTTAAGTCTTCTGATTTAACTTATGTCTGGTCGATTATAACTGATGATAATTTTCCTAAAAATTCTAAAACGATTTTTATACAAAATACTAAATATAACTCTTTAGCAGAACCATTAGATATTATTCCAGATTCATTAGTTACTACCATTGACATTACAGGTGATAATTTATCAATAACCAATTATGAACCAAAAATTGATGTCAAAAAAAGATAAGTGAATTATATATATTATTAGAATAATATATATAAATTGAATAACTAATTGTTTTCCTCTAGACTATAATTCCATTATAGTAACACACTACTAAGTCGGCAGAGCCAACTTAGATATCGTGTGCCAAAGGTGATCCTTTGGAAACCCAATTAAGCAACATATTACGAAATTTCATAATGTAATATTGTTGCTCTTTTTATTTGTCTTACGACTTCATAAAAAGAAAAAAAGACTACCACTTTCATCAGCAATGCAGACAACACGTGACAGTTTTTTTCTTATTCCAATAACCTAATTGCTAATCTCACGAAAAGCAAAAAGGTTATTTTCTTTTATAGCTGTATTCCTTTTCTAATAATCTTGCAGTATCTCTTTTAGCTACATATATTGCTAAATAAGTAAACACTTCATAAATAATCATTACAATAAAGAATCCAACTATAATATAAGGATTATTTATTATATCTTTTTTAATACATTCTACACCTTGAATAACAAGATAGATAATTCCAAAGAATACAGTTGATAAAGCTGTCGTATCGTCAAAGGATCTTTGGGTTACTCTTGATTCTTCTGTATCAGCATTTAGTCCTCTTGCACTCCATTTTTTGATTACTAATAATACTAGTACCATTAGAAATGGTGTAATAACCCAATATAATCTATAGCCATAATCATTTTTAAGCATTAAAACTAATACTAGACTTACTACCATAAAAATATTCAATAATACAATTCCAATATTTCTTATTAGAGTTTTATTTTTTTGCATTTCTATTTCTCTCCTTTACTTTTAAACTTTGTATTAAATTTACGATTTCATTTGAAGTTGTTATTTGATAATTGGTATCTTCTATTGTATGTAGTAGTAATTCCTTTTCACTTTGGGTTATGTCTTTATTTAAATTTTCTTCACACGACTTAACTAATTGTTTTAAATTAGTAATACTACCTAAAACATTGATTTCAACCTCATTTAATTCATCTAAATTCATTTTATTATAATAATCTTTAATAAATGGATTTAAGGGACTAACTTCCATACCTAACCCAATTTTATACATCATCTCATTGTAATTTACATTGATATGCTGACTTATCTTTCTAAGCATTTTAGGATTTGGTGTTTCAATTTCTCCTGATTCTATTTTATATTGTTGAGCATTACTAATACTAGCAATTTTAGCAAGTTGTCTTTGTGAAAGATTTGCTTTTTCTCTAGCTTCAGCAATAATTTCACCAATCTTTTTTTCTTGCATAATGAACACCTCTTGCATTAAGAATAGCACATCTGTTAAATAAAATTGTTTCAAAAAGTGTTGGCAAGATAGTAATTGTTATGTATATTAATTGTGTTAATTAAATTTAACATACTATTTTAAAATGTTAATTGATTAAGAGAAAGGAGGAAATCTATGAATGAAGATTAGACAACTAGAAGTACCACAGAAGATTTGGAAAGATAAAAGAATCCCAAAAGAAACAAAGTATATTTACTCTTATATTTATACAAAAGGTTTTGATAAAATTATCACAGATATAAATATAGGAGAAATACAACAAACTATTAAAATTAAAAATAAGGGTTTGAAAAAGAGTCTTGAGATATTAGAACAACTAAAATATCTAGTCTATCAAGAATATTCAAATGGAATGTACACAATAAAACTTAACTAGAAAAGTTTAAAGAACGCTAGTTATAAGAGGTACAGTAAGATGAAAGGCTTATGTTAGTACCTATTCTAGTAATAGAATGAATGAGTTTGAAATAAGACATAATTCAAAGAACAAAGTAAAAATATAAATAGTATGTGTTATTTCAAATAATATAATCCTAAGGAACGGGATTTAAAATAAAGTTTCAGGGGATACTATTGTTTTTTTACGTTTTGGCTTGTAGATGATACAAGTTTTTTTGTTGTCTAAATTTTAAAGGAAAGGAGAATGCCAATGAGATTATTAAATAAAGAAGATATTTTAAGAAATAGAGTTGATACTATATCACAATATCATATTTTAGATTATTTAAAGAAAAATTTAAATATCAATGAATTTCAAATTTATCTTGTTGATCGAGATAACATTAAAGTAGTTGATAAAGAAGATAACTATCTATATTTTAACTATGATTCTTCTACTAAAGAAGTAACGTACCAAGATGAATTAATGATTAAAGAACACGATTATGAAATAGGATTATAGATACTATGGGTTGCATTATACTAGATGATTCCATAGTTAAGAGGAATAAAATAAATTCAACAGATAAACTTGTATACGGAGTTATTAAAGCACTTACAAACAATAAAGGTTATTGTTATGCAAGTAATGACTATATTTCTAAAAAAGTAAATCTATCAAAAAGGACAATATCAAAATCTATCAGCTATTTAAGAAAAGCAAATTATATAAGAGTTGAAACAATTAACTATCAAAGAAACATCTATCTAACAAATAATAAGTAGCACTATTCTTCTATACCTTATGACAGAATACTGCTATACCCCATAGCACGATACTTCTACTAAAATATATAAGTATAATAAATAAAT
>ERZ779869.3496-NODE-3496-length-12038-cov-4.036552_pt1 | contig 12038 bp, 9 predicted proteins | sample MGYA00511557_ERZ779869 | MGnify/ENA primary metagenome ERZ779869 (study PRJEB29588, sample SAMEA2154620) | human gut metagenome | biome: human gut; feature: human-associated habitat; material: faeces | place: Denmark | collected 2008/2010 ...
TTGTAAGAATAATTTTTAAATATTTTTTCTATATATATTTCAACGTTATCACTTCCAGTAATTTGATCTGCCATAAGATTTGCTATTGTTTCATTAATATCTAATAAATATACAATTCCTTTTACTGGGTCTGAAGCAAATTGGTCGTTTGTAAATTTGCCATATTCGGTTTTAGTTTTAGAACCAATACCTAAAAATCCCTTTGTTTTATATGTCTTTTCATAGTAAATGTTAGAATCACCAGGTATTACATAAAGTATTGTTTGACAAGTTTTATTTTCAAATGCAAGACTGCTGTCATCATGGTAAAGTATGCATTTCATTGAAACTTGTTTTAATTCATTAATGTCTAAATAACAATCTATACTAATTTTAATATCAAAAGAAAGAATAGAAGTTTGAGCATCGCCGGTTATTCTAAAGTGTCGCATTTCTGCAGTATTGGCAGTTGTTTCAAGTAAGTTATTAATAGTGTCAAAAACAATGTATCCGGTAGTGTCGGATAAAGTGTAAGAGGCTTCTTCATCTGTTGCAACAGAGAAAACAGCATTTGCATTAAAATTATATCCAAATAAATTTATTGTTGGGTTAGTGTATAATGAAACAATTCCATTTTCTACATTAATTTTAATTTTAACTATGTCAGTTAGCAAGCTAGACATCGTGCTAAGATTTAGTTCTAGTGCCACATAACGGTTTTCATCATAGTTTGATGCAGAATTAATAATGCTACTAAGGTCATAAGAATTAATATTGGTATTTATACCTTCTAATAATTGGTCTAATATGTCTTTTAGTTCTGGAATATAATTTAATAATCTATCAATTGTTTCTTTGCTCTTTGCTAACTCTTCAGTGCTGAACGTTCCTTTAATTCCGTTATAATCAAAATACAATCTCTTGTTTTCATAGTTAATTGCTATAGTATGTGTTCGAGCATTTTGTTCGGTCTTTTCAGCAGTGCCATTTGTATAATCATAAATGTTAGTTCTTGTATTTAAGACAATGTTGCCAACAAATTTAAGATCATTAAAGTTAGAAGATATGACAATTTCAACTGTATAATTTATCGCAAGTTCTTTGGTTATTCTGTCGCTAGCATCTTTTTCTTGTGGACAAGAAACATCGCCAGTTAAAACCAATTTTAAATTTTTAGCATCAATAAAATCGTTTAATTTAGAAAGTTTTATTTCATTGTGATTAATAGAAGTGTCGTATGTTAAACAATTATTTGAACTTGTTAAATTTATTATTTTGTTGTTTAAGTCATCTGTACCATTAAAAATTAATTTTGCAGTAATATCAAGAGTCTTAGCATTAATAATAAGTTCTATTTCAAATTCCGTTTCGTTTAAGGTAATAGGAAGGTGAACTTTTAATAAATCATTTTCCCCTGTAATTTTTAAAGCTTTTAGTAATTCATTTATATCTAGATCGCTAAAATTAGGAATTTGTAAACCTAATTTTTCTAGTATGCGATTAATTATAACGGTATTTTCTTCTTGTGTTAAATCGAGCTGACCATAAAATTCATCAACATTTAATTTTAAAGCTCCATCAGTGTAGTATAGATAAATATTTCCTAGTTTTGCAATAATTTCTGATTTTGGAAAATCGGTTATGTTTAAAATTAATGAAAGATCAAGTTTTAATGAATCCCAGATGTTTTCTGTTATTAGAGAGAAGTTAATAGGAGAGCCATTCAAGTATTGGTTAACCTTATTAATTAAAGGAAGAAGGGAAGTAAAGGTGTTGTCTTCTGATTCTTCAACAAATTCAATGGTTTTATTAGTAGAGCATAATTCAATAATATAATCATTAATACATATATAAGCAGATATATCATTAGATTCAGCATTAATTAATAAATCAGCTGAGATTTTTAAATTGCAAATATCTACATCAATTTTAATCGAAATTCCTGCATCAGTTTCTTCAATAATTAAATTGTTTAATAACGAATTTGTGTCAAAGCCCCCAAAATTTAAATCTATATTTAAAAGCCCTAAAAGTTGTTTAATCGGTTCTTTAGCTGAGTTAATTTCTAATTTTGTGTTTAAGTCACCGCAGTTTACATACAATATGTTATTTTTATACAATACTTTAAAATCATCATCATTAAGTGAAACTATTGCTGTTGTTTTTATTTCACCGCTGTTGCCGTTGCCCATAAAGTCATCTAAATTTAAATTTAAAGTTAAACTACCAGATAGTCTTTGATCAATGTTAGTAGTAAAGTCAAGATTAAGTGGTTTAGAACCATCTAAGTATGGAGCAAAAGTGTCAAGTAAAAGATCGGTAGAAGATGGTTTTGTTTGAATGTCTTCACTGCTAGAAATTTCCATATCACATTTGCTTTCAAAGTAATTAAAGTTTGGAATTTCAAACTCACCAAAAGTAAAGTATTCAGTTATATTTTCAGTCAAACTAACTACACCTAGACCTTTCATTTCAACCTGATAGTCAGAAATACTATTGGTCTTTACAACTTTCCACTCGGAGTCAATATAAAGGTTAAAGGTAACCTTGCTTATTACTGGATATTTCTCAATGCCAGCCATTGTACGCATTTCGTTGCGAGTGGCTATTGTAGAAAGGGTTGGGTCTAATTCATATTCAAAGTGGTATATTCCATCAACTTCTTCAACAAATCTACCACTTAATATTGTATCATTGTTAAGTATATAAGAGCACAAAGTATTTGGAACATTGCCATAGTTATTATAGTAATCAGTCTCAGAATATTTTTTAATATATTCATCTTCATTTGTAAATTCAAATTCAGATACTGAGGAAACTTTTTTTGCATCACGTACAAGATAGTTGCTTCCATTTATGTAATATTCCTTGCCAACTTTAACAAATTTAGAAGCACTTATACTCTGTTTATAAGTAGTATTGCCATTGCATATTCGGGTAGAATTAATGTATTGGTTTACAATGCTTGCTTTAGTTACCCCATCGCCTTCTGCCATAAATGGAGATGAAATAGTAACACCTTGTGCAATATACAAATTGTCAATTGGATCTTGAACATCGCTCGGAGAACCTGTTTCAGGTTTTGGCAAAGTGGTAACAGAAAGATTTGCATCAGATGGAATTGACACTTCATCTAATGTTGTACTGCATGCGTTAAACACAATAAATCCGGTAATAAACACTGCAACAATACTTGCAATCCATATTATTTTCTTCTTACTAAAAAAATTTTTCTTTGAAACTTTTGTTGTACACCCTTTTTTCATATTTATTTAGTGCTCCTTTATTTACATTATACAACAAATTTCGCCCCAAGCACTAGACTATATTAAATTAAACTACACAAACTCTATAACCAGTAGTAGAGTTTTATTTCGTTATCTACCGCCAGTTTAGTTTGTAGTATTTTAAGTTTACAAACAAAACATTTGTAATTTTTCTTGCATATGTGCTATGCTAAAATTAAAGGAGAAGACTATGGACGGAACAGAAATTTTGTTTAAAATGAAAGATTGTGGTTATGTACCACAAAACAACAAGGAAAGGGAATTTGTAAATAATCTTACATCATCGGGCTTTGCGTTTAAAGATAGGGAAACTAATTTATACAAACTGCAGTCTAGTGTTATGGTAGAAGATGGCATAGAAAAAATTACACTAAGTTGTTTACCTCAAGTAATATACCTTGGTTTGTTTTTTGAAAAAAATAATTTTATACCTTCATTGGAGGTGAAGCCAGATAACATACACCTACAATTGAATTATCTTGGTGCCTTAAAATTTATTGATTGGAAGCGTGTCCTAGATGGGCATTCATTAGGTGAAACTATTGAATTGTTTATTACTGGCTATGGTAAGAATGATAATAATGAAGGTTACAAAGTAGAGTTACCTCAATCGGCAAGGGACTTGTTTTATTCAAAGGAGCATAAAGAACCATGCTTTACAATTGGATTAAGCAAAAGGGGCAAAGAGAGAGATACTATGAATTTAGATTTTAAACCTATTAGAAGAAGTATGGTTAAAGCTAAATTAGGAGTATATACTACACAAGGAATTTTTTATAATAAAGATGAGTTGGATAATGCAAAAAAAGAACTGATTATAGATAAAACCGAATTTTACAATTAATCATAAAAATTAGTCAACATTTACCAAAAATTTAGTTGCGAATTTTTAATAAAATGTATATCATTATAATTGAAATAAACTAAAGGAGATAATCTTATATGTCAAAAGTTAAAGTAGGTATTAATGGCTTTGGAAGAATTGGAAGATTAATACTTAGAACATCAATTGAAAATAATTCTAATATAGAAGTAGTTGGCGTTAATGATCCATTTGTTACACCAGATTACGCTGCATATATGCTTAGATATGATACTATGCATGGCAGATTTAATGCAAAAATTGAAGCAACCGAAGATGCTGTTATTGTTAATGGCAAAAAGATAATGTTTTATGCTGAAAGGGAACCAGAACTTATTCCTTGGAAGGCTTGTGGGGCTGAATATATTGCAGAAGCAACAGGTAAATTTACAACCCTAGAAGATGCGTCAAGACATCTTAAAGCAGGAGCGAAAAAGGTTGTAATTACTGCACCTGGCAAAAACGGAGTTCCTGTATTTGTTATGGGTGTTAATGAAAACGAATATAAACCATCAATGAATGTTGTATCTAATGCAAGTTGTACAACAAACTGTTTGGCACCACTTGCTAAGGTTATTAACGATAATTTTGGTATTGAAGAAGGTTTAATGACAACAGTTCATTCAGTTACAGCAACACAACTAACCGTAGATGGCTCAAGCAAAAAAGACTGGAGGGGTGGAAGAGCTGCTTGTGGTAATATCATTCCATCTTCAACGGGTGCAGCAAAAATGGTTGGGGAAGTTATTCCAAGTCTTAAAGGTAAATTAACAGGTATGTCATTTAGGGTTCCAACTCTAGATGTTTCAGTTGTAGATTTAACTTGCCGACTAAAAAAGAGTACCACCTACGAAGAAATTAAAGCAGTTATGAAAAAGGCATCTCAAACCACAATGAAAGGTATTTTGGGGTATACAGAAGATGCAGTTGTTTCTTCAGATTTTTTGGGCGAAGTTAATACTTCGGTTTTTGATGCAAATGCTGGCATTATGTTAAATCCAAATTTTGTTAAACTTATTGCTTGGTACGATAATGAATGGGGTTACTCTTGCAAAGTTGTTGACCTTATTGAACATATGGCAAGTGTAAGATAAACAATAGTAAAAAATATGTGGGGTGCAAAAGTGCATCCCATTTTTTATTAGTTAAATTAAATAAGTTTTATGTTAATTAGTTGAAAAAGGTTTATAATTATGTTATTATAATACAAATAGAGTAGGAGTATTTGTTGTTTATGAAAAAACTTTGTAAAGAGTGTTATAAATACATTGATCGCAAGGCAACTATATGCCCATATTGCCATAAACCACAAAAGAGTAAAGAAAAGGATATAAAGCACAATGATTTAAACATGCAAGCAAATGTAAACCAAAACGAAACTCCAATTTCTAAGAACATAATAACTGAGCAAGTGGTTGGAGATGCTCCAGTTGATAAACAAGGCAGAGTGCGTTGGGTGCCAAAGCATAAAAGAGAAGGTTATAAAGAGCAACAAGAGTTCTTAAAGGGCACAAATATGCGGGAATGTGGCAAGCATATAGATGTTTCTGATGTAACATACTTTGATCGCGTTAATGGAAGAGGTAAATATTCTTCAGATGAACCACAAAGGAAAAACGGTTTTAAGCAAGAAAAATTAAAATGGTGGGAAATTTATAAGTGGACTGACCGATTTTTTGCCCGTCGAAAAATTAAAAAAGTGATTAGCAAAGAATCAACAAAAAAGCCAGAAGGTATTTCTTATTGGTTAACCTTGTTGCTATGTATTTTTACAGGGTATTTAGGTGTTCATAATATCTACACAAAAAATTATAAAAAAGGCTTTTGGGAACTGGGATTGTTTTCTTGGTCTATGTTGGTTGTAATGCTAATGGACTATTGGACATGGCTTAAAGCGGTGCAAATGTCGTTATGTGCATTGCCGGCACTTATTGATGTGTTAATGTGGGTTTTTGACCTATTTGCACTAATATTTAGGAAATACCAGTATCAACAAACAAAAATGAATTTTATTTATGGATTAGACATAGAAACACGTGCAAGATTAGGAAATAAATACATAAATGTCCCAAACTGGTACGTATATAAAGGATAAAAATGATAGTAGTAGGAATGAGTGGTGGTGTTGATTCATCGGTGGTTGCAAAATTACTTAAAGATGAAGGTAAACAGATTATTGGTCTTTTTATGAAAAACTGGGAAGAAAAAGACAAAAATGGTGTATGCACCGCTGAAAATGATTTTGAAGATGTTAAAAAGGTTTGCAATCAAATAGGCATACCTTATTATAGTATCAATTTCTCAAAAGAGTATATGGAAAGGGTATTTACTCATTTTTTGGAAGAATATAAAGCGGGTAGAACCCCAAATCCAGATGTTTTGTGTAATAGAGAAATAAAGTTTGGTCCATTTTTGGAGTATGCAAAGAAATTAGGATCAGAGAAAATTGCGACAGGTCATTATGCCCAAGTTGAAGAAAAAAATGGTTATTATTATCTTAAAAAGGCGGTAGATCAAAATAAAGATCAAACATACTTTTTAAATCAATTAAATCAATATCAACTTAGCAATGTTATCTTTCCAGTTGGTGGAATGACAAAACCAGAATTAAGACTTCTTGCCGAAAAATATAATCTTGCAACAAGTCATAAAAAGGATAGCACTGGAATTTGCTTTATTGGTGAACGCAATTTTAAGGAGTTTTTAAAAGGTTATCTGCCAGCTCAACCAGGTAAAATTGTAGACTATAAATCACATAAAGTTCTGGGTACTCACGATGGTTTAATGTATTATACTTTGGGTCAAAGGAAGGGCCTAGGAATTGGTGGAAGTCACGATGGGAATGGAGAGCCTTGGTTTGTGTGCAAAAAAGATTTAAAGAATAATATTTTGTACGTAACTCAGGGTGATGATAGTTTGTTATATAGCAAGGCACTTAAAAGTGGAGTAGTAAATTGGATACCAAAGGCCCCAGATAAAAAAGAATTTGATTGCTTTGCCAAGTTTAGATATCGCCAACCTGAACAAGCAGTGCATGTTAAAATTAACGAAGATGGAACAACACTTGTTACCTTTAATGAAAAGCAACGTGCTATAACACCTGGTCAATACGTGGTGTTTTACGATGAAGAATATTGTCTTGGTGGTGGAGTAATTGAAGAGGTAATATTTTAAGGAGAAAATTATGGAAAACAAAAAGAAAATATTTGTCACCGGCGTAAGACCAACTGGTAAATTGCATATTGGACACTATTGTGGTGCTATTAGTTTGTGGAAGGAATTACAAGAGCAGGAAGACTATTTGCTTTACATTTTTATTGCAGACACTCAGGCACTGACTGATAATGCATTTGACCCACAAAAGGTTAAAAACAGTGTTTCGGAAGTTATGTTAGATTATTTAGCATGTGGACTTGATCCTAATAAAGTAGTACTTTTTATTCAAAGTCAAATACCTGCATTAAATGAATTAACAATGTATTATGCAAATCTTGTTACACTTTCAAGGCTTGAACGAAATCCTACAGTTAAAACTGAAATTGCGAGCAAGAAGTATTCTGGTGGAAGTGTGCCAGTTGGTTTTTTGACATACCCAATTAGTCAAACAGCGGATATAACCGCTTTTAATTGCAATTTAGTTCCAGCTGGAGACGACCAAGCACCAATAATTGAACAAGGTAGGGAAATTGTAAGAACCTTTAATCGTTTGTATGGTGATATTCTAACCGAACCACAAATGTTTATGAGCAAGAACATTAAAGCTCGTAGGATTCCTGGCACAGATGGCAATGCAAAAATGAGTAAGAGTCTTGACAATTGTATTTATTTAAGTGATGAGCCAGAAGTTATAAGACAAAAAATTATGGGTATGTACACCGATCCTAATCATATTAAAGTTACCGACCCAGGAAATACCGAAAATAATCCAGTATTTATTTATCTTGAAGTTTTTGCAAAGGACAAAGAAAAAGTTGCTGAAATGAAAGCTCATTATGAAAAGGGTGGACTTGGTGATGTGCAGTGTAAAAAGTATCTTAATGAAGTTATGCAAGAACTAATTGCTCCAATAAGAGAAAAAAGAAAGGAGCTTGCAAAAGATATGAACGCCGTTTACAAGGTTTTTGAAGATGGTTGTAAAAAGGCAAATGCTGTTGCTGAACAAACTTTACAACGAGTTAAAAAAGCAATTGGCTTAGAATATTTTAACAGGGGCTAAATCAATGCAGACCGAAAAAGAAATGAGAATTGAAGAACTTAAACTACAAAAAATTCAACTAGAGAACGATTTAAGAGATATGAGAAAACGTAGGCATATGGGAATGGATGATGACCGTGCTGAAGACATAGTTGAAGAAATCTACCGAGATTTACTTGATGTTGAAGCGGAATTAGATTATTTACAGAACAATTAAAATTAGTATTGAAATTTAAAGGAAAAAGATTATAATACTTTTTATTATGATTTTTAGAAGAAAAATTAGGAGAAATTATGAATATATCTAAACTTTTAGGAGAAAGAATTAAAGAAACACCAAACAGTGCAATGGTAAAGAGTCATGCCTACTTACTAAGGGCTGGTTATATTAAACAAGTAGGTGCGGGCATTTTTACATTATTGCCACCAGCACAAAGGGTGAGTTTAAAAATTCAGGAAATAATCCGTGATGAGATGAATAAAGTTGGTGGGCAAGAAGTTTTATTCCCCGTTGTAATGCCACGAGAAATTTGGGACGCAAGTGGAAGATATTCTTCTATTGGGGAGGAAATGGTAAGGTTTAAAGACCGAAACAATCATGATATGCTTCTTGGAATGACACATGAGGAGGCGGCTGTTCATGCTTGTATGAAGACCATAAAAAGCTATTCACAATTACCACTTATGATTTATCAAATTCAAACCAAGTTCCGTGATGAAGCACGTCCGAGAGCAGGTTTAATTAGGGTAAGAGAATTTACAATGAAAGATGCTTATTCTTTTCACGAGGACCAAACTGACTTAGACTTATATTACAATGAAGTATATAAGGCATATGAAAGAATTTATCGCAGAATTGGAATGGAAAATTTTATTGCAGTTGCAGGTGATAGTGGAATGATGGGTGGTAAAATTTCTCACGAATTTATGCTTTTAACCGATATTGGAGAAGATAGCATTGCTATATGTCCAAAATGTGGTTATAAAGCAAATATGGAAGTTGCATCAAGTGTGCCTGTAAAAAATGAAAAGAAAGAAACTCCAAAAGCAGAAGAAGTGTATACTGGAATTAATAAGACTATAAATGAAGTTTGCAACCAACTTGGAGTTGATGCAAAGCACACATGCAAGGCTGTTTGTTATGCTGTTAAGGGTGACGAAAACAGAATAGTAATTGCTTTCATTAGGGGAGATAAAGAAGTTAATGAATGCAAACTTGGCAGAATAGTTAAGGGCGAAGTCGCAATTAAAGATTTAACAAATTCTGGACTTGTTTCAGGCAATATTGGGCCAATTGGCTTAAATGTTAAGAACGCTGAAATTGTATTTGATAAATCTCTTGAAGATTTAAGCGGTTGTGTTGTTGGAGCAAATAAAAATGAGTTCCACATAAAAAATGTAGTATTTGGCAGAGATGTTATGCCAAGTGTATATTATGATTTTGCAAAAGTTCAAGACGGAGATATTTGTACTTGTTGTGGTTCCCCATTAACTATAAATAGAGGAATAGAGATTGGAAACATATTTCAATTAGGCACAAAATATACTAAATCAATGGACTTTAAAGTTCATATGAGAGATGGGAAATTTGGCTATCCAATTATGGGTTGCTATGGAATAGGAGTTGGAAGAAGTTTGGCTTCGGTTGCCGAAGAGCAAGCAGATGATAAGGGGCTAGTTTGGCCAATGACAATTGCACCTTGGCATGTTTACGTTTGTCCAATTAAATATGAACAAGAAGATGTAAAAACTGCAACCGATAAACTTGTAAAGAAGTTAGAAGCAAATGGGGTAGAAGTTTTGTTAGATGATCGAAGTGTTAACCCAGGAATTAAATTTGCTGATAGTGAATTAATGGGGATTCCTTTGAGGGTGGTTGTAAGTCCAAAATCATTACAAGCAGGAATGTTGGAACTTACTTGTAGAAAGTCTGGCGATACAAAAATGATTTCGCTTCAGGGTGCGGATACAACAATTAGAGAAATAATTGATGAGAGTATAAAAAAATTAAATAATATTTAAACAAAGGTGATGCACATGGGAAAAGAATATGTAACATGGAAGCAAGTAGAAGGCTTTATTGATGAACTTAAGAAACATTTTTGCAATGTTAAATTCAGCGGTGTTTACGGAATTCCTAAAGGTGGAATGGTAATAGCAAGTATGATTGCCTACAATTTTAACATTCCACTTCTTATGGCACCATATGCAGGTTGTTTGGTGGTAGATGATACCGCAGACACCGGCAAAACTTTGCGTCATTATCAAGAAAAAGGTTACAAAATCGCAACATTATACTGGAAGAAGTCCAGTGAGGTTACACCTGATTACTATATGTTTGAAAAAAAAGATGATTGGATTGTTTTTCCTTGGGAACGAGGAGAGAAATAATTTAGTCCTTAAGGAAGATTTATGTTAGAAACACTTTTAGATGCCCTATTAGATTCTCTTAAGATGTTACCACTATTACTAGTGGTATATCTTTTGTTGGAATTTTTAGAGTACAAAGGTGTAACTAAATTTGAAGATTCAAAATTACTTAAAGGAAATTGGTCTCCTGTATTCGGTTCACTTTTTGGAAGTATTCCACAATGCGGATTTTCAGTAATTTCCACTGATTTGTATGCTTCAAGAAAACTTTCAATAGGTGGTCTTATTGCGGTTTATATTGCGACAAGTGATGAAGCCATACCACTAATGATTGCAGACATAAAAGCTTTACCATGGTTGGGGCTATTGCTTGCAATTAAAATTGTCTTCGCAATTTTGGTTGGATATCTTGCAATATTTTTGTATAGGCTAATTTTTAAACCAAAAGTACGCGTTTTTTGTGTTAATGTTAACAAAGATCCAGAGCAGAAAATGGTGGTTAAACTCGCTGATTCTGCAAAAGAAAGTGAAAAAGAAGATGAACAAATTAAAGTTGATATTGACCATAAAGAAAATAAAAAAGTTAACAAAAAAGAGCATAGACACCCACATGATTATCATCCAGATGGGTGCTGTCACCATCATATAGAGCATGAAGGATTTAATTGGAAACACCCAATTTTACATAGTTTAAAAATATTTGCTTTTGTGTTAATCATGAACGTTATTTTTGGACTAATTGTATACTATGTTGGAGAGTCTAAATTGGTAGAATTTTTATCTAGTAGCAGTGCTTTTCAGCCAATTGTTGCAGTTCTTATAGGACTTATTCCAAATTGTGTGTCATCTGTTTTATTAACAAAACTATTTTTAATTGGTGGAATTAGTTTTGGGTCAATTGTTGCGGGGCTTTCGGTTAATGCAGGCTTGGGTTTGTTGGTGTTAATTAAACAAAACAAGAATTGGAAGGAAAATTTATTTATTTTCTGTATGCTAGTTATTCCTAGTTTGATACTGGGCTACTTGTTACATTTTGTTATTTAGAATGTAGATATTTTGATTGCAAGATAGGTAAAATTGCAAAGTTTGAAAATTTTATTAAATCAAACGGTTGACACAAATAAATGAATGTGATATATTATTTATTGTCTGTTTGACAATACTAAAGAGGGTACCCAAGTAAGTTGGCACCATAGCCAAGTGGTAAGGCAGAGGTCTGCAAAACCTTCACCCCCAGTTCAAATCTGGGTGGTGCCTCCAATGCCGATGTGGCGGAATAGGCAGACGCAAGGGACTTAAAATCCCTCGAGGGAAACTTCGTGCCGGTTCAAGTCCGGCCATCGGC
>ERZ779869.3500-NODE-3500-length-12029-cov-7.482796_pt1 | contig 12029 bp, 10 predicted proteins | sample MGYA00511557_ERZ779869 | MGnify/ENA primary metagenome ERZ779869 (study PRJEB29588, sample SAMEA2154620) | human gut metagenome | biome: human gut; feature: human-associated habitat; material: faeces | place: Denmark | collected 2008/2010 ...
GGCTGCCGTCCAGTCATCCTTTAAACAGGCACAGATAATCTCAAGATGTTCATGAAAGGTATCATCTAAACGTTTGGTTGAAACATTACCTGTCATATAGCGGAAACGCTCTGCCTGAGTTTGAATCATATTATAGTTTTGCCGGATATAGGGATTAGGACAGGTGCTGATAATAAAATTGTGAAATTCTGTATCCAACTCATAAAAATAATTATGATTTTCAGAACAACTGGTATTTGTTTTACTGGAACTAAAAATGTTATAAAATCTTTTTAGTTGCTGTATGGATAGGGAAGTTCCGTAATTTAGAAGAATGTAAGGTTCATAGAGCTGTCGAACTTCGAAAATCATATTGATCGTATTAATAGAAAGAGGCATTACAAGGATTCCTTTTTTGGGCTTTATTTCAATTAATCCTTCTTGTTCTAATCGGCTGAGAGCGTCACGAATAGGGGTGCGGCTTAATCCTAGTTCAGAAGTGAGAAGCTCTTCATTTAAAAAAGTTCCAGGTGCATATTCGCAGGTGACAATTTTCTGACGAATCGTATTATACGCCTGTGTTTTCAGGTTGATTTTTGGCATATTATATTACTCCCGATATGTGAAATTTTTATTTTATTTTAGCATAGGATGGATAGAAATACAATGACGTATAAAACAGAATAAATATTATACGATTAAAATAAATGAAAAAATAGAAAAATAGATAAAATAAAAGTTTGTTAAAAGTGCATAAAAAGTATGGTTCAATTAAGTGAAATATAGACAATTGACATATAAAAACGAGTTGATTATAATATGATGTATACAACAAAGTATATAACAAAGGACACAAAAACAAAGAAACGTGCGCGTGACAGAGATGAAAAGGAGACTGCAAAATGAAAGCTATGTATATTGATGCACCGGGGAAAGTAGAAATCAGAGAGATAGATATGCCGGTGCGAAAAAAAGGTGAGGTTTTATTAAAACTTCTTTATGGAGGAATCTGTGGAAGTGATCTTGGTTCTTATCGTGGAACATTCGCTTATTTTGATTATCCAAGAATTCCGGGTCATGAATTTTCAGCCGAAGTAATTGAAGTAGATGAGAATAATGAATATGGGATTAAGCCGGGAATGATTGTTACCTGTAATCCATATTTTAATTGTGGACATTGCTATTCTTGCAACCATGGTATTGTAAATGCCTGTATGGATAATCAGACAATGGGATGTCAGAGAGACGGTGCATTTTGTGAATATATTACAATGCCGATTGAAAGAGTTTACGATGGAAAAGGAATGAACCCAAAAACATTAGCAGCAATCGAGCCATTTTGTATTAGTTATCATGGAGTGAGCCGTGCGAATGTAAAAGAAGGAGATAAAGTACTGGTAGTTGGAGCCGGAACAATTGGTGTATTGGCAGCAATTGCAGCAAAAGCGAAAGGTGGAGTTGTTTATATTTCTGACGTGTCAGAAGGAAAACTTGAAATGGCAAAAGAATTTGGTGTAGATGGTACTTTATTAAATGATTCACCGGAAAATTTTGCAAAAAGAGTAGAAGAAATTACAGAGGGAAATGGATTTGACGTTACGATTGAAGCGGTAGGTCTTCCATCAACATTCCAGAATTGTATTGATGCATGCTGTTTTGGTGGTCGTATGGTATTAATTGGAGTCGGAAAAAAGAACCTTGATTTTAATTTTACTTTAATTCAGAAAAAAGAATTAAATGTGTTTGGTTCAAGAAATGCGCTGAAAAAAGATTTTCTGGAATTGATTGATCTGGTAAACGCCGGAAAGGCTCCTTTAGAGAAAATTATTACAAACGTTTATTCATTTAATGATGCGGCAAAGGCATTTGATGATTTTGCGCATAATCCGGGAAATATGTTAAAAGTGGTTTTTGATTTTGCAGAGATCGCTAAATAATGCATAGTCAAAAGGTATCTGGAGAGAAAAAAGGAGAATTGGTGCTATGAGATTAAAAAAACTTATGGCTTTGGGTTTAACAGGAATATTAGTATTGTCAGTGACAGCATGCGGGAAAAATAATCAGACAGATTCAAAAGACAGTGCCGCCACAGAGCCGGAAATTGTATTGGATGTAGCATTTGAAAATAATATTAGTGAACCAATTGGTGCTGGATGGGAAAAAGCCCAGGAAATTATTAAAGAAAAGTCCGGTGGAAAAATGGCAATTGAAGTCTATCCGGATTCACAGCTGGGAGATAAATCATCATTGATTGATTCAATGCTTTTGGGTGAACCGGTATGTACATTGGCAGATGGAGCATTTTATGCAGACTATGGAATTAAAGATATGGGAATTTTATTTGGTCCATTTTTATTTGATAGTTGGGAGCAATGTTGGACATTGACAGAATCGGATTGGTATGAAGAACAGTGTAAGAAGCTGGAAGAAAAAGGCTTAAAAATTATTTCTTCTAATTGGATGTATGGAGAAAGACATACTCTTACAAATGTACCTGTAAATACTGTAGATGATTTAAAAGGTTTAAAAATTCGTGTGCCTTCTAATGAAATACAATCATATGGCTTTGATGTGTTAGGTGCAACTTCAACCGGTATGGCGTTAGGGGATGTTTATCAAGCATTACAGACAAAAACAATAGACGGAGCAGAAAATCCAATTGCTACGTTATATGGAAGAAAGCTTTACGAAGTAGCTCCATATTTGATTTTAGATGGACATATCAAAAACTTTACAACGTGGGTCGTATCAGCAGACTGGTTCAATAGCCTGACAGAAGAACAACAGAATTGGTTGACAGAGACAGCGGAGGAAGCAGGTCAATACAACAATGAGGTATTGCAGGAATCAGAGAAAGAATATTTAAAGAAAATGGTTGACGAAGGTGTAACGGTTACAGAACCATCTGAAGAAATATTGAAAGGATTTAAGGAAAAGGCAGCAGCTTTTTACGATATGGGAGACCAGTTTGGCTGGTCAGATGGATTATATGATACCGTGCGAAAGGCAATGGGAGCAGAACAATAGGAGAGAATAAGGATGGAAAGTAACAAAAAGAATAAATTAAGTTTTTTAGCAAATCTTGATGTTATCATAGCTTCTGTGATTCTGGCATTACTGATTGTGCTGACTTTTGCAGGAGTAATTTGGCGATATATATTCCATGCGCCGTTTACCTGGTTAGAAGAAGTGCAGACATCTTGTATGGTGTGGATTACATTTGCAGCAGCAGGAGCGGCATTTCGTACCGGTAACCATGTGGCAATTGAAATGATTGTTGATTTAATGCCAAAAAAAGCACAAAAAATTATGGAAAAATTGATTGTGATAGTTGTAGTTGTAATTTTGGGATATCTGTTTATACAGACAATTCCTTATTTGAAAATCTTTTTAGAAAGTGGACGTTCAACAAGTATGTTACATATTCCGTACATTGTAGTATACGGTATTTCGATTTTTTCTTATATAGATATGGTAATCAGTTTTATCTATAGTATTCTTCATGGTGTGAAATCAGAAGCAAAGGAGGCGGCAAGCAGCAATGAATAATATTCTTTTATTGGCAGCAATTATAATGTTAGTACTTTTGTTTTTAAAAGTACCGGTATATTTAGCAGTGCTGGGTGGCTCGATGGTCTATTTCGCTTTAAATCCGCATGTGAGTGCAGCCGTCTTTGCACAGCAGACAATTATTGGAACCGAAAAAATTTCTTTATTAGCAATTCCGTTTTTCGTATGTGCCGGAATTTTCATGAATTATACCGGTGTTACGAAACGAATTATGGATTTTTGTGAAGTTGTAACCGGCAGACTTCCGGGAGGACTTGCGCAGGTAAACATACTGTTATCTACAGTTATGGGAGGATTATCGGGTTCTAATATTGCAGATGCAGCGATGGAATCTAAAATGATGGTTCCCGAAATGACGAAAAAAGGATTTTCACTTGAGTTTTCAAGTGTTGTAACAGCAGCTTCATCTATGATTACACCATTAATTCCGCCGGGAATCGCAATGATCCTGTACGGATGTATTGCAAATGTATCAATCGGTAAGTTATTTGTATCAGGACTTGGTGTTGGAGCATTATTGTGCATCACAATGATGATATTAGTTGGGGTTATTTCAAAAAAACGTAATTATGGAAATATTTCAACTGAAAAAATGACAGGAGCTCGTTTCTGGAAAGCATTTAAGCCGGCAATTTTACCTCTGTTGCTTCCAATTATTATTATTGGTGGTATTAGAATTGGAGTATTTACAGCAACAGAGGCAGGTGCGGTAGCAATTATTTATGCAGCCTTTTTAGGTATTATCTATAAAGAGATGCATGTTAAGGATATGATCCAGGGATTGAGAGAAACTGCATGTACAACAACTTCGATTATGTTAATCGTATCAGCCGCATCCGTATTCTCCTGGATTTTAACAAAGGAACAGATTCCACAGGCTTTAACAGCGTGGATGCTTACTAATATTCATAGTAAAGTGGTATTTTTAATCGTTGTAAATATTTTCCTTTTAATAGTAGGTATGTTTATTGAAGGAAATGCATCTATGATTATCCTTGTTCCACTTCTTGCACCAATTGCAAAGGCATATGGAATTAATGAAATTCAATTTGCAATGATTTACATCTTTAACAATGCAATTGGAGCGCTTTCACCGCCTATGGGAACTTTAATGTTTGTAACTTGTTCGATTACAAAATGTAAGACCGCAGCGTTTATTAAAGAAGCTGTACCATTTTATGTATTACTTATTGTTAACTTATTGATTCTTACATGGTTTGAACCATTTACAACATTTCTTGTAAATTTAGTTTATTAAATAAAAAACAAAATAGGAATGATATCGAGGAAAGGCAATTAAAATGGAAAAATTAAATTATGAAGTATTAAAAAATTCAGGATATAAGGGCTATACATTAAAGGAAGCACCGGAAAAAGTAATGCAGTTTGGAGAAGGAAATTTCCTTCGTGCATTTGTGGATTATTGGTTTGATCTTGCTAATGAAAAAGCAGGATGGAATGGAAAATGTTGCCTGGTTCAGCCAATTGCACAGGGTTTGAGTGAGATGATTAACGAACAGGAAGGACTCTATACCTTATATCTGCGTGGAAGTGAAAATGGACAAAAGATTGATGACAAGCGTGTAATTTCAAGTGTTAGTCGATGCTTAAATCCATATGAAAAAGCAGGTTATGAAGCGATGATGGAAGTTGCAGCAAGCGATGATCTTGAAATCATTGTTTCAAACACAACAGAAGCAGGAATCCAGTATGACCCGTCATGTAAGAAAGATGATTGCCCGCCATCCAGTTTCCCGGCAAAATTAACGCAAGTGTTATATCATCGTTATCAATCAGGGAAAAAAGGAATTATTATGTTGGCTTGTGAGCTGATTGATAATAATGGAAAAGAATTATTAAAATGTGTGAATCAGTATATTGAACAATGGAAATTGGAAGATGGCTTCAAAAAATATGTAAATGAAGAATGCACATTTTGTGGTTCCTTAGTAGACCGAATTGTACCGGGGCGTATTCGTGATGCGAAAGAGGTCGCAGAACTGGAAGAAAAACACGGTTATGCAGATCCTCTGTTAGACGTCGGAGAAGTCTTTGGTGTATGGGTAATTGAGGGAGATGAAAAATTAAATGATATTCTTCCATTTAAGAAGGCAGGTTTATCTGATAAAGTATTTGTTGTACCGGATATGAGTCCTTACAAAAAAAGAAAAGTTCGTATTTTAAATGGAGCACACACAGGATTTGTGTTAGGTGCGTATCTGGCAGGTGAAAATATTGTTCGTGATTGTATGCATGATGAAGTGATAAAAGGGTTCATGAATAAAATGCTTCATGAAGAAGTAATCCCTACACTGCCATTAGATAAAGATGATTTATTAAAATTTGCAGCAGCGGTATCAGATCGTTTTAATAATCCGTTTGTCAATCATGAACTGATGAGTATTTCATTAAATTCTACATCAAAATGGAAGGCAAGAAATATGCCATCATTTCTTGAATACGTGAAAGAACAGGGAAAACTTCCGGTTTGCCTGACAATGTCACTGGCTGCTTATATTGCATTTTATAGCAATGAAATTCAGGATTTAACAGATGCTGGTCTTGTATGCAAACGCCCGGCTGGAAACGAGTATATGGTAAGTGATGATAGATGGGTATTGGAGTTTTATTATGCACATCGTGAAGATTCAGCAGAAGCACTGGTACATGCCGTGCTTACAAACGAAAAAATGTGGGAACAGGATCTGACAAAGATTGAAGGGCTTGAAAAAGCAGTGGCAGAAGATTTGATAAAAATTCGCAAAGAAGGAGCAAAGGCTGCTTATGAAAGTTGCCTGTAAGTAAGAATGAGAGTAATACAGATATCACCTGAAGATAATGTAGCAGTTGCACTTTGTCCAATTAAAGCGGGAGAAGTGATACAGATTGGCGAGCAGGCTGCTGTAAAAGCACTTGAGGATGTACCGCAGGGACACAAAATAGCATTAAAAAAGATTAAAAAAGAAGAAAATATTATTAAGTATGGATTTGCAATTGGTCATGCAACAGTAGAGATTAAAGCCGGAAGTTGGGTGCACACACATAATATGGCAACAAACCTGGCAGGAGAGATTGAATATAGTTATCAGCCGGAGATCAAATCAATTCCATCGTGTGAACCGGAATTTTTTGAAGGATTTCGAAGAAAAGATGGTCGTGCAGCAATTAGAAATGAAATCTGGATTATACCGACAGTAGGCTGCGTTAATGATGTTGCAAAAAGAATGGTTGCGTTAAACCAGGACCTTGTAACAGGGACAATAGATGGGCTATATACATTTGACCATCCGTTTGGATGCAGTCAGACCGGTGAGGATCATGCACAGACAAGAAAATTGCTGGCAGCACTGGTACGTCATCCAAATGCAGCTGCTGTTCTGGTATTGGGACTTGGTTGTGAAAATCTGACACATGAACAGTTTTTAGAAGAGTTAGGTGAGTATGATCCAGATAGAGTGAAATTTTTAACCTGTCAAAAAGTAGAAGATGAATTTGAAGCAGGCAGAAAATTATTGAAGGAATGTGCAGATTATGCCGGACAGTTTCATAGAGAGCCAATTCCTGTCAGTGAGCTTGTGATTGGAATGAAGTGTGGCGGTTCAGACGGACTTTCTGGAATTACAGCCAATCCTACAGTAGGACGATTTAGTGATATGATGGTAGCAAGAGGCGGTTCTACGGTTTTGACAGAAGTGCCGGAAATGTTTGGTGCAGAAGGATTCTTGATGAATCGTTGTATTAATAAAGAAGTGTTTGAGAAAGCAGTCGATATGATTAATGGATTTAAAAATTACTTTATTAGCCATAATGAAGTAGTATATGATAATCCAAGTCCAGGAAACCGAGAAGGTGGAATTACAACATTGGAAGATAAGTCTTGCGGTTGTGTTCAAAAAGGTGGAACTGCACCGATTATGGATGTAATTGGTTATGGAGACCCGGTTGTGACAAGAGGGCTAAATATGTTGTATGGTCCTGGTAATGATTTAGTGTCAGCTACGGCAATGACAGCAGCTGGTGCGCATATGATTTTATTTACGACAGGACGAGGTACTCCATTTGGGGCACCTGCGCCAACATTAAAGCTTTCTACGAACAGCCAGCTCGCAGAAAACAAAAAAAGCTGGATTGATTTTGATGCCGGTTCAATTGTCTATGGAGAAACAATCGATGAATCCGCAAAACGCCTTTTGGAATTAGTGATTGAGATTGCGAGTGGAAAACAAACACAGACGGAACGTCGTGGATATAGAAGCATTTCAATTTTTAAAGATGGCGTTGTTTTATAGCTCATTCCTCCCTTATAGTAGCTACTTAATTTATGCTGTACTAGTCAGCATAAGCTGACAAATTCTTCTTAAAATTGCTGAGATAGAAAACAAAATGGATAATCAAAGTTCTTGAGGGTTTGCCGAACTAATTGAGGGTCAGTCGTGAGTGGCTGGTTTGAGGGTCAGGAATAATTCCAGGCCTTCTTGAATAATTATTCAAAAATCATATTCATTAGGATATGGGATATCGTTTTCGGATAAGATTTTTTGCAGTGGCATTATTCATCCGTTACGAAGGACCGAAGGGAAGCGGAATGCCGGAAATGTTCTACACATCTGAAGCAATCAGCAGTGATGCAGAGCTTGGAAGAAGTATCGCACTGATCACAGACGGAAGATTTTCCGGTGCATCTACAGGACCGGTAATCGGACACTGGAGTCCGGAAGCTGTTGACGGCGGCTCGATTGCTCTTGTAGAAGAGGGAGATTTGATTGAAATCGACGTAATGGAAAGAAAACTGAATATCATCGGTATCGCAGGAGAGAGAAAGACGATGGAGGAGATCGACGAGATCCTGAAAGAGCGTCGTAAGAACTGGAAACCGAGAGCACCAAAGTATAAGAGCGGTGTTATGAGAATGTTCAGTGAACATGCAGCAAGTCCGATGAAGGGTGCTTATATGGAAAGGTAAAGGGTGAGACGTATGAAAAATACAGAGCATAAATTTATAACAATCGGCGAGATCATGCTTCGGCTGACCCCGCCGGATTATGAAAAGATCCGAACAGCGACAACGTTTGAGGCGAGATATGGAGGCAGCGAAGCCAATGTTGCCCTGTCTCTTGCAAACCTTGGAATCGATTCAACATTTTGTACAGTTGTTCCGGACAACAGCCTTGGAAAAAGTGCAGTTCGTATGATGCGAAGCAATGATGTGAATTGTGATCCGGTAATCTATTCTACACCGGAAGAAACACCGACACACCGTCTTGGAACATATTATCTGGAAACAGGATATGGAATCAGACCAAGCAAGGTTGTTTACGATAGAAAGCACAGCGCATTCAGTGAATACGATTTTGGAAAAGCAGATTTTGAAAAAATATTAGATGGCTATACATGGCTTCATCTGAGCGGAATCACTCCGGCACTTGGAAAAAGTTGCAGCGAAATGATCCTTACATGTCTTAAAATTGCAAAAGAAAAGCAGATGACAGTCAGCTTTGACGGAAATTTCAGAAGTACACTCTGGAGCTGGGAAGAGGCAAGAGATTTCTGTACAATGTGTCTTCCATATGTGAATATTCTTTTCGGAATTGAGCCATATCATTTATGGAAGAATCCGGAAGATACCAAAGCCGGTGATGTGAAAGATGATATTCCGTATCAGCCAGATCTTGAGCAGCAGGAGAAAGTATTTGAAGAATTCGTAAAACAGTATCCGAATCTGAAATGTATTGCAAGACATGTGCGTTATGCACAGAGCTGCAGTGAGAATAGTCTGAAGGCCTATCTGTGGCTGGATGGAAAAACATATGAAAGCAATACACTTTCTTTCCATATCTTAGACAGAGTCGGAGGAGGAGATGCTTTCGTCAGCGGAATTATTTACGGGCTGATGAATAAGTACAAACCGGAAGATGTCGTGAACTTTGGTGTTGCAGCAAGTGCTGTAAAACATACAATTCACGGAGATGGAAATATTACAGATGACGTTTCATTGATTCAGCATGTGATGCAGATGAATTTTGATATTAAGCGATAAAAAGGAAGAGTTAAGATGAGTATAAATGAAAAATTTCAGGAACTTGGTGTAGTACCGGTTGTAGTAATTGAAGATGTGAAAGATGCACTTCCGCTTGCAAAAGCTCTTGTTGAAGGAGGACTTCCTTGTGCAGAAGTGACATTCCGTACAGAGGCAGCAGCAGAAGCAATCCGTCAGATGACAGAAGCTTACCCGGAGATGCTTGTCGGAGCAGGAACAGTTCTGACAACAGCTCAGGTAAATGAAGCAGTTAAAGCAGGAGCAAAATTCATTGTAAGCCCGGGATTTGATCCGGAGATCGTAGATTATTGTCTCGCAAGAGAAATACCTGTTTTACCTGGTTGTGCAACACCTTCAGAAGTAGCACAGGCAGTAAAACGCGGAATGGAAGTTGTGAAGTTCTTCCCGGCAGAACAGGCAGGAGGACTTCCGATGATCAAGGCAATGGCTGCTCCGTATCATCAGCTCAGATTCATGCCGACAGGTGGAATCAATCCAGAGAACTTAAAAGATTATCTGGCATTTGATAAGATCCTTTGCTGCGGCGGAAGCTGGATGGTAAAAGGAAACCTTTTAAAAGAAGGAAAGTTTGATGAGGTCTGTAAGCTGACAAAAGAAGCAAAGGAGATTGCAGACGCAGTAAGAAAATAAGTTAGAAAATCATATTAAGTCACCCCCTAAAAGAATACAAGTAAAATTAATCGTAGATCAACTCTTGGAAGCTGTAAAAAAGGAATTGTTACTATACTGCCATGATAGTAACAATTCCTCATATAGCTTCTTTTTTATTTTCTTTCATATTAACAATATCTGTACATGTGTAATGTGAATATGTGTCAAACCTTGAAAACGTGTAAAATATGATGAATAAAAATCTTGAAAACGTGTAAAATACGAAAAAATAAAACTTTGAAAACGTGTAAAATAATAGTGACAAAAACTTTGAAAGTGTGTAAAATGGAATAAAAGTACTAGGTTTGCAAATAATAATGAGAGTTATTAAAAAGAGGTGGACACTTTGAGAAGGAAAATATATACAGAATTATTGAAATGGAAGGAAGAGGAAGCAGGGAGAACAGCTTTATTAATTGATGGTGCAAGGCGTGTAGGGAAGAGTTACATTGTAGAGAACTTTGCAAAGCAAGAATATAAAAGCTACATTATCATTGATTTCAACAGAGTGAATCAAGAAGTGACAGAGCTTTTTGAAAATTACCTGAATGATCTTGATTTGTTTTTTATGTATTTGTCGAATTATTATAATGTGAAATTATATGAGCGAGACACATTAATTATTTTTGATGAGGTACAACTCTTTCCACGAGCAAGGGCTGCAATTAAATATCTTGTAGCGGATGGCCGATATGATTACATTGAAACAGGATCGCTCATGAGCATTAAGAAGAATGTAAAAGATATTGTGATTCCTTCGGAAGAAAGACATCTTCGAATGTATCCTCTGGATTTTGAGGAATTTTTATGGGCATTGGATAATGAGAGTTTGATGGATTTTATCAAAGTGTTTTTCGAAAAGAAAAAGCCGCTTGGTGCAGCACTTCACAGAAAAGCTATGGATTATTTCAGACAGTACATGATTGTTGGAGGAATGCCACAGGCTGTAGCTAAATTTGTAGAAACTCGAGATTTCAATAAGGTGGATCGTGTGAAGCGACAAATTCTTACCTTATATCGTAATGATATTCAAAAGTATGCTTCAACTTATGTATTTAAAGTTACCCAGATTTTTGATACAATTCCTTCTCAACTTCAAAAACATGAGAAGAAATTTATGTTGAAAGCACTTACAGAAGGGGCGAAAATGCGGGATTATGAAACGGCTTTCTTTTGGCTGGCAGATGCCATGATAGTCAATATGGCCTATAATACGACAGAGCCAAGCATCGGTCTTGGAATGAATACCGATGATACGACATTGAAATGCTATATGGCTGATACGGGTTTGCTCATCAGTCATGCTTTCAATGAAAATACGATAGTATCTGAAAACTTATATAACAAGCTTCTGGTAGATAAACTGGAGTTCAATGGCGGAATGATAGTTGAGAATATTGTGGCTCAGATGTTACGTTCGGCAGGGCATAAGCTGTATTTCTTTTCCAAATATAGTAAGGATGATGCCAAAGAAAGGATGGAACTGGATTTCCTGATAGCCAAAGATACAATAACGTCAAAGCATAATATTTCACCGATAGAAGTGAAGTCAACTAATAGATACACGCTCACTTCTCTCAAAAAGTGCATCGCTAAATATGATAGTTATCTGGCCACTCCGTATGTTTTGCATACGGCTGATTTGAAAGTAGAGGAGGGGATTACTTATTTGCCATTGTATATGACAGGGTTATTATAAGTGGTTTTAGTTGAATGGAAAAGGCTCGCAGGAAATCGAAATTTCTTGCGAGCCTTTATTATTTGCTAAACT
>ERZ779869.3503-NODE-3503-length-12023-cov-8.479612_pt1 | contig 12023 bp, 10 predicted proteins | sample MGYA00511557_ERZ779869 | MGnify/ENA primary metagenome ERZ779869 (study PRJEB29588, sample SAMEA2154620) | human gut metagenome | biome: human gut; feature: human-associated habitat; material: faeces | place: Denmark | collected 2008/2010 ...
TCCTGGATGTGCGTGAAGGCCACGATCTGCAGCGTCATGCGGCCGGTGTAGGCCGTGAGCTCTTTGGCCAGCGAGAGAACCTTCTCCTTGGCGAGCTCCGACGTGTACGGGAAGGAGAAAAAGTGCACGGGGACGAGGCGCACGCCGCGCTTTGCGATCATGTACGAGGACACGGGGCTGTCGATGCCGCCGGGCAGCAGCAGCGCGGCGCAGCGCGCCGCCTCTTCCCTGTCGGCGCTGACGACAGCCTCCAGCCCCACCGCCGAAAGCGCCGCTTTGTAGTTTACATAATCATGTCCTCCGTCCCAGACCAGCACACGTCTGTCCATACTACCGCCCCCTCTCCCCTATTACATGCCGCCGGCGGCAGAATTATGCTTTCAGGTGTTGCGCATCGGAAAAATTTGTGGTATGATACGCTGGTATGCGGCGGTATCGAAGTGGTCATAATGGGGCTGACTCGAAATCCTCCGCGGCTTAGGCTTTTTCGTCCACCCGTTTCCCTTTGTTTTCAAGGGTTTTCGCGGGTTCTAAAAACTAAATATTTCGTTGTTCTAACACGCCGTTCTAACATTTTGGCTTTCCCTCTTTTTTGAGGTTCAAGGTGTTCTGACCGTGTTTGACATACACGGAGAGGTATCGAAGTGGTCATAACGGGGCTGACTCGAAATTTCGGCGGAACCTGTGAATTTCGTCCCCTCGAAAACCCTTGCTAATTCTGGGTTTCCAAAAATTCAAATCGAATATTTTTTAGCTTTCTCTCCTGCTTTTCTCTCCAAAGGATTTTTGAGTGCTTTGGAAACGACGAGAATGGCGGGCGGAAATAGACACGGAGCGATATCGAAGTGGTCATAACGGGACTGACTCGAAATCAGTTGTACCTCACGGTACCGTGGGTTCGAATCCCACTCGCTCCGCCATCAAGAGCCTGTAATCAAGCCGATTACAGGCTCTTTCCTTTTTCCGAAACGGGCAATTCCGTGCTCTTTCACTTTTTCGGAGAGAAAATCATCCGTTCTCCCCAACATCAATCGATCCCCACCGGCTTTCGAAGTCGCCGCCCTCCGGCAGAGCAAGCCCTGTCTCCATCGCCTGTGCCGAGGTAATTTTAGACTTGTAATCCAAGTGGGCGTAGATGTTCGCCGTGGTGGTGAAGTCGCTGTGGCCCAGCCACTCCTGAATGTGTTTGAGAGGCACGCCGTTGGCCAGCAGCAAGCTGGCACAGCTATGCCGCAGATCGTGAAAGCGCATCCGGCGCAGGCCGTGGTCCTCCAAGAATTTTGGGAATGCCGAGGTCAGATAATTGGCCCGCATCCGCTCGCCCAGCTCGTCCACAAATACAAAGCCATCATATTCGTGATTGTAACAGTTGCCGCAGACCTGCTTGTTCAGCTCCTGCGCCTCTTTCACCTGCAAAAAGTATTCCCGGAAACTGCCGATCAGCGGCAGGGTACGCAGACTGGACTTGGTCTTGGCAGACTGCTGTTCAATTTCTGTCTGCTTGCCATCAAGAGTAATGGTCGTAACGGTTCGTATGACCGAAATCGTTCCACGCTCAAAGTCGATGGCGTCCCACTTCAGTCCCAACACTTCACCCCGACGGAATCCGTAAAAAGCGGCCACCAGCACCGGCAGCTCCAGCTTGGTGCCCCGGAGAGCTTTAAACATCTTCTGCATCTCCTCTGCCGAAAGGAAAACCGGCTGAAAGCTGTTTTTCTTTGGCCTATCCACCTTGTCCGCCACATTCTGCACCAGCATATCGGTCTTGACCGCATATTTCAGCGCTGAGTGGATAATCGCGTGATAGTGGATGACCGTATTCGGCTTTACCTTTCTGAGCATTTCGGAATAGAACATCTGCAAATGTCGGGCTTCCAGTTCCCGCAGTGTCAATTTCTTCTTGCGAAAATAAGGGACGATGGTGCTTTTCAGCAGTCCTTGATAGGCACCGTAGGTTGCGTGGGCCAGCCTTCCCTTGGCGATCTCCAGCCATTCCAGCAGATAGTCGGCGAACAGCATATCACTGCTCAGGTCGCCCGCCTCTTTGGGCGGCTCAAACTCTGCCCGGAGCCTTGCCAGTTCCGCCTCCGCCTTGCGCTTGTTTCCCTTTTCGGGAAGCCCCAGCGCGATCCATTTCGTTTTCCGCTGCCCTCCGGCGTTTCTATAGTTCAGCACGGCGTAATACCTGCCGTTTTTCAATGTCAAATGTCCTGCTACCATTTTGTTTTCCTCCTGTCTCTTTCTATTTGCAGAACAGAACTCCAAACCGACAGTATCAGTATACCATCGGTTTGGGGTTCTCTCTATTCTGCGAATTGTTTGATTGCAGCCGTATCGGTACGAATCAGCGGGCGTCCCGGTTCCGTTCTCTCTGCCGCTTCAGCAGTTCCAGGCCCTTGATGATGTCCCGGCGCATCTGCTCCTCGGTATAGCCGGAGGGGAAATATTTCCGCAGCTCCTCCCGCTTGAATTTCAGCTGCTCCTGCTGGTTGGGCTTCGCCTCCGCCAGCACGGCGGAGACTATCTGGTCATCCAGCAAGCCCTCCTGCGCCAGCTTTTTCAGGCGGATGCTCTGGGCGTGGGACGGGGTGCAGTCGTTCAACTCCATTGCGTCCAGTACCGCCCGCTGCTGATACGAGTCTAAGTAGGAAAGCTCCACCGCCGGGTTGAAGGCAATCTTGCCGTCGTCTACCATCGAAAGCAATTCGGGAATCAGGTAGGTCAGGCGGATATATCTTTTAATTTGATTACGGCTTTCGCCGGCATCGTCAGCTACTTTTTCTACACTGAGCAGCTTCTGCCCAACTTGGGCAGAAGTGACACCTTGATGCTTGATTGCATCTAGCTTCATCTTGTAGGCAAATGCCTTTTCGCTGGGCAGGATGATCTCCCGCTGCAAGTTGGCATCCACCATTGCAATCACCGCTTCATCGTCAGACAGCTCCCGGACGATGACGGGCATCGTCTCGACGCCCAGCACCTGACACGCCGCCAGTCGCCGGTGACCGGAGATCAGCTCATAGCCGCCGCCCGGCAGCGGCCTTGCCAGCGCCGGGGTGATGGCTCCCACCTTGCGGATGCTCTCGATCATCCGCTGCATCTCCTCGTTGTTCTGCACCTTGAAGGGGTGACCCTTGAACGGGTGCAGCTCGGCCAGTGGAATATTCCGCACCCGCTCCAGTTTGGCATCGTCCCGCTCCGCCTGCGTGGAAAACAGATCGTCCAGCGTGGGTAAAGTAAAATCCGATTTTCTCATTGTGTTGTCCTCACTTTCATAGTTTTTTCTTTCGGGGTTTTAGGGCACGCCCTAACGAGTGTTTTTACGCTCCGGCCCTGCCGGGAGTAAAAACGCACTGCTCGCTCAGATGACGCAGGCATCGGCGGCAGGGGCACTGTTTGGCTCCGACAGGAGTAAAAACAGTCTGCTCGCTTAGACTGCGCAGGCGTAATTCTCGCTTACTTTAATTCATTCAAAATTGCTTCCAGCCTGCTCAAAATTTCCTCTTTCTGAAGCTGTGGGAGCTCCGCTTTCAGGCCGTTCAGCATCCGAAACAGGCGGTAATCCCGCTCCGTGATGGCCGCTTTGACATCTTTCCCAAGCCCCAGCCGCCGCAAGTATTCCGACAGCGACAGAGAACAGAACCGGGCATTTTCCAGCAGCTTCTGCTTCTCCTGCTCGGTCACACGGACATTGATCCCGTAGTTTTTGCTGCGCATTTGTTCACCCCCTTTCTTCGGTTTGTGACGGCAATGACGGTTGTGACGGGGATTTCCTTATATAGCGATCCCGGCGTCATTTGCGTCATCGCCGTCACGGCGCAGAAATTTGATGAGTCGGCTTTTGCCTGTGCGCTTGGTGCGATACTCGATGCCCAGCGGCTCCAGCACCTCATAGGCGAACTGGCCGAGATACTTTGTGACCATATTGGGCGTGACCTCCTGCTCCTTCATTTCGTTCAGCAGCTCCGTGGCCGTGCCTACCCATTCGGTGCGGCACTCCATAAAGTCCACCACCCGAAACAGAAATTTCGGCAACTCCGCCTTGTGAATATCCTCGCTGTTCTTGCGCTCCACCAGCTCCCAGACAAGGTCGTTAAACTGCAAGGTCAGTTCCTGATATTCCACATCCCGCCCGCTGACCAGCAGCGTAGCAGCGTTTCCGCTGCGCTTACGGCGCAGGATGAAGTTGGTGTCCGCAGCGCCGATGATGCCGGTGGAACCGCTGACATCGTTAAAGGGATCGTCGCTGTCTTGCAGCTTTCGCAGGTGATGCACCAGCAAAATGGCGATGTTGAAGCCGTCGGCAATGCGCTTAATGGAGGAAATGTCGTCGTAGTCGTTGCCGTACATTCCCGCCTTTCCGGTGCTGCCCTTGGAGTCCCGCACCTTTTGCAGCGTGTCAATGATGACCAGCTTGGTGGCGGGATGCTCGGTCAGGAAATCCGTGATCTGCTCCTCCAGCCCGCCGCCGATCAGCCCGGAGGTCACGGCAAAATACAGGTTGTCCGGGGCGCTGTCGGTGAGGTTGTAGAGCCGATCCTTGATGCGTCGCTGGGTGTCCTCAAGGCTCAGATAGAGCACATCGCATTGCAGTGTAGGCAGCCCCCAAATAGAGTTTCCCTGCGCCACTTGCAACCCCAGCCACAGCATCAGCCAGCTTTTGCCGATCTTGCTGGCACCGCTGATGACATTGACGCCCTGCGAAATAAGGCCGTCTACGATGAACATTGTCTTGCTCATCGGCGTGGACAGCAGGGTCTCTGCGTCCACGGTTTTCAGTTTGTTACCCATAGAAATTTCTCCTTTGTAGAATGTTAGAAATGGATTTTGACAGGTGCAGATGGAAACGGCCACCCGCACCCGCTTTTCCCTCAAAAAAGCCCCGGAAATCAAGGCTTTCCCGGCGCTTAATGTTCGACGCTGCGCCGCCGTCTGGCAGAGTCCGCCTTCTGCTTGCGTCGGATGGAGCGCCCGCATTCCGGGCAGTACTTCTGCCGGTTGCTACTGGGTGCAAAGGGCTTTCCACACCGTTCGCAGGTCCGTGTACGCTGCCGGTAAATATCGGCGCAGAGTACCTTGTCGGCGGGCAGAACCGCCCGCCGGAAGTACTTGCACAGCAGCGAATAAGAAATCATCTGCACGCACACACAGCCCTCGCCATCGTCCAGCGGTATGCAATTGCCGCCATCATAGTTGGCGCACAGCCTCCGGATCAGCCGGTTGCAGCGTGCCCTTTGGGCGGGCGTCAGGCGCTTGATCTCATCCAACTTTCTTCACCTCCTTCTCCATCACATAGTTGATGACGCTGATTTTCGGGATCTTCAGCGTCGTGCCGATCTTCACGGCGTGGATGTACCCATAGTCGATCAGCTTGTAGGCCAGCTTGCGGCTGATGCCCAGCATCTCCCGAAGCTCTTTGACGGTCACGATGTCCGGGTATTCCGGAAACATCATCTGATAAAGCTCTCTGAGCTCTCCTTTCTTCATAGGTTTGAACCTCCTTTGTCTGTTCTGAAACCGCATTTCTGCGGCGGTTTTTGTTTGCTGCCGCTCATCCGCATCGTTCCTGCCCCGGAATCTCACCACGGCGTATCGCTTCTTTGGCGCGCTCGTTTCTTTTTCGGGAAGTCGTGGCGTCACTTGCCGGAAGCATATCCTTTGGAGGCGGCGATTCAATTTTCAAGGTACACAGGGAGACAGTCCCCTCAATAGGTAGGCAGCGAGAAGGGCTGTTTTTTAACCCCCTCACTAATCAACTGGGAAAATTTTTTTGATTTGTACGAAGGAATTTTGAAAAATTTCTTTGAAATTCTCTCCACTAACCAACTGGGAACTTTTTTCGGATTTGAACGAAAGAACTTTTGAGAATTTTTCTGCGAACCCCTCTACTACTTAATTGGGAATTTTTCCGGCAAAAATAAAAAGAATTTTGAAGAAAATTTTTAAGCGCCCCTCCCACTAATCAACTGGGAACTTTTCTGGCAAATAACAAATAGGATTTTGAAGGAAATTTTTCAGGGCCTTCCTACTAACCAATTGGGAACTTTTTCGAGATTTTGGCAAAGTAATTTGAAAAGTCCCCTCAATTTTTCAAAAGGACCCTTCTACTTACTCTGAATAAGGGGTGCCGTTTGGCAGGGTGTTTCGAGAAATTTCTCAATTTTTCTATCAAGACGCAAAAAAAGCGCAGCCTCCGGATTTCTCCGAAGGCTACGCCTCTAAATATACTATTCGGTTTTCAGCAGTTATACTGATTCGCTATTTCTGTTCGCAATGTCCATTCTATCTTATTGCTGATAATGATGTGCGTTGCGTGAAGCCGTGGCTATCTGTTTCTCCAAAAAGTTAGATACATCTGAGCAACCGATTCAAGCAACACTCCAAGAATATGCATAATGGCAAAGATGCATACTGCAGCAACATATTTCAATGCCTGTAAAGGAATAATTGGCCGTATGAGAGCAATTCCTATGAGAATAACTAAGTAAATAATTTCAACAATGACATTGTATGCAATGTTGGAAAGCAAAATTTGGAATAGAGACAGCTGTTTTCCGCCCACAGGTTTATATTGAGTAGAGTCAGCCATTTCCTCCTTTAGACTTTTGATGTTTGCATTGTCTGCTGTAACCAGTATGGAAATAATTGCAACAGAAAATGAAACAAGAATGGCAACGACATTGATTTGGACATTCACAAATTCGGAAAAAGTTGACCGGATGGTTTCCTCGTTGCCGATGTTAAATATGAGTGCACCTGCCAATGCCAAAAGCCCCAAAACTACCGGAATCAAATATTTTACCCATATTCGTTTTCTGGATTGATAATAGTCCCTAAGTGGAACAAGTAATATTGTCTTCATATTCTACCACCCATTGAGGCAATGAACTCCTGAGCCTTCACAAAAAAATCTGAGCTCTCCACTTCGTTTGTGACGCTTTCACCCTTCACCTTTAAGAAATGCTTCATTCCCGTGATATTAGTATCCACTTCAAAACTTCCGGCGTCATTTGTCCCTATAATCTTAATACGCTTAATCTTGCCCTTAGCTTTGTCTTGCGAATCCTTAAAATATTCCTTAATTAAGTTTTCAGGGAAGCATTTATATCCTTTAGGACGCTTCAAGCAAATATCGACTTCGTCAGCGATGTCAGTTCTTCCCGCAAACCGCATAAAGCCATCCTTAATATCGTCTTTGTATACTGTCAACTTGAGGACTGACATTGTTTTGGCTCTTTTGATTGAAGACAGGAAATCTTCTCCCGGCATAATCTGACTTTCAATGGTGTAGTGGTACGGGTCATTTCCGTCTTCATTGAACTTCTTGAATTGTTCATTCAAGTAGTCGATAATACACTTTAGAGTTATGCCATAGTGATTGCTTTCGTGAACTGCAAGAAACCTGTTTTCGCCTTTTGCAAGGCGAATGCATAGATGTGTCTTTTCTTCGTCTCCATCCTGAGGTCTCTTTCGTCGTCCTCGCTCCTGCATAGTTTCAGTGTCGATTTCATTCCGAACGTGGTTGTATTTTGCCGACTTGAAAATCACATCATAATTTCCGTTTTTCAAATCCTCGTAAGAATCTAACCACACGACCTTTTCTGACGATGTAATGTCTTTCTTGCGTTCAGGAAGTCCTTTTTTCATTATATATTCCAGCAATTGGGAAAAAGCGATGATAATCTGATCCATACTGTAAGCCGAATCATCTTTTGCATCTTTATGCTTAGAGATAGAAAGGTAGTAGAAATAGATAGGCACTTTTTTCCATAATTCTTGCTCTCTCATATTCCGCCTCCTTAAAGCACTTCCGAAAGCAGTTGCCAGTTTTCATCGTGGATATTGTCTGAATACTTGTCTACGCAAATGCATAGTTCTCCACTTTGTTTATCCTGTCTGACAATGCCACCCTGTAGGTTATATCCATCAAGGTATCTTCTCAAAACGCCGAATTTCTTTGCAGTGAAGCGATCAATATCTTCACTGCTTCCTGACTTTGTAAAACCACCTTTTGTTTCTATAATCCAGATACCACCATCATTTATGCCAACCACATAATCAGGGTAAAAGGATTTTTGTTTTCCAAAGTTATCCGTATAAACAATCGAGAAATACTCTGCGCCCTTATCTCCGTTCTTATAGAACCATTTCACTTTGCCACTACCTTCGCAAAAACGCTCAAACAGCTTCTCCGGCATAGATCTCTTTTCCGCAGAAGATAAATACCCTGTATAGACATTCTTTGTGTACTCCGTCTGAGACTTTGATGTTCCGTCATATGTGAAAATCATTTCAAGAGGAAACCCAACTGGTTTTTCTGTTATCCGGGGAATTGCGAACGTTAGCTGCAAAGACTCATCAGCCATAGCATCACGGACATCTTCTATAAGCCTTCGCTCGTTGTTGATGATAAATGCATATAGGTTTCGTGTTTCCAGACGAAGAATTTTTGCGTCGCACCGAACTCCGTTTAGGAACAGTTTACGCATAATGGTATTGGTGCTGCTATAGTCCAAATTGGCTTTGTATCCAATCTCAGCAACACAGTGATGATACTCTTTGCCGTGCTTATGCGTATTCAATGGCTCGTGGATTGAGATGTCATTTAATTCTGTGATTTGGTCTTTGCTCAGCACGCTAACGGAACCAGATTTGGTAAAATCTACGATATCCTCGTCGAAAGAATAGCCATAAGCTTCTAACTGACTTTGGTTTTTATCGAGGTCGGTAGAGGTGTGGTATTTTTTCTCAAAGAACTTACAAATAACTTTAAGTGCAAACTTAGCATCGCGCGGAAATGGAATATCAGTTTTATATTGACTGATAAGCGTAAAGGAACGATATTCCGGCTTCAAGAATACTTTATAAGCATCTAATGCTCCCGTGCCCAAACTCAATTTAACGCTTTCCGTAAATTTCTCATCCAGCGTATAAAGATAACAGCAATCTAAAAGGTCTTCGCCATAATGCTTTGCTTCCGGCATCCGGCGAATCCTTCCAATCGTCTGAATTTCAAATACCTCGCTCATATTGTCACGGAGCTTCACGAGAATCTGCGCTCTTGGGCAATCCCAACCGGTAGCAACCGCCTGTTTGATAATTACAGCTATTGGAGTAGCGTCATTATCTTCAATATCCTCAAGGTTCTGTTTCTTATCAGACAACCATACCGATAGAAGGTTATTCTCGTAAGTAATGCCTTTGCTTTCGAAGTACTCTTCGACACGGTCAAGCAGTGCATCTGATTTATTCGGTAATTGGACGATAATCAATGGATTTACGCCAGAATTTTTCTTGGCGTATGCGGCTCGTAAGTCTCGTTGTTTCTCGAGGGCTTTATCCAGCAGGTAGGATATCTGATCTTCAACGCTAATATGCTGTTCAAAATTTTCATTGATTATCAGGAGCTTTTTTATCAGGCCTTCAGCAATAACATCTTCTTCTGGAATCTCTATCAGCAGAGCATTCTTGTAGTTTTTAGGTGTAGCGGAACAACGGATAATCTTATTCGCATTGAACAGGGCAAGAATGTCATCTGCTTTGATCGTATCATTCTGATGTGACTCGTCAACAATTATGGTAAAAGTCAAACCGTTGTCAATTGCATTCTGAATATGTTCGACAAAGTTTGTTCGCTCACTATCCTTAAGTGCATTGTTCCCTTTCTTAGTAAGCTTTTCCCAGTTGATGAAACAGGCATCATTTTCTTCAAAGCCAGAAGACATTATATCGGATAAGAGTTTTGTGTTGCTGCCGTGAATGTATTTATCCATTTTGGCTTTACTCTGTAATTCAAGATTACCTTTTCCGGGGGTAAGCCAAACAAACACTGCTTTGTTTGTGCTCTTCAGATACTCATCCATAAAGTGTGTAAGGATAATGGTTTTGCCGCTACCAGTACAACTCTTCAGGATAATATCCCTATTTGGCTCTCCCATAGCTTCCATAAGGGCCTCAATGGCTTTAAGTTGAAAATTTGCAAGCGTGATCCCCATATTTATCCCTCCAATTCTTTGTAGTAATAATCCGGAATAACATTCACTGCAATGTTATATTCCTGCAGCGCTTGCGCTTGCTGAGCGTCCAGCAATACATCGTGCCCCATATAGAGCTTTCGGCATCTCTTACAGATACCTTCATCATCCAAAAATATCTCTAACTCCTCATCTGTCAGCACGATGGCAATTTCCTCGTTGCCCGTAAAATTGATGCCGTTTTCCAGCTCCACCAGCTCCCGGATATGACGGAGCAGCTCATCGGCGTACTCGTAGTACATACGATCCGAAATAGGTACATAGTCAACTTTATAGTATTTCAGGCTGGCGGCATAGTCTTCTTTATCAATGACACGGCGGATGCGTTCGTAGGTCACATCCCGACAAATGCCGTTTTCGTTGTTGGTGCAGAGGATAAAGCGGCGTCTGCCATCTGTTTCTCTGTTGAGAAGCATTGCAGCTTCACCTGTAGTACCTGAGCCAGCAAAGAAATCAACAATCAAGCTATTATCTGTAGTAGTCGCTCTCAAAAGCTCTACAATGAATTCAAGTGGCTTAGGGTATGGAAACCTCTTATCTCCAAATAGGTTCCGAACATAGGTGGATCCTTTTGTTGTGAAAAAGTCTTTTTCTGTCCAAATCGTCGGTATTTCGCTTCCGACAGTTTCATTTTTTCCAAGCTTTAATGTGGGTAAATTATCCTCTCTGCCAATTATCTCCAGAACACCGGCTTCGATTTTTCGAATTACACCATCGGGTAGATACTGCAAACTATACTCGTTGGGGCATGCCTTTGATTTGTTTTTGCTTACTTTTATATATCCTAGCTCCCAGTCGTGCAACAATCTTGTGGAAATCAATCTCCAAACACAATCTGCACCTTTGCTACTGATAGGCCAAATTGCCACAGCACCTTCGGGCGCCTCATCAAAATCGAATGTAAAATCTCTCGGGTCCCCAGTATAAGAACCATTAGCAATCCTCTCAGCTAGAGATTTACCAACTCCGACAATTTTCATTGTGCTTTTTTCTATAAAGATGGGATAGGTTTGATTTGGACGAGTTATTTTATCGAATGTACTTAAGGTTAACCCTTCAAACGGTGAACGCTCAATTCCCCCTGTAAAGTTCATTGCACTAGGGGAAAAAGTTACTGGTACAACGAACAGAAGATATTCTTGTGTGTAATTGAATCCACCATTTGGCTTTCCGCCAGATGTTTGAACTGTAACCGTAACAATTTGCCGATCGAAGAATATGTCTTGGCAGAGCAAGTTAAGATTGTGAATTTCTTGGTAGCCAATACTGATAACCAAAGCCCCCTGGGGAGAGAGAAGATGTCGCGCCATTTTTAACCGCTCATTCATAAAGGATATCCACTTTGAATGAATAAAACCGTCGGTCTTATCTACAAAAGCATCGTCATAGATGAAGTCTTTATTGCCCGTATTATACGGAGGATCAATATAGATGAGGTCAATCTTACCACGATGAGTCTTTTCCAACAATTTCAGTGCGGCAAGGTTATCCCCTTCAAGCAGGAAATTCATCTGCCCGCCGTGGTCAATAAACAGATCTGCATCCTCGGTCAGCACCGGCGTATGGGTATCCAACACCTCATCGATTTCCTCCCGATGCTCCTCGAACACGAGACCGTACTTTTTCCCGTTCACATCTTTTTCGAGTTCGGACAGGTAGGAGAGCAGGTTGCCCGTGTTTTCGTCCTGCGGTGCTGCGGCGATAAAGGCACGAATCTGCTTGATTTTGTCCAGCAGATCGTCCCGCTTCTTTTTCGAAATATTGGTGCTCATCGTGCATCCTCCAATATGGTTTTATTCATAAGTTCATGCCCAAAGTGCCAATTTGGCACTTTGGAACCACCGTGCTGGCATTTTGGGATTTCACCAAAGTATCAATTTGATACTTTGGAAGCTGAAAGCTGATACTTTGAAATTCGTCAGCCTCATCCAACCGCCACTTCGACCTTTTTACCGCTGAAGGCCACGCCGTATTTATAAATCGTCCTGA
>ERZ779869.3505-NODE-3505-length-12016-cov-4.133434_pt1 | contig 12016 bp, 8 predicted proteins | sample MGYA00511557_ERZ779869 | MGnify/ENA primary metagenome ERZ779869 (study PRJEB29588, sample SAMEA2154620) | human gut metagenome | biome: human gut; feature: human-associated habitat; material: faeces | place: Denmark | collected 2008/2010 ...
AAAATTATATAAAAATTAAATTTGCTCTTTACAGGACGAAAAAAATAGAGTATAGTAAGGGCAATCCAGAAAGAACGGCGGGGAACAAAAGATTCCCCTCCATTCTTTTCAGAAAAGACAAAGGATAACCGAAAATAAGGAAAGTAAAGGAAGGGAAGCCGTATGACACAGAGCAAAGAGCGTGTCATGGGAGAAGAAGGGCTGTACCGTTCTTCCTTTGAACACGACAACTGCGGTATCGGAGCCGTCGTGAATATCAAAGGTGAAAAATCCCATGCGACCGTAGAAAACGCATTAAAAATCGTAGAAAATCTTGAACATAGAGCCGGCAAAGACGCCGAGGGTAAAACAGGAGACGGAGTAGGAATCTTGTTGCAGATATCGCACAAATTCTTTTCCAAAGCCTGTTCGACCCTCGGTTTTTCATTAGGCGGAGAACGGGAATACGGCGTCGGCGTATTCTTCTTCCCACAAAATGAGCTGAAACGGAACCAGGCAAAAAAGATGTTTGAGATCATCGTGGAAAAAGAGGGACTGGAACTCCTTGGATGGAGAACCGTGCCGACCGTTCCGGAAGTTCTCGGCCATAAGGCAAGAGAGTGTATGCCTTACATCATGCAGGCATTCATCAAAAAACCGGAGGATGTGGAAAAGGGAATCGCTTTCGACCGCCGTCTGTACGTCGTACGCCGTGTTTTCGAACAGAGCAACGACAACACCTACGTGCCATCCCTTTCCAGCCGTACCATCGTATACAAAGGTATGTTCCTCGTAGGACAGCTCCGCACCTTCTTCCACGATCTGCAGGATGTCGATTATGAATCTGCAATCGCCATGGTGCATTCCCGGTTCAGCACGAACACGAACCCAAGCTGGGAGAGAGCCCATCCGAACCGTTTCATCGTACACAACGGCGAGATCAACACCATCCGCGGAAACGCCGACAAGATGCTGGCCCGTGAGGAGACGATGTCCTCCCCGATGCTGCAGGATGAACTGCACAAGGTTCTGCCGGTTGTCAACACCCAGGGTTCTGACTCTGCAATGCTCGACAACACACTCGAGTTCCTGACCATGAGCGGTATGGATCTTCCGCTGGCTGTCATGATCACGATCCCGGAGCCGTGGGCAAACAACGATACGATTTCCCAGGAGAAACGTGATTTCTATCAGTATTATGCAACGATGATGGAGCCGTGGGACGGACCGGCATCGATCCTGTTCTCCGACGGAGATGTGATGGGAGCAGTGCTCGACCGCAACGGTCTTCGTCCTTCCCGTTACTACATCACTAACGATGGATTTCTGATCCTCTCCTCTGAGGTCGGTGTTCTGGAAGTTCCGGAAGAAAAAATCGTCTTAAAAGAGCGTCTCCATCCGGGCAAGATGCTTCTCGTCAACACCGTACAGGGAAAAGTCTTAAACGATGAGGAAGTCAAAGAATATTACGCAAAGAAACAGCCGTACGGCGAATGGCTCGACAGTTATCTGGTACAGTTAAAGGATATCAAAATCCCGAATCTGCCGGTCGAAGAGTACACGAAAGAAGAGCGGATGCGCCTGCAGAAAGCGTTTGGCTACACCTACGAGGAGTACCGTTCCTCCATCGGAAAGATGGCATTAAACGGTGTCGAGGCAACCGCTTCGATGGGTATCGATACCCCGCTTGCCGTTCTCTCCCATGAGCATCAGCCGCTGTTCAACTATTTCAAACAGCTCTTCGCACAGGTAACGAACCCGCCGATCGACTGCATCCGTGAGGAGATCGTAACTTCCACAAGCGTTTACGTCGGACGTGACGGAAACCTGCTTGAGGAGGAGCCGAAGAACTGCCAGGTATTAAAGATCAACAATCCGATCCTGACCAATACCGATATGCTGAAGATCAAGAACATGAAAGTCGAAGGCTTCAAGGCAGTGACTGTTCCGATCACCTACTACAAGAGCGCACCGCTTGACCGTGCGATGGACCGCCTTTTCGTCGAGGTTGACCGTGCACACCGGGCAGGAGCCAACATCCTGATTCTTTCTGACCGCGGCGTCGATGAGAACCATGTGGCGATTCCATCCCTCCTGGCTGTATCTGCGGTTCATCAGCATCTGGTAAAAACGAAAAAGAGAACTTCTCTTGCGATTATTCTGGAGTCCGGCGAGCCGCGCGAGGTGCACCATTTCGCAACACTGCTCGGCTACGGTGCCTGCGCAATCAACCCGTATCTGGCACTCGACACGATCCATGAGCTGATCGAAGAGGGCATGATCAAGAAAGATTACTACGCAGCCGTTGAAGATTACAATCACGCAGTCATCTCTGGTATCGTAAAAATCGCAGCGAAGATGGGTATCTCCACGATCCAGTCGTATCAGGGTTCCCAGATCTTCGAGGCCATCGGTATCTCAGCAGATGTCATCGACAAATACTTCACCGATACGGTCAGCCGTGTCGGCGGTATTACCCTGGAAGACATTGCAAAAGATGTCGATGAGCGTCATTCCCAGGCATTCGATCCGCTGGAGCTGTCTACCGATCTGACACTGGACAGTATCGGCCGTCATAAATCGAGAAGCCAGGGCGAGGAGCACCGCTACAATCCGCGCACCATTCATACACTGCAGGAGTCCACAAGACGCGGCGACTACAAGATGTTCAAAGAGTACACAGCAATGGTCGACAGCGAGGAGAGCGGTTATCTGCGGAGCCTGATGGACTTCGATTATCCGGAGCAGGGCGTTCCGCTCGAAGAAGTCGAGAGCGTAGATTCTATCGTAAAACGATTCAAAACAGGTGCGATGTCCTACGGTTCTATTTCCCAGGAGGCACATGAGACACTGGCAATTGCCATGAACCGTCTGCATGGAAAATCCAACACTGGTGAGGGCGGTGAGAGTGATGACCGTCTCGAATCCCCGGAGAGATGCTCCGCGATCAAACAGGTAGCATCGGGAAGATTCGGCGTTACCAGCAAATACCTTGTCAGTGCAAAAGAGATCCAGATCAAGATGGCCCAGGGTGCAAAACCGGGCGAGGGCGGCCACTTACCGGCCGGAAAGGTTTACCCGTGGATTGCAAAAACACGTCACTCCACACCAGGTGTATCCCTGATTTCCCCGCCGCCGCACCACGACATCTACTCCATCGAGGACCTTGCACAGCTGATTTATGACCTGAAAAACTCGAATGTGAATGCAAGAATCTCCGTTAAACTGGTATCCGAAGCAGGTGTTGGTACTGTCGCAGCCGGTGTTGCAAAAGCCGGAGCACAGGTTATCCTGATTTCCGGATATGATGGAGGAACGGGAGCAGCACCGAGAAGTTCCATCCACAATGCAGGACTTCCATGGGAGTTAGGCCTTGCCGAGACCCATCAGACGCTGATCAAAAACGGCCTCCGCAACCGTGTCATGATCGAGACCGATGGTAAGCTGATGAGCGGCCGTGACGTTGTGATTGCAGCACTCCTTGGCGCCGAGGAATTCGGTTTTGCGACCGCACCGCTTGTAACGATGGGATGCGTTATGATGCGTGTCTGCAACCTCGATACCTGCCCGATGGGTATTGCAACCCAGAACCCGGAGCTGCGCAAACGTTTCCGCGGCAAACCGGAGTACGTCATCAACTTCATGCGCTTCATCGCAGAAGAGATGCGGGAATACATGGCAAAACTTGGCTTCCGCACCGTTGACGAGATGGTCGGCCGCTCCGACCTCTTAAAGAGAAATGATAAAGTGACGAACGAGCACGCAGACCGCGTAGACTTAAGCCAGATCCTGAACAATCCGTTTGCAAAAGCAGGCGAGAAGGTAACGTTCGATCCGAAAGATGTTTACGACTTCAAACTTGGCGCAACCCTGGATGAGAAGGTACTCTTAAAGAAATTCGGTCCGGCAATGGATAAGAAAGAGAAGAAGACCGTCAAAGTCGAGATCACCAACACCGATCGTACCGTGGGAACGATTCTTGGTGCCGAGATCACCAGAAAATTCGGCACCTCTCTGGAGCCGGATACGTACACCGTACAGTGCAAGGGTGCCGGCGGACAGAGCTTCGGAGCATTTATTCCAAAAGGACTGACCCTGGAACTTGAGGGCGATTCGAACGATTACTTCGGAAAAGGCCTCTCCGGCGGAAAACTGGTTGTCTCCCCGCCGAAAGCAAGAAAGTATAAACCGGAAGAAAACATCATCGTCGGAAACGTTGCCCTCTACGGCGCAACGAGTGGTGAGGCGTACATCAACGGTATCGCAGGAGAGCGTTTCTGTGTCAGAAACTCCGGTGCTTACGCCGTTGTCGAGGGTGTCGGTGAGCATGGATGCGAGTATATGACCGGCGGCCGTGTCGTTGTCCTCGGCGCAACCGGAAAGAACTTTGCAGCCGGCATGAGCGGCGGTATCGCTTATGTCCTGGATGAAAAGAGCAACCTGTACCGCAATTTGAACAAGGAAATGATTTCGATTGAACTGGTAGAAAGCAAATACGATATTGCAGAGCTGAAAAACATGATTGAAAAACACGTCGCACACACCGGCTCTGAAAAAGGTAAAGAAATTCTCACACACTTTGACGAATATCTGCCGAAATTCAAGAAGATCATTCCGAATGACTATAAGCGCATGATGATGCTGAGTGCCCAGATGGAAGACAAGGGCCTTAGCAGCGAACAGGCACAGATTGAAGCATTTTACGAAAGCATGCGTAAGTAGGAGGAAGAAGAATTATGGGTAAGCCAACTGGATTTATGGAATATCAGCGCAAGACGGGAAACACCGTTGCCCCGCTTGAGCGTATCAAAAACTTTAAGGAATTTCATCTGCAGCTCCCGAAAAAGGAGCAGCAGATGCAGGCTGCCCGCTGTATGGCATGCGGTGTACCGTTCTGCCAGGCGGGAACCATGATTGCGGGAATGGCCTCCGGCTGTCCGCTGCAGAACCTCGTTCCGGAGTGGAATGACCTTGTGTATCTTGGAAACTATGAGCAGGCATACCGCCGCCTCACAAAGACAAACTGTTTTCCGGAATTTACCTCCCGTGTCTGCCCGGCACTCTGCGAAGCAGCCTGTACATGCAACGTAAACGGAGACCCGGTCTGCACGAAGGAAAATGAACGTGCGATCATCGAAAACGCATGGGCAACCGGCCTGATTACGCCGCAGCCGCCGAAAGTGCGCACCGGAAAACGCGTTGCCGTTGTAGGAAGCGGTCCTTCCGGCCTTGCAGCAGCGATGCAGCTCAACCGCCGCGGCCATTCTGTTACGGTCTTTGAACGCCGCGACCGCGTGGGCGGACTTTTACGCTACGGTATTCCGAACATGAAACTCGATAAGAGCGTCATCGACCGCCGTGTGGATCTGATGAAGGCTGAGGGCATCGAGTTTGTGACGAAGGCTGATATCGGAAAAGATGTAAAAGCTGACAAACTCTTAAAAGAATTTGACCGTGTCCTGCTCTGCTGCGGTGCGGCAAATCCAAGAGATATCAAGGCAGAGGGAAGAGATGCAAAGGGCATCTACTTTGCTGTCGATTTCCTGACTTCCGTAACGAAGAGTCTTCTGGATTCCAATTTTGAGGATCATGCCTACATCGATGCCAAGGGCAAACACGTTGTTGTCATCGGAGGCGGCGACACCGGTAATGACTGTGTCGGAACTTCCATCCGTCTCGGTGCCAAATCTGTGACACAGCTTGAGATGATGCCGAAAGCACCGGATCAGCGTGCCGAGAACAATCCGTGGCCGGAGTGGCCGAAGATCTGCAAGACGGATTACGGCCAGGAAGAGGCAATCGCCGTATTCGGCCATGATCCGCGGATTTACCAGACAACCGTAACGGAATTTATCAAAAACAAAAAAGGTGAAGTCTGCCAGATCAAGACCGTAAAACTGACACCGAAAAAAGATGAGAAATCCGGCCGCATGATGATGGTTCCGGTTGAGGGAACCGAAGAGATTCTCCCGGCAGATCTTGTTCTTATTGCAGCAGGCTTTTTAGGATCCCAGAAATATGTGACCGATGCATTTAAAGTGGAAGTCAACCAGCGCACCAACGTGAAGACAGATGACGGAAAATACCAGACAACAAAAGAAAATGTCTTCACCGCAGGCGATATGCACCGCGGCCAGTCCCTGGTCGTATGGGCGATCCGCGAGGGACGCGAGGCAGCAAAGGCAGTCGATGAATCCCTGATGGGATACACAAATCTCTAAGTTTTTCTTGACAAAACACGCGAAAAACTGCTATAATATGCCCAAAACAAGGGTGTTTTTACGCAAGGTGTCTTTCTGCCCTGCCGCGTGAAAACACCCTTTTCGTTTAGAATCGTCTTTGATAAAGGAGAGAATCGATATGGCAAAGTATACGAAGGAAGCGATCCTTCAGATGGCGGAGGAAGAAGATGTTGAATTTATCCGCCTGCAGTTTACCGATATGTTTGGAACGATGAAAAATATGGCCATCACCGCCGGACAGCTGGAAAAAGCCCTGAATAATCAGTGTGTTTTCGATGGCTCTTCGTTCGAAGGATTTGTCACCATCGAGGAAGCAGACATGTTTCTGCACCCGGATCTCGACACCTTTGCAATACTTCCGTGGCGTCCGCAGCAAGGAAAGGTTGCAAGATTGATCTGTGATGTGTATGATAGAGAGGGGAATCTTTATGCAAAGAGTTCCCGGACCATCCTTCAGAAGGTAATTTCCGAAGCGAAAGCGATGGGCTATGAGTTTGAAATCTCACCGGAGTGTGAATTTTTCCTGTTCCACACCGATGAGGACGGCGGTGCAACGAGTGTAACGCACGACAAAGGCGGTTATCTGGATCTGGGACCGCTGGACCTGGGAGAAAACGCGCGGCGCGATATGGTGCTGACCCTCGAAGAAATGGGAATCGACGTTGAGTCTTCCTTCCACGAGGTAGCGGCAGGCCAGCACGAACTGGATTTCTGTCCGGCTGCAGCACTTCGGACGGCAGATCAGCTGATGACTGCCAAATTTGCTATCCGTACGATTGCAAAACGTCATGGCCTTCACGCAACCTTTATGCCAAAACCAAAAACCGGAGTTCACGGATCGGGTCTTCATCTTTCCTTCTCCCTGTTTCAGGAGGGAAAAGATGTGTTTGCCGACAAATCCGATGAATACGGGCTCAGCAAAGAGGCATATTACTTTATGGGCGGACTGATGAAACACATCAGCGGAATCGCAGCGATTACCAATCCGCTTGTAAATTCCTACAAACGTCTGACACCGGGATACGGTGCACCGATCTACGTGGCATGGTCTGCAAAGAACAGAAGCCCGCTGATCCGCATTCCGCTGACGGGAGACGGTATCATGGCCATTGAGCTTCGATGCCCGGATTCGGCAGCCAATCCGTACCTGGCACTTGCTGTCTGCATGGCAGCAGGACTTGACGGTATCAAACAGAAAATCGTTCCGCCGTCCCCGGTGGACCGCAATATTTCCGATCTGACAGAAGAAGAACGAAACGCGATGCAGATCACCCTTCTCCCGGGAAGCCTTGGAGAAGCGGTCGCAGAGTTAAAGAAAGACGATTTTCTGTGTCAGGTACTCGGCCAGGAATTTGTGGATGGATATATCAATGCCAAAGAAGAAGAGTGGCATGAGTATCTCCGCCAGGTATCCGACTGGGAGACCGAGAAATATCTGTACCGTATTTAGACGACGAAGGGGCCTGAAAATGCATGAGCAGCATAGTGATAGTACTTCCCAAAATAGAAGATGGAAAGCGCATCCGGGATATTCTGGCAAAAAGAGGATATGAAATCGCTGCTGTCTGTTCGACAGCGGCAGCGGCGCTCGGAGAGATGAACAACTTAAACGGCGGTATCGTCATCTGCGGCTACAAGCTCCCGGATATGTTTTTTACGGATCTGAATGAGTGTATGCCGTCCGGCTTCCAGATGCTTCTGATTGCATCGAGCCGCGCATTAAGTGCGGTGGAGGGAACCGGAATCATGGCGGTTACGATGCCGCTTTCCGTGTACGAGCTGGTTAATACACTGGAGATGATGCTGCAGAGTGCGGTACGGCGCAGAAAGAAAGAGCGGGCAAAGCCCAAGGTGCGCAGCGCCGAGGAACAGCACATCATCGATCGTGCAAAAAGCCTTCTGATCGAACGAAATCACATGACCGAGTCGGAGGCCCATCGCTACATGCAGAAATGCAGCATGGACAGCGGCACCAATCTGGTTGAAACGGCACAGATGGTGCTGACGCTTTTGACAGAGTAAGAAAAAGTGAAAAGGAGCGACATAATAATGTTCAAAATCAATGACAATTATCTGAAATTGCCGGGAAGCTATCTGTTTTCCACCATTGCAAAAAAAGTTGCAGCTTACATCGAGGCAAATCCGGATGCGAAAATCATCCGTCTTGGAATCGGCGACGTAACCCAGCCGATCGCACCGGCGATCATTGAAAAGCTGCACGGAGCAGTGGATGAGATGGGACACGCAGAGACCTTCCACGGATATGCACCAGATCTTGGATATGCTTTCCTTCGCGATACCATCGCAAAAAATGATTATCAGGACAGAGGATGCGATATCTCATCTGATGAAATTTTTGTATCGGACGGCGCAAAATGCGATTGCAGCAACATTCAGGAGATCTTCAGCCTGGACAACAAGATCGCTGTATGCGACCCGGTTTATCCGGTTTATGTAGACTCCAACGTAATGGCAGGCCGTGCCGGTGACTACGACGCAGCAACCGAGCGTTTCACGAATGTGATTTACATGCCGTGTACCGCAGAAAACAACTTCACCCCGGAGCTCCCGAAAGAAACCCCGGATCTGATTTATCTGTGCTTCCCGAACAACCCGACCGGCGCTATGGTTTCCAAAGCCGAGCTGCAGAAATGGGTTGATTATGCAAATAAAGTAGGAGCCATCATCCTGTATGATGCTGCATACGAGGCATATATCTCAGAAAAAGACATTCCGCATTCCATCTATGAGTGCGAGGGTGCAAGAACATGTGCCATCGAAATGCGCAGCTTCTCCAAGAACGCAGGCTTTACCGGTATGCGTCTTGGATTCACCGTTATCCCGAAAGACATCAAATCCGGCGATGTGACTCTGCACAGCCTGTGGGCACGCCGTCACGGAACGAAATACAACGGAGCTCCGTACATCATCCAGAGAGCCGGCGAGGCTGTTTACTCTCCGGAAGGAAAAGCACAGTTAAAAGAGCAGGTTGCTTACTACATGAAGAACGCAAAAGTCATCTACGACGGATTAAAGGGCGCAGGCTACACCGTATCCGGCGGTGTCAACGCTCCGTATATCTGGCTGAAAACACCGGGAAATATGACTTCCTGGGAGTTCTTTGATCACCTGCTTGCAGACGCAAACGTAGTCGGAACACCAGGATCAGGCTTCGGCCCGAGCGGAGAAGGCTACTTCCGTCTGACTGCATTCGGTACGTATGAGAATACAGTAGAGGCAGTGGAGAGAATCAAAAAACTGTAAATTGTGTGCGAAATACCAATAAAACGAAATTTCTGCGCAATTTTATAAACACACGAAAAAATAATTTTATATAGATAAAATTCACGAAAAATGTATTAGAATTTATATAAAATCCGTAAAAATTAGGTGTTTACAAATGCAAAACTGCTGTGCTATAATGCACAGTATGAAAAAGGCAGTGAAGGAAACTCCGTATGCGGAATCTGACAGGAAGCCGATGTCACCGACTGAGAGCATCAGCATGGAGGAAACATACAATGGGGAACATTCCGGAGCCGGTCTGCTGAACATGAGATCCGAACAGGAAATCAAGTAGGCAGATCCGTGATACGCGTTAAGTATAAATGAGTGGGCGTTTTCCCCCGGAAAACCGGAGAGAAAAACGCAATGCGGGTGGTACCGCGGGAACATAAAATATCCCGTCCCGGAACAGTAGTTAAAAAACTGTTCCGGGACTTTTTTATTTGAAAAAGCAATCCGGGACAGGCGAGAAAGAGAGGAGAACAAGACATGGAATTTATGACAGGCGTAAAGAAAAAAGAAGACATCTCCGTAAAAACTCTGCTGGAGACACCGGAAGGCACAGAAGTAAAACTCGAAGGAGCCGTACACATCATCCGTGACATGGGCGAGGTTGCCTTTGTCATCTTAAGAAAGAGCGAGGGACTCGTTCAGTGTGTGTACGAAGAAGGAAGCGTTAACTTCCCGCTGAAAGATCTGAAAGAGGAATCGGCAGTTGCCGTAACCGGAACGGTCAAAAAAGAGGACCGCGCACCGGGCGGCGTCGAAGTCAGGCTGCAGACCATCACCGTTCTTTCCGAGCCGACCGAGCCAATGCCGCTCGCAGTCAACAAATGGAAAATGAACACCTCCCTTGAAGCAATGCTGAACATGCGGCCGATCGCTCTTCGAAACGTCAGAGAGCGTGCAAAATTCCGCATCCAGGAAGGCGTGGTACGGGCGTTCCGTGATTTCCTTCATTCCCAGGGATTCACCGAAATCCATACACCGAAGATCGGCGCGAAAGGCGCTGAGGGCGGCGCAAACATCTTCAAGCTGGAATATTTCCACCGCCCGGCTGTCCTGGCACAGAGCCCGCAGTTCTACAAACAGATGCTCGTCGGCGTGTTTGACCGTGTCTTTGAAGTCGGACCGGTTTTCCGTGCAGAGAAACATAACACGAAACGTCATCTGAACGAATATACCAGCCTTGACTTTGAGATGGGCTACATCGAGGATTACACCGACATCATGGCAATGGAAACCGGATTTTTACAGTACATGGTGGAGCTTCTTAAAAAGGATTACGCAAAAGAGCTGGAGATCCTGAAAGTTATGCTTCCAAAGACAGAAGAAATCCCAACTGTACCGTTCACGAAAGCGAAAGAGCTGGTAGCCGAGAAATACAACCGAAAGATCCGCAACCCGTTCGACCTTGAGCCGGAGGAGGAGCTTCTGATCGGCCAGTATTTCAAAGAGGAGTACGATGCAGACTTCGTATTTGTCACCGAATATCCGTCGAAAAAGAGACCGTTCTATGCGATGGACGACCCGGAGGATAAGAGATACACAAAGAGCTTCGACCTGCTGTTCCACGGTCTGGAGATTACAACCGGAGGCCAGCGTATCCACGATTACAAGATGCTCTCTGAAAAGATCGCAGCCCGCGGCATGACAGAAGAGGGCATGGAGCAGTACTTGAGTGCTTTCAAACACGGTATGCCGCCGCACGGAGGTCTTGGCATCGGTCTGGAGCGTCTGACCATGAAGCTGATCGGTGAGGACAACGTCCGCGAGACAACGCTGTTCCCGCGTGATCTTACAAGACTGGAGCCGTAAGCGGATCCTGCTGGAAAATAAAAAAGGAGAATGAGTGAAATGGCAAATGTGATTTCAGATGAAACGATGGAATATGTCGGCATCCTGGCAAAGCTGGAATTAAAGGATGAGGAAAAAGAATCCGCACGGCAGGATATGCAGAAAATGCTGGATTATGTAGATAAATTAAACGAGCTCGACACCAGCAAGGTCGAGCCGATGACCCACATTTTCGAGATGGGAAATGTATTCCGCGAGGATGAAGTAACCAATGGCGACGACCGCGATGCAATGCTTGCCAATGCACCGGAAGTCAAAGAGGGCCAGTACAAGGTTCCGAAAACGGTAGAATAGCAGGAGGAGATTCGATATGGAAATCAAAGATATGACAGCAGTACAGCTTTCTGCCGCAATCAAAGAAGGAAAGATCACTGTAGCGGACGCTGTAGAAGCGTCTCTTGCGGCAGTCAAAGCATCGGAAGAAGCAATTCACGCATTCCTTCTTGTGGATGAAGAGGGTGCAAGAGCACGCGCGGCAGAAGTGCAGAAGAAAATTGACGCAGGAGAGCTCACCGGTCCGCTGGCCGGCGTTCCGATTGCGGTCAAGGACAACATCTGTACGAAAGGTCTTGCGACGACGTGTGCGTCAAAGATCCTGCAGAACTTTGTTCCGACGTACGATGCAGAGGTTATCACACGGCTCGAAGAGGCGG
>ERZ779869.3510-NODE-3510-length-12011-cov-9.762797_pt1 | contig 12011 bp, 10 predicted proteins | sample MGYA00511557_ERZ779869 | MGnify/ENA primary metagenome ERZ779869 (study PRJEB29588, sample SAMEA2154620) | human gut metagenome | biome: human gut; feature: human-associated habitat; material: faeces | place: Denmark | collected 2008/2010 ...
TCGAGCAGAAAACCCGCCTGCCAGATGCGGCCGATGGCAAGGGCCGCGGCGGCGCGCGATACGGACGCACCGGCATCATCCACACCCCCCACGGCGACATCCACACCCCGGCGTTCGTGCCGGTGGCCACGCAGGCCGCGATGAAGGCCGTGCTGCCCGAAACCATGAAGGATCTTGGCGCGCAATGCCTGCTGTCCAACGCGTTCCACCTGTATGAACGACCCGGAGAACAGGTGCTCGACGAAGCCGGCGGACTCGCCAAATTCATGAACTGGAACGGTCCGACGTTCACCGATTCCGGCGGATTCCAGGTGCTGTCACTCGGCGCGGGCTTCAAGAAGACGCTCGCCATGGACGTCACCGGCATGAAATCGGACGACGTGATCGCGGAAGGCAAGGAGCGGCTCGCGTTCGTGGACGAGGACGGTGTGACGTTCAAGTCGCCGCTCAACGGCTCGCTGCACCGGTTCTCCGCCGAAATCTCCATGGGCATCCAGCACAAGATCGGCGCCGACATCATGTTCGCTTTCGACGAGCTGACCACGCTGATGAACACCCGCGGCTACCAGGAACGTTCCGTGGAACGCACCTACCGCTGGGCGCAACGTTGCGTGGCCGAGCACAAGCGGCTTACCGAGGAACGTCTCGGAAAGCCGTATCAGGCGCTCTACGGCGTAGTGCAGGGCGCGAATTACGAGGATCTGCGCAGGCATGCCGCCGAACAGATCGCTTCGCTCGATTTCGACGGCGTCGGCATCGGCGGCGCGATCGAGAAGCGCATCATCGGCGACACCTGCGCCTGGATCTGTGACGCGATGCCGGAAAACCGTCCGCGCCATGTGCTCGGCATCGCCGCGGTGGACGACATCTTCGCCTGCGTGGAGAACGGCGGCGACACCTTCGACTGCGTGGCCCCCGCGCGTTGCGGCCGCAATGGTGCGATCTTCACGCGCCACGGCCGCTACAACATCAAGCGCGCACAGTTCAAGCACGATTTCGGTCCGCTTGAGGAGGACTGCGACTGCTACACCTGCACGCACTATTCGCGCGCATACGTGGACCACGCGCTGCGCGCCCGCGAATTCAACGGTTTCACGCTGGCGACGATCCACAACGAGCACTTCTTCGTGAAGCTGCTCGACGATATCCGAGCATCGATCGACGGCGGCTATTTCAACGAATTCCGCGACGAGACACTCGCCAAGTTCTACGAGAACGGTTCGAAGGGCTGAGCCAGAGGAGCTGGATGGAAGTCGCGGGGCTTGAGCATTTGCTACGCAAACGCGGCTTTTTGAACAAAGGATGGCTCCATCGTCTGGAGGTCCACAGGGCCTCCTCCCTCCTCGCGTCGCACCGCTTTGTGCATTCGCTTTGCGAATACGGCGGTGCGACACGCCGATTTGTGCCACAGATAGTAAAGGTGTAAATTAGTCGATTGTCTGCGAGCGTGGCGGAATGGTAGACGCGCTGTCTTCAGGTGGCAGTGAGTGTATGCTCGTGGGGGTTCAACTCCCCCCGCTCGCACGGGCCGAAAAGGGCTGGAATCCAACGATTCCAGCCCTTTTGCTTTATCCAAAACGTATGAAATGTGACAAAAAAGTACTAAAAATGCGCCGAAAGCCCAGCTATCTCAGCAGAAACAGACAAACGGACATCCAAACCCAAAACCAGCACCACAAATGTCCGATTCCAGAAAACACAATCCGAATAACCAATTCGGCAGAATCGAACACATAGCCACCCAAAACCACACTTCACGTGACCGGTTGGAAAAACAGATACGTAACGCATTGCAGACCAATCCCATGCGTCCGATTCTGAAGAAAAACGAAATTCGCCGTACGACTTTTCCGCGCACGCAATCGCAAGCATTTCCCGGTATTTCACTGTGAGCATAACCGCGGAATGAGCAGGACACGGAAGAGTTGGGTGAAGTGAAAGGTCAAGGTCAGGAGCCCGGGAGGGTTCCGGATGTGGCAACGAACCCGGTCGCCGGTGTCGCTAGATGGTGACGCCGCAGCGATAATCGCACGGCCGGCTGCCAAGCCGCATTACTCCGCGCACAGAACGCGCATTTGCTTAAGGAGTACCGATTATGGCAATGTTTCCGGCTTTGATGAATGACACGATGTTCTCCGATCTGTTCGACGATCCGTTCTTCGAGGGTTGGCGCAACATGGACCGCGCAGCCGCATGCAATCCGAACATGTCCGCAGGCATGATGAGCACTGATGTGCGTGAGACCGACAAGGGCTACATGGTCGACATCGACATGCCTGGCTTCAAGAAGGACGACATTTCGCTAGACCTGCAGAACGGCTATCTGACCGTTTCCGCGCATCGCAACAGCTCGCACGAGGACAAGGACGACAACGGCCGCTGGCTGCGTCGCGAACGCTACGCCGGCTCTTGCTCTCGTAGCTTCTACGTTGGCGAGGACGTGAAGGATTCCGACATTCACGCCAGCTACAAGGACGGCACCCTGTGCCTGGAAATGCCGAAGCCCGAAGCGCAGCAGCAGGTTGAGACCAAGCATCAGATTGCGATTGAAGGCTGATTTCCAGCTGCCGTACGTCATATTCGCACGTCGTAAGTCACGGTAATCGCTAAGCAAAGCGAAGCCGGACGCCCGTAAGTGGGTGTCCGGCTTTTTTGTTTGTCCGCACGCCGCCGCCCGAAAAGCAACGCCCGTCACGGCACTTAACGCACCAAAAACACCATGATGAGAATCATCACGAATCCAACCAAATCGGTCGGTTCGAACACCGCGTCCGTCCATGCCACCGCGGAAATCGTGGCCATCACCGGTTCGCTGGTGCCGAGCATGGTGGCACGCATCGAACCGACGCGCACCACGCCGGCCATGTACAGCCAGAACGCGCCGAATGTGCCGCCGATCACGGTGAACGCCATCAGCCCCACACCCAGCCAATCCAACTGCGGCGCCGTAGCCCACGGCCGCACGAACGGCAGCAGCACAAGCCCGGAAATCAGAAATGCGATGCCATTGACGGTGAAGTTGCCCCAACGTTCGATGAGCTTGACCGGAAGAAACACCATGGCCGCCGTGGACGCCGCGTTGATAGCGCCCCAAATCAGGCCGACCAACGGCAGTTTCAGCGTGGTGAAATCGCCGCCGGTCGCAATCAGCACGGTTCCCGCGAAGGCGAGCGCCACGCCGATGCCTTCCCGTGCGCCGGGTAGTCGCCGCCCGCGCAGGCATACGACCCCCAAGACGAACAGCAGGTTCAGGCTTTGCAGCACGGTCGCGGTGCCGGAGTTGGTCCAGTTGATCGATTCGAGGTAGGCGACCTGCACCAGCAGCACGCATATGATGGCGGTGGCCAGCAGCCGCGGATATGATTTGCGATCGCGTAGCGCGCCGGTAAGCAGTTTCGGCGTCATGATGGCCGAGCAGGTGAGGAAAAGCACGCCGGCTGCCAGTTCGCGCACGCATGCGATCCACAGCGGCGAGGCATGATACGTGCCCATGAGGATTTTGGAGACGGTGGCGTTGACGCCCCACAGCACGCCGCCGCACAGGGTCATTGCGATGCCGATAATCAGGTCCTTCGGCGTGCGCTCGAACGTTTTTTCCGCCACTGCGGCTCCTTCCCCTTCACTGTTCGCTCATCGCACACCGTACACGCCGCATGTGTCTTGCAGTGGCAGCCGCTCACAGACTGTCCGCGGGCGCGCTGAGGAAGTCGAGAATCTTGTTCACATACGGTCCGACCACCGTGTTCGGCATGGAGAAGATCTCGTGCAACGACTTGCCGTACCGTATTTTTTCGATTGATCCGCCACCTTCGCGCACGCGTTCCACGAAATCGTCCTGCGGTCCGTTGAGCACCCAAATGTCGCGTCCGGCTTGGAACAGCAGCATCGGGGTTTCGATTGCGCCGCACATGTCCGGTTTGAGTATGGCGCGGGACAGCGCCATCGCCTGATGCGCCCATTCGAAGGTGGCCGCGTTGGTCTGGCATGCCACGTCGTCGACGCGCTGCTTGTGGAACCAGCGAACGCGCGCCTCGGACGCGCCCTTATGCTCGTCGAGATCGAGTTCGGGGGAAAAATCGGTGTGACCGAATACGCGCGCTTTGCCGAATCCCAAGCCGCACAACGCGCCTGTAGCGATGCGTGCGATCCATGTCGGCATGCCGACGACGGGGGCGATCATGGGTGCGGACAGCACGGCCTTGTCGAACAGGCTCGGATAGTGTTCCATCACGGCCGCGCCGATGCCGCCGCCCATCGAATGGCAGTACAGGTTCAGTGGCTCGCCGCACGCGTATTCGCGGCCCACAGTGTCGGCGAAGGCTGCGAAATCGGCCACGTACCGACGCCAATCGTCGATCCACACCAGGCTGGGATTGCTCACGTCATGCACGGAATGACCGTGCCCGCGATGCTCGAGGATGCATACGGAATAGCCGGCCAGCAGGAAATACCATGCCATCTCGCTGTATTTTCGCGCGAATTCGGTGAATCCATGCGAAATGACGATCGCACCGCGGAACACGCCCGAAGCGCCGTCCTCACGCAGCGCATCGAATTTGGCCGCGTCGTAACAGCAATAGTGCAACCGGCCGGGTTCGTCCAGTTTGGGCAGCGCGTCGCCGTTCCAGTCAACGGTGGCTGGATCCATCCATCCTTCCGTCATGCAGGCGTCCAGCGCGGGCAGCACCTTGCTTTCCATTTCGGCGTCGTAATTCGCCTCGTCGAGCAGCCTAAGAGTCATGCTTTCATCATACGAATTCCACATGAACAGCCTTCAGAGCCCCACGCTTCGGCTCCACGGATCGAACGCGCCTCCTCACTCGTGGACGCGCTCCCCCGTACAATGTCGGTATGAAAATCATGTCATTGTGTGTGGCATTCGTCATGCTCTGCACCATGCAGCCAGCCGGAACGATGACCCCTTCCAACGGGAAGGCTGCCATCTTCGCCGACGCGGCGAGAGGAACCGCATCCGCCATCATCAACTGCCCGCCGCCGCTTTACTGGCTGTGTGGAAAGTGAGCCATGCGATGAATCCCACGAAATCCGCAGCTCCCATACCAAAATCCACCGTGTAGCGCTGGTCGACAACGATCCGCGCGCGTTGGAATCGCTGAGCCTTCTCATCGAAGCGAAGGTCCCCACGGCCTACGTGGTGTGGACGGCCACTTCCGGCGACGAAGCGATCGAACGTTGCCAAAGGAACGACGACAATCTCAACCTGCTTGTATTGGACATGTCCATGGAGGGCTTGCAGGGGCCGGCCATCTGCCATCGGATCCGTCTCATGGACAGGCATCTGCCGATTCTGGGCATCACCAGCTTCTCCATCAACAGCTACCGTAGCAGGCTGATGGAAGCCGGAGCGCAGGGACTGATCGGCAAGGAGGATTCCGATCAGCTGGCGAAGGCCATCGAGCGGCTCTGTGGAGGCAACGTTATGGAGGGATTCGAACCTCCCGCCCTGGCCAACGTGCGCATCAGACGCGAGGAGGAGACCTCACCGCGGCTCACCGTGCGCGAGGAGCAAATCATCTCCCTGTGCGCCGACGGCATGCTGGACAGGGAGATCGCCGAACAACTGGACATCTCCGAAAGCACCGTGCGCAAGCATATGCAGGGCATTCTCAAGAAGCTGAACTGCAAGACGGCACGCCAGGCAGTGGCATTGTGGGTGAGATCGCATGCACGCTGAACCCACAAAACCCAGACCCGTAAGCGCCTTCCGCTCCTGGCACAACCATATGCGTGCCGACCATCCGAAACTCTGGCATCCGATCCGCATAACCATCGTGGTCATCACCGTATGGTGGATCCTGTTCTGCCTGCTGCTCGCCCCGACCGACAATCCCGCGGCGATCGTCTGGACCATCATCGAAATCGCGGTGCTGCTGCTGTCACCGTTCTTTCCGAAATCGATGTCGCTGCTGTTTCTGATCATGAGCCAGTCGGGACCTTGGCTCATACCCGGAGCCGACGTCAATTCGCTGCCGGGAATCCTCTACACGTTCGGCATGCTCGCCTACGAAACCAACAACCTTGTGGCGCTGCTGCTGCTCGCTTATTCCATAGGCGACCAGCTGTTCCGTCAACTGGTCCTCGGCACGAGCAACAGCAATCCCGTGGCCATCATCGCCATGGTCAGCCTGGTACTGATGCTCGGATGCGGTTTGCGATGGAACGCGACCATGACCGCCAGCCGCGCGGAGGCGGAGCAGGCGAAGACGCGATTACGGGAGATGGAAAGCCGCAACCACATCGCGGAAGCCATACACGACGCCGTGACGGGAGATCTGTCCGCCGCGGCTTTCGTCGCGCAACGTCGCATCGATGCATTGTCCGGCGGAGACGATGGCGATGGCAGCGCCTCGACGGATGGTGACGACGGCAAGAACGCGGACGAAAGACGCGATGAGCTCGACAAATGGACGCAGGTCAACGATTACATCCTGTCCGCCCTGACCAACGTGCATCGCGTCATCGACGAACTGGATATGGACGTCACCGTCCTTGAGGAGGATGCGGACGGCAAGGCCTTCTCCGACCTGCTCAAAGCCACGATGGCCGACGGCGACCGGCGTCTACGCGCGCTCGGCTTCGACATCACCTCGATCCTCCATGTGGCGGGCGGTGCGCCAAGCGCCTCCCCGAGCCTGGCCGGAATCGCCAATGATCTGCTTCGCGAGACCTACGCCAACATCGCGCGTCATGCCCAGTCCGGCAGCAAAGCCGACCTGTCGGTGATACTCAAGCCGAACGCCGTCGAAATCACGCAGATCAACCAGGAAAGAGCCTTCCCGACGGAGGGCATGCGTCCAGGAGGCCACGGCCTCGCGTATTTCGGCAAACAGCTCGAATCGCATGGCGGCAAACTCGAAACGACGCTTCACGACGGCGAATGGACGCTGTTCGCCTATCTGCCGATTCCGGTGCCCGAAACCCTGCCACCCCTTGCCGGACACCCCGAATCGTGACCGGCTCCGACGGTCGCGAGAAACGAAAGGGTACTTCAAAGGGTGCTACACAGATGTGGTACACCCTTACTTGCAGAGGTGCCCGTCACCGTCCTATCTTCCCTAATGAGAAGGGATATGCGTCTCCCTGTGACCCGACGGATACTTGGCAGTCCGTCGAATCACAGGGGGACGCGTTCTTTTTTCTTCGGTTGTATCGGAACGTCAGTTCCGCCGGAACACCGTCAGACCAGCGCGTCGGCGAGGAAATCGCGCTGCAGCAGCAACAGGTTGCGCGCCACCGTCTCGTCGTTGGTCATGTGCGTGATGCCGTTGAGCGGCAGGAACGTGTGCTTCCTGCCGCCATCAGCGCCTGGCTCAATCGCAGGCTATTGGCGATCGTCACATTGTCGTCGGCGAAACCGTGGATGAGCATAAGCGGGCGACTGAGTTTCGGCGCGTCCGCGACGATGCTGTTACGTTCGTACGTGGCCGGGTCGAGTCCCAGGTAGCGCTCGGTGTAATGCGTGTCGTACAGCGTCCAGTCGGTCGGCGGGGCGCCGGCGCAGGCCGCGGCGAATGCGTCGGGCGCGTCCAGCACGGCGAGCGCGGATAGGAAGCCGCCGTACGACCAGCCGATCATCGCCACCTTGTCCAGGTCGGGTTTCGGCATGGAGACACCGGTTTCGGCGGCGAGCGAGGCGATCGCGTCCGGCAGCGCATGCACGGCGTCGACTTGGTCCTCAAGCGTCACGGCCTTCATGTTTTCGTAGATCGCGCGATCCCACTTCGGTCCGCGGCCGGTGGTGCCGCGACCGTCGGCGGTGACCACGATGTAGCCTTGGTCGGCCCACCACTGCGCGTCCCAGTAGAACGACTGGCTTTCCACGACCTGCTGGAAACCGGGGCCGCCGTAAGGCTTCATGAGGACCGGCAACTGGTCGGCATGCGCGTATGCGCTGTCCGCCGACGGCAGGATGACAGCCGCGTACAGGCCACGTTCGCCGAGTCGGGTGAATCGCACGTTCGGTGTGAAACCGGGGATTTCAGAGTGGTTTTCGATTGGCGAGACCACCATCGACATCATTTCCGCGCCGTCCGCAACACCGTCCGCAACGTCGCCTTCCGTCGTGCGCACGTTCATGCAATGCTGCATCTGCGACCGCGCGTCGTCCATGCCGCGCCCGGTCACCACGCAACCGTCGCCGGAACGGGACATCGTCCATTGGCCGGGCGTGCAGGTGAGCGGCTCCCAGTCGCCGTCGTAACGGATCGAGACCACGTCGAAGCTGCGGGCGTCGTGATCGTCCGCGTTGGACTGCCACAGGAACGGCAGATCGGCGGCCGGCAGCAGTTCCGGCGTGCGCTGCACCACGCACAGCACGTCGTCGTCGGTCACGTCGAGCACTTCGCGCACCTGCAGGCCCTTGGGTGTGAATGGCGTGCCGTCCACGGTCAGACGGTTCGTGTCGGTGTCCATGTCGTTCATCGCGCACACGAGACGGCCGTCAGGCGTGTATGCGGGGGTGCCGGCGATCAGGTCGAGCCAGCAGTCGTTGCTATGTTCCTCAAGCACGCGCGTGGTGCCGGGTTCTTCGCCGGGCGCGTATTCGGGGATGGCGATGGAGAAGGTCTCCACTTCGCTGCCGTCCTCGTCGGTGAAGCCGTTTTCCGGCGCGCTCATGGTCACGATAGGCTCGCCCACGTGGACGGCGAGCACCTGGTCGTGCTGCTGAAGCCGGTCCTGCACAAGTAGCAGCGGCTCGTGGCCTTCGGTCCAGCTGACGGCGGCCAGGTATTCGTACGATTCGCGGTCCCATTCCACGTTGTGTGCGATGCCGCCGTAGTAGCAGCCGTCCGTATCGTAGCCGAGTTCCAGCAGCGTCAGATGCACGTCGGCGTTGGCCGTCATCGCCTGCGGATAGCGGCGGGCCTGCGCGGGTTTCGTCGGATCGGCCGGGTCGGCGATGTACCAGGTCTGCTCGTGGGATGCGTCGAAGGTTTCGAAGAGCACATACTTGGAATCAGGCGACCACCAGAAGCCGTCGTAACGGTCCATTTCCTCACCTGCGGCGAATTCGGCGAGACCGATTTTCCATTCGCCTGCTTGCGATTCGGCCGCGTCGCTTTGCGCGTCATCTTGCGTGCCGTCTTGCGTATCGGCAACGTCGTCAGCGTCGTCTTGCGGAACGGACGCGACGATGGACACCGCATCGCCCGCGTCTTCGCCTGCGTCCATCGTGCCCGACACGTCCGCAAGATCGACGTCCACCAAATACGTGCCGGTCGTATACATGATGTGTCGTCCGTCGGGGCTGATGCGCGGGTTCAGCACCGGCTTGAATTCCGGTTCGTCGATGGCGATGCCGCGCGTCACGCCGGCCGCGATATCCGTCAGGAACAGCTGGCCGTTGATGGTGAACGTCACGCGGTTGCCGGCCGCATCGACCGAATAGCCGACGATGCCGGAACCACCTTCACGCGCACGTTCGCGGCGCGCCTTTTCCTCAGCCGGCACATCCTCGGCGTCGGCGTCAGCCAGCAGCGTACGCGGATCGGCAAGCAGAATCTCGTCGGTATCGCCATCGCTGCCGATCACGCTCATCCACAGGGAGGTGACGGTGTCCTCCGGACCGTCCGAACGCAGGAACAGCGCACGCGAACCGTCGCCGATCGCGCGGGCGAAACGTGGCGCGCCGCAGGTGAATCGCAAGGTACGGGCCTTCAGCCCAGGAAACTCATCAATCGCATCATTCATACCTTCCAATCTACCGACCGTCACGCACCACTCGCCGCCAATACCCCGGACGCAATCCCCTTCACATGAAATTTTTGCAAGCAAGTAGCCTTCGAATTGGCGCTCGGCAGGCTACAGCGTAGGATAGTCAAGGACAGAAAGGGACAAGTATGAGTGTTCTCGACCGATTTGAGAAGAGCGTGGAAGGCGCCGTCAACGGGGTTTTCGCGAAGTTCGGGTCTAAAGACCTGAAGCCCGTCGACCTTTCCAGCGCTCTGGAACGCGAGATCGACAAAGAAGCCATGCCCGTCACGCGCGATCGCACCGTAGCCCCGAACGAGTACCGTTTCAAGCTCAGCACTCCGGATTTCAACAACATCGTCGAGTGGGGCGCCGAAACGCTCGCCAATGAACTTGCCGACAACCTCACCCAGTATGCGAAGAGCCAGAACTACGCGTTCGTCGGCCCGGTCGTGGTGATCTTCGAAGAGGATCTTGAACTTTCCAAGGGCGATTACCGGCTTTCCAGCGAATCCGTACAGGGCAACACCGTGCCGGTCACGACCGACGCGCAGACCGAGGATTGCCCGATGCTGGAGATCGGCGAGCACCAGTATCTGCTCACCGAGGAAAAGACCATCATCGGCCGCGGTTCCGATTGCGACATCGTCATCGACGACCCCGGCATCTCCCGTCGTCACATGGAGATCGACGTCACCGACAATGGCAACACCGTCATCGCCCGCGACCTGAACTCCACCAACGGCATGTACGTCGAAGGCCATCATGTTGAGGCGGCAACGCTGCTCGACGGCAACACGATCACCATCGGCCGAACCCGCATCCTGTACTGGGCCTCCTCGCAGGAGCAGGAGTAATCAGCCCCAACCCGGAGAGCCGCCTTTTATGCTCACTGAATTAACGTTTGCGATCCTCAAGTACGGGTTTCTCGTACTGCTTTGGATCTTCGTGGCCTGTACGGTACGTTCGCTGTACAGGGATATCGAAACGCTCAGCCCGCGCAAGTCGCGGGCTCATCGTCGTAAGGAGCGTGCCGCGCGCAAGGCCGTCGAATCGCCTGCGCCCGTAGCCGCCGCAGCCCCTTCGGCAAGCGCCGCAACCAATGCCAAACCAACTCTGCTGGTCATTATCGATGGCCCCCTTGCCGGCAGTTCCGTCCCTCTGGCCGGCAACACCATCACACTTGGCCGTTCCGCTTCGAACACCGTGGTGCTGGATGATGAATTCGTTTCCTCCCACCATGCGCGCGTCTACACCGATCCCGCCACCGGCCGTTGGGCCATCGAGGATCTGGGATCCACCAACGGCACCGTCGTCAATCATCAGCGTCTGGTCGCGCCGATGATTCTTGGCGCGCGCGTGCCTGTGCGCATCGGTGCGACCACCTTCGAATTGAGGTGACGTTTTTGCCGACTTCCACCGCTTCGCAACAATTGTTCATGTATTCCACCGTCGTCTCCGACGTGGGCACCGTGCGTTCCAACAACCAGGATTCCGCGTTCGCCGGCGAGCATCTCATCGCCATCTGCGACGGCATGGGCGGGCATGCCGGCGGCGACACCGCCTCCACCATCGCCATCCGGTCGCTGGCGCATATCGAACAGGACAATGTTGACGGCGACGTGCAGGTCGTCTCCCATATGATGGCGACTTCCGTCATGGCCGCGCACGACGCGATCGTCGGCAAAGCCAAGCGTGAGCGTCGTCTTGCCGGCATGGGCACCACCGTCACGTCCGTGGCGCTGGTCGCCGGCTGCTGGGTATTGGCGCATATCGGCGATTCCCGCGCGTATCTGCTGCACGACGGCCATCTGGTCCGCATGACCAGCGACCACAGCTACGTGCAGCATCTCATCGACACCGGCCGTATCAGCGAGGCCGAGGCGCGCAACCATCCGCAACGCAATGTGGTGATGCGCGTGCTGGGCGATTTCGACATCGCTTCGCGCCCTGACATCGCCATCCGCAAAGCGCATCCGAGCGACCGTTGGCTGCTGTGCTCCGACGGCCTGGTGAACACCGTCACGGACCAGGAAATTATGTTTGAAATTCTGCATAACGGACAGCCGGAGGACTGCTTGCAGCGGCTGATGGCCATTTCCAAGCAGCGGGGCGCGCCGGACAACGTGACGGCCATCCTGCTGATGAACGACTGAAGGAGGAATTGACGATATGGATCCTTACATTGGTAAAATGCTGGATAATCGCTACGAAATACTGGAGCTGATCGGCAGGGGAGGCATGGCCAACGTCTACAAGGCCAAGTGCCACCGGCTGGACCGGCTGGTAGCGGTGAAAAT
>ERZ779869.3511-NODE-3511-length-12009-cov-3.605822_pt1 | contig 12009 bp, 11 predicted proteins | sample MGYA00511557_ERZ779869 | MGnify/ENA primary metagenome ERZ779869 (study PRJEB29588, sample SAMEA2154620) | human gut metagenome | biome: human gut; feature: human-associated habitat; material: faeces | place: Denmark | collected 2008/2010 ...
GGAGGAGCTGCTCCGGCTTCTGAAGTAATCCGCCGCGCCCGGGTATGTGTCGGGCAGGTTCAGGATTCCGCCGTCAGCGCCGCCACCCCTGCGACGATCGCCCAAAAGACCAGCAACGCCGCATAGATCCTGCCGAACCAGCACAGCAGAATCCGCGGAGCCAGATACGGAAAAATTCGTTGCGCCCGACGTCCCAGCATCGCCGCCAGCAGGGGAAAAACACCGGAAAAGAAGACAAAGCCAACTCCCCAGAGAATCGCTTCCCGGACCACCCGGCGGTCGGCAACTCCCCACAAAAAGCAGAAGATTCCCCAGGAAAACAGGAAACATCCCGCAACCAGCAGGAAAGCTGTTCCGATCAGATATCCCAACAGAGGCAGCATCCGGCGGGTGGGTCTCATCACAGGTCTCCGTTCAGCGGATCCGGGCGCAAACGGAAATTCCGGCGGGCAGTTCCCGGCCGGTGCTTTCCGGAATGGTCATCTCGCCGGAACGGAATTCACAGCGTTTTCCCAGCGCCTCGCGGAGCAGCCGCTCCAGCACCAGGACCGAAAATCCCGGAGAGTGGCAGCTCAGAACCACGGTGAAGGGACGCTCCGGATTGCGCAACCGGACACAACACGCCAGAAGCCGGGGGAGATCCTCCTCGATCTTCCAGACCTGTCCGCTGGATCCCCGTCCGAAAGTCGGCGGATCGAGGGCGATCAGCTCATACCGGGAGTTGCGCCGCAGCTCCCGCTGGACGAATTTGTTGACATCGTCGACGATCCAGCGGATCGCGTCCGGCACGTCGGGGTTGAGCCGCCGGTTCTCCTGCCCCCACTCGACCATGCCGCGGGAGGCGTCCAGGTGACAGACCGAAGCTCCGGAACGGGCCATCGCCATCGATCCCACCCCGGAGTAGGCAAAGAGGTTCAATGCCCGCGAACCGGGCGCAAGCCCCGACTCCGCCGAACGGAAGAACTCCCAGTTCCGGAACTGTTCCGCAAAAAAGCCCAGGTGTCCGAATCCGGTCGGCTTCACCTTCAGCCGGAACGATCCCCATTCGGTGATCCACGACTCCGGCAGCGGCCGGGAGAACGACCAGCGTCCTCCGCCCGAAGAGTCCCGGGTGAAGACGGCGTCGGCGCGTTTCCACTCCCCTTCCGGCAGCTCCGGCTTCCAGAAGGCGTTGAGCGCGGGACGGATCAGCCGGTACTCGCCGACCTGTTCCAGTTTTTTCAGATTTCCACTGTCCAGCAGCTGGTATTTCATGATTCCTCGGCACGGTAGACGATCCGCCCGCTGCGGACCGTCATCAGCGGACGGTTGGTCCGGTGTTCGAAAATTGCAAGGTCGGCCAGCCGGTTCGGCAGCAGCACGCCGCGGTCGTCGAGGTGGAAGGCCGAAGCCGGATTGATGGTCACCGCCGAAGCCGCCTGTGTATCGGTCAGATGGCCGCAGCTCATCAGGCTGTGCCAGCCGGTGTCGAGCATGGTGGTGGTCCCGGCAAGGACACTCTGCTCGGTCTGGGAGAACCCGTCGCGGACCCGGATCATCGACGGACCGATCCGGTACTCGCCGTTCGGCATCCCCGCCGCCATCGTGCAGTCGCTGATTCCGACCAGTTCGTGGGCCGGTTTGCAGCGGCAGGCCAGGTCCACCATGCGCGGATGGATGTGGCGGCCGTCGATGATCAGTTCCACCGTGACCCGGTTGTCGGTCAGCGCGATGCTGGAAAGCCCCATTTCACGCTGATGCAGAGGCGGCATTCCGTTGAAAAGATGGGTGCAGTGACAGGCCCCCGCGTCGATCGCCCGCAACGTCTGCTGCTCGTTGGCGACACTGTGGCCCATCGACGGCTTGACGCCGTGGTCCACCAGGAACTCCACCAGTTCGGCGGAACGGTCCAGTTCCGGAGCGAAGGTCATCACCTTGACCAGCCCCTTCCCCGCGGCGACCAGTTCCCCGGCAAACCCGAGATCGATCGGCACGATCGACTCCTGCTGCTGCGCTCCACGCTTGAAGGGGTTGATGAAAGGTCCTTCAATGTTGATTCCGGAAGCCGCGGCCCCCGGCAGACTTCCATTCATCCGGTCGGCCAGAAGTTCAAGATTGCGCAACATCTCCTCGTGCGGCGAAGCCACCACGGTCGGGAAGAAGGTGGTGACTCCGCGCTCCGCCAGAATCCGGCTCATCTCCTCGATCGGGTGCGGCGAAATCTCCACGCTCGAACAGTCAAACCCGCCCGCGCCGTGGATATGCGTATCGATGAATCCCGGCGTCATGTAGGCGTTGTCGAAACGGAGCACCTCGACCTCCGGCTCCTGCGCAAAGGCGGAGACCCCGCCGACCGCCAGAATGCGCTCGTCCTCACAGAGGACCGCGCCGTTTTCAATCCGTCGGTCCGGAGTAATCAGATAATCTACGATGTAGAGTCGGCGTGTTCGTTTTTTCATCATTCGGCTCTCTCCTGGAACCGTTCTCCCAGTTCCCGTTTCCGGTAATATAAGCCGTCGCACCGCGCATTGCCACAGCAGGCATGGAAAAAAACGGCATTTCTTTCCTATTCGGTGTTGCGGTGTTCTCCGCAGCGGAGACGGCGGTACTCGCGGGGCGAACACCCCATCTCCCGCCGGAAACAGCGGCGGAAATAGGCGTCGTCGTTGAATCCCGATTCGAACCCCGCCTCTTTCACCGGCAGCAGCGGATTCTCCAGCAGCCGGCAGCTGTGGCGAATCCGTTCCCGGTTGATCGCCTCGACGACCGTGCAGCGGAAGTTCCGGCGGAACACCCGCCCGAGATAGTCGGGATGACAGCCGAGCATCTCCGCCAGCGACGAGGTCGAAATCGACTCTTCAAAATGAAGCGTGATCTCCTCCATCGCCCGCGCCGCCAGCCGCTCGGGCGGCGGATTGCCGGAGAGGGGAAGCTCCGCCTCGTTGAGCAGCAGTTCCACCAGCAGATCGGCATTGCGGGAAACACCGTCGCGCTGTTCGGCCAGCAGCATCATGCAGTAGGCGGCAAACCGCTCCGGGCGGGCCGTCCGGCCGCAGGAGGTCATCCGGTCCAGACGGAATCGCGCCTCTTCATCCTTCGGCAGAAGATGAACCCAGAAAAATGAAAGCCCGGCCGGATACGCCGACCGGCCTCCGTGAAGCCGGCCGGGGCGCAGCAGCAGCCGATCCCCTGTCCGAAGCGAAAAATCCTCTTTCTCCTCAAAGAGTTCCAACTCTCCGGAAAGGACGTAGATCAGTTCCCAGGAGTCGATCGTCCGGGTCGGATGCCGCCCGTAGCCCCGGGAAATGAAACGCCCGGCATTGGTCATCTGAAAGTTTCCCGACATTGCCCACACCCTCTTCCGGTCGGAATTGTCCTGTTTTTCACCCAATTTATCACACTGGAGAAAGATTGCAAGCCGCACTATCGTAAAACAGACGAAGAAACCTCCCGTAACCGGAAAGGATTGAATGATGAAATTGCAACCGCCGCCGATCTGCGCAGTGCATCCCGTGGACACCGTATTCGCCCCGCGCCAGGCGAAACTCTTTGACGCGACGCTGCCGCGCTCCCTCGAACAGTGCCGCGTCACCGGCCGCTTCGACGCCTTCCGGCTCAACTGGAAACCGGGCATGCCGAACCGGCCCCACATCTTCTGGGATTCCGACGTGGCCAAGGTGCTCGAAGGAGTCGCCTACGCCCTGATGCTCGAACCGGATCACCCCGGACTGGCGGAGGAACTCGACCGCGCCGTCGACCTCATCCTCTCCTCCCAGCAGCCGGACGGCTACCTCAACAGCTACTTCTCCGGCGTGGAACCCGAACACCGCTGGTGCAACCTCTACAACTGGCATGAACTCTACTGCGCCGGCCACCTGATCGAAGCCGCCGTCGCCCATTACAAGGCCACCGGCAACCGGAAATTCCTCGATGGACTCCGCCGCTACGCCGACCTGATCGCCCGGGAATTCGGTCCGGGAGAGAACCAGCGCAAAGGGTATCCCGGCCACGAGGAGCTCGAACTGGCGCTCTGCAAACTCGCCGACGCCACCGGAGACCCCAAATATCTCGAACTGGCCCGGTTCTTTCTGGACCGCCGCGGCACGGAACCGAACTATTTCCTTGAAGAAGCAAAACGGTTTCCCACCGACGCCCACCCTTCGAACATGATCAACCGTCAGGCCCACCAGCCGGTCCGCGAACAGCGCGACGCGGTCGGTCATGCGGTCCGGGCGCTCTATCTCTACATCGGAATGGTTGACGTCGCCGACGCCACCGGCGACTCCTCCCTGCTGGAGGCGGCGGAACGGCTCTTTGAAAGCGTGGCGGAACGCCGAATGTATCTGACCGGCGGCGTCGGCTCGACTCCCATCGGCGAAGCCTTCACCGAAGACTGGAATCTTCCCAACGACACCAGCTACGCCGAAAGCTGCGCCTCGATGGCGCTGGTCCTGCTCGCCGTCCGCCTCTACAACCTGACAGGGAAAAACCGCTACGCCGACGTGCTCGAACAGACGCTCTACAACGGCGCCCTCTCCGGCATCTCCCTCTCCGGAGACCGTTACTTCTACGCCAATCTGCTCGAAGTCAGCGACGCCGGCTTCTTCCACGGCAACACGCTGCGCGAACGCCAGCCGTGGTTCGGCTGCTCCTGCTGTCCGACCAGTTTCTGCCGTTTCCTGCCGCAGATCGGCTCCTTCCTCTGGTCGGCGGGGAATGGGACGTTCCGCCTCAACATCCCGGCCGCGAACATCTTCGAATCCGGCGGCGTCCGGATCCGGGTCGGCGGCGACTACCCCTACGGCAACGTGATTCCGGTCACCATCGAAAAAGGAGGCTCCTTCCGGCTCGCGCTGCGCATTCCGGGCTGGTGCCGCAACTGGTCGCTCTCCTGCAACGGCGAACCGGTGAATCTTCAGCCGGAGGAGGGCACGATCAGCATCGAACGCGACTGGAATGACGGCGATCAGCTCCGCCTCGAACTGGAGATGCCGGTCGAACCGGTCTACGCCCACCCGAAGGTTGCGGCCGACGCCGGCCGTTTCGCGCTGATGCGCGGCCCCCTGGTCTATGCACTCGAAAGTGTCGACAATCCGGCCTCACCGGTCCGGATCGCGGCCGATTCCGGCCAGGAGTTCCGGCTGGTTTCCGTTCCCGGGCTGCCGGGCGTCACCGGAATCGCCGGCGCCTGCGCCATCGATCCTGAACCCGAGAGCGACGCCCTCTACCGGCGCGGCCGGGAGAACGGGCAGCCCCGCGAAGCGGAGTTCCTGGCAATCCCCTACGCGCTCTGGCAGAACCGCGGCCCCTCCGAGATGTCGGTCTGGATCCGGAAACGCTGACAAAACGTCGCAACAAAGACGTCCCCTCCTCCCCGACCGGAGAAGAGGGGACTTTTTTCCGCGGCGGATCAGGGTTCCCGGATCGCTTCATCCAGCGATTTGATCAACGGAAGGATCAGATATTCGATCACCCGGCGCCGCCCGACCTTGATCTCCGCCTGCGAAACCATTCCGGGAATCAGCCGGAAGTGCTCGCCGACGCCGCGCAGTTTCGAATCCGGATCCAGCTCCACCCGGGTCCGGTAATAACTGCGCGCCGTGCCCGTCTCCCCCGCCTGCTTGTCGAAGGTTCCCTCGGAAATCATCCGAACGGTACCTGACAGTGTGCCGTGCTTCTGAAACGGGAAGGAGTTGAGTTTGATCCGCACTTCGGAACCGACCTTGACCTTGCCGATGTCCCGCGGTTCCACCTCCGCCTCCAGCTCGATGCCGCTGTCGAGCGGCACCAGCGTGATCAGCGCTTCCGCCTCCCGCACCGCGGACCCCACCGAAAACGACGCGATCTCGTGCACAACCGCGTCGCAGGGCGAACGCAGACAGTCGTAGGTGCTCGCAGTGGTCACCTTTTCATACTGCTTGGTGGTGGAGATCAGTTCACGCCGGACCTTGACCAGCTCCTCGGAAACCGAATTGCGCCACTCCTCGATGAAAGAGTTGCGTTCAGCAATCACCGACTGTTCCTGGTGCTCCTGTTCGATCAGGCTGTTGCGCAGCGAATCGACGGTGCCTTCCATCTCCATACGGGTGATCGAGATCTCAAGACTGTCTTTGAGGGAGGTCACGTTCTTCTCCTGAAGTCCGGAGATGATGTCCTCGATCTTCTTGACCGCCTCCAGCCGCTCCTCCTGCTTGGCGAGGCTGTCGGAGGTGGACTTCTGCGACGCCTGCAACCGCTGGATGCTCTGCTCATAGTACCGGAGCTTCTCCAGATAGTATTTCCGGCGCTGCTCGTAGATCGCCAGCTGCCAGCGGGCGTCCTCGCTGCCGTTTTCCGGCACCTTATACTCCCGCCCCTGAAACTCGGCCAGCAGCCGGTCGAACTGGGCGGTCAGGGTGGAGAGTTCCGTCTGCAGCCGGGCGATCTCCGCCTCGTTGTTGGTCGGGTCGAAGGTGATCAGCACCTGATCCTTCTTGACCACATCGCCGATTTTGACGTCGATGCTTTTGATCACCGAACGCTCCAGCGGCTTGATCACCACCGGCGGCGTGTCGGTCACCAGTTTTCCCTCCGCCGAAACGATCACATCCACCTGTCCGATGCAGGCCCAGATGATCGCGCCGGTCAGGAATATCAGTGCGCTCCAGACACCGAACCGCCCCCACCAGGGAAGCCGTTCGTATTTGATCTCCAGCGCGTCCGGCTGGAACTCCACCGCCTTCGGCGCCAAATTCAATTTTTCGCTCATTTATTCAGGTTCCTTTCCATCTGCTGGCGCCAGAAATCACGGTAGATGCCCTCGTGAGTCAGCAGCTCCCGATGCGGAGCGAAATCGGTTTTGACTCCCTTGTCCAGCACCAGAATCCGGTCGGCGCCGGAGACGATGCTCAGCCGGTGCGAAATGATCAGCACCGTCCGTCCCTTCGAAATCGCGCCCAGATTCTCCTGAATTACGTTTTCACTTTCGGGATCGAGCGCACTGGTCGCCTCGTCGAAGATCAGCACCGGCGGATTGGTCAAGAGCGCACGGGCGATGGCCAGCCGCTGTTTCTGTCCGCCGGAGAGGTTGGAAGCGTTCTCCTCCAGAATCGTGTCGTAACCGCGGGGCAGATTCTGGACAAAATCGTGCGCACCGGCCAGACGGGCGGCGTAGATGATCTCCTCCAGCGTCGCGTTGCGCTTGGTCAGGCAGATGTTGTCGCGCACCGAACCGTTGAAGAAGTAGTTCTCCTGCAGCACGACGCCGATGCTGGCGCGCAGATGGGATTTGTCGATTTCGCGCAAATCGATTCCGTCGATCTTGATCAGGCCGGACTGCACCGGATACAGCCCCTGCAGCAGCTTGGTCAGCGTGGTCTTGCCCGACCCCGACCGTCCGACGATTCCGATGGTCGACCCCACCGGAATTTCAAGGTTGAAATTCCGGATCACCTGCGGCGTATCCGGCCGATACTGGAAAGTCACATTTTCGAAAGTGATGTTTCCCTTGAGCGGATTGCGCACGCCGCCGCCTGCCGGTTCCGCCGGGGTGTTCATGACTACGCCGAGCATCTTCACCGACAGCGCCACCTGCTGGTACTCGTGGATCAGGCCGACCAGGCGGACCAGCGGACCGGTCACCCGGCCCGAAAGCATCTGGAACGCGATCAGCGCTCCGATCGTGATGACATGGTCATTCACCAGGTGGGCGCCGACCCAGATTACCGAGACGGTCATCAACATCTCCAGCATCTGGCTGATGGTCCGGGCGGTCATCGAAATCTTGCCGACCCGGAAGTAGGACTTGATCGCATAGGCGGTTGAATCGTTCCACGCCCGCTCTTCCACCGGTTCGATCGCCAGCGACTTGACGGTCCGCACCCCGTGAATCGCCTCGACCAGCATGCTCTGCCGCTTGCCTTCCGCCTGGTAGAGCTCGTTCAACCGGATCTGGAACGGCCGGATCAGACAGGCGATCACCAGAGCCATCAGCACCGAATACCCGAGCACCACCAGCGTCAGCTCCACGCTGTAGAGCAGCAGAAACGGAATGAACACCACCAGGGAAAACAGCTCCAGCACCGTGAAGAACAGATTCCCGGAGAGAAACCCCCGGATCTTCTCGGTCTGCTGCATGTGCTTGAGCAGCACGCCGGACGGCACCCGCTCGAAAAATTCGATCGGCAGCCGCATCAGGTGGCGGAACGTCTTGGTCGCGGTCGAGATGTCAATCTTGTTGGTCGCAAACAACAACAGATAGTTGCGCAGATATTCGAGACCGGCGTTGAAGAAAATCGCCGCCACAATCCCGACCCCGAGCACGTTCAGCGTGGAATAGGCGTTGTTGACCAGAACCTTGTCCACCACGATCTGAAAGAAGAGCGGCGTGACCAGACCGATCGCGTTGATCATCAGAACCGCCAGCGCAATCTGACCGAACACCCCCCGCAGTTTCAGAAATTCCGGAATAAACCAGCGCAGTCCGAAAGGCTGGTTTTCATCGGTCAGCTTGTAGACGCGCTTGATCAGCACGCCCCGTCCCGCAGAACTCTCCTCGAACTCCTCCCGGCTCATGAACTGGAACTGCTGGCCCGGATGTTCCGCCTGCCAGGCGGGATCGACCACCGCCAGCTCCTCTTTCTCCCCGGAGCGGCGCATCCCGCAGATCACCCGGCAGTGCCCGTCCTTCTTGTACTCGATCAGCGGATACGCCTGCCCCAGCCGCGCAAAGTCCTTCCAGCACAGAGAGACCGCCTTCGCCTTGAACTGGTAGTCGGACGCGATCTCCAGCAGTTGCCGAAGCGTGACCTCGGCATCCGACACCGCGTAATCGTGCAGCAGCCGGCGCAGATCCATCGGCACATTGTGGTGCCGGGCAATCGCGGTCAAGGCGAAAAGCGCACTCTGACGCCGATTGTCCACCGCCTGCAGCGACCGGAAGATCACCACGGTTCCGCCGAACCGCTCCAGCAGCTGCGCCGTCGGAACCGACAACATCGGCGAACCGGTGTTCCGCGGATCGAAAATGGTCGCACCCTTTTCCTGAATCTGCCGCAGATTGACCATGCAGATCCAGTGTCCGCTCGAAAGGCGCAGCAGCGCCGGGCCGGCATAGGTTTCGGAGAGCGCCACCGGATCGGCATGAGACTCCGGATCAAGCTGAAGCAACGCCGCCAGCCGGACAACCCCCTTGACCGGATCCTCCGCGTACTCCGCCATGATCTCCGGAGTGCAGACGGCATCAAAATTAACGTCACGCTTCGAACTTGCCACCAGCTGGCGCAGACAGATCACTCCGCTGTCTTGAGATACCTCCAATGCAAAGCTCCTTTCTCAAACCGGCTCAGATGCCGGCAATGTTCCGGGATCGATAAAACAGCCAGGTCGCCGCCCCGCCGCCACCCGGCACCAGTCCATAAAATTCCAGTCGCCGAAATCCAAACGGTTCCAGCTGCCGGGAAAGAGAAGCCGCGCCATCCCCGCACCCCCCGGAAACCGCGACGACTCCCGCCTCCGTCAGAATCCCGGGCAGCAGTTCAAACCCTTTTTTCCCGCGAATCATCACCAGATCGAACCGTCCCAGTTTCGACGGCAGCTCACTCCAGCGGAATTCCGGCGCCGTCATATCCACAAACTGGATGCCGCTGCGCTTCGCCGGATACCGGCCGACCAGCGTGACTGCTTCGGTCATCCGGTGCAACCAGCGCGCGGTCGAACGGGAACCGATCGCCAGGACTCGCCAATCACTCCGCACCCGCGGCTTCAGAAATTCCGCAAAAGCGTACGTCGTCTCCGGAAGGGAATGACCGTCGACCCCCACCGCGTACTTCCGCCGGCACGACTCAAACCAGCCGCGGGCGTGAAGAGATCTCCGAAGTTCGGAGGAATGAAAAAGCAATGTTCTCCAATCTTTGAAGTCCATCGTCAACCCTGTCCCATATTACCGGAAAGACGCGCGGAACCGGATTTCTCCCCGTCAAAGTTCCGCCAGTGCCTGCGCACGGTCCGAAAACACCCGGAGCAGCGAAGTAAATCCGCTGATTTCAAACACTTCATACACATTTCCAACCAGCGAACAGACGGCCATCGCCCCGCCGCGCGCACGAAGTTTCTTCGCCAGCACCAGAAAAACCCGGAGGCCCGCGCTGCTCACATACTCGACATGTTCAAGATCATACACAAAACGGCTCCCGGAATCCAGCGCGTCGACCAGCCGCCGTTCCGCTTCCGGCGACGTCGCGGAATCCAGCCGGCCCGCGAGAGACACCACCACGGCATCACCGCTTTTCTCCATCGTGATTTCCATATGTATTCACCCTTCGTTGTCGATTGTGATAACCAGAATGTTGTGGTTTCCCTCACGGCGGTAGCACATCGAACGCACCATGTTCCGGATCAGATAAATGCCGACGCCGCCGACCTCCCGCTCCTCCTCGGTGGCCTCCTCATCCGGCGACGGGGCCTCAAGCGGATCGAAGGCGTGACCGTCATCGATCAGCGTCAGCGTCAGCATCCGGGGCGAAAACTCGATCTCGATTTCGATGATGTGCATTCCGGGTTCGTCGTACCCGTACTTGATGATGTTAGTCGCCATCTCTTCCAGCGCGAGGTCCAGAATATAGCAGGTCCTCGGCGTCAGAGAGCGGTACTCGTCAAGTTCCCGGATCCGGGCGGCCAGCCGCATCAGCTCTTTGATGTCGTTCGGGAAATGAAATAGAAATTTTTTATTCATACGTCCTCCCTCTTCCCCCCGCCTTTCCCGGCGGTTGCCGGACCGGCTTCCGGAAAACATCGGAAATTACACCCGGTTCCAGACTGAAACAAGTCCGCAAACGCGAATTTCCGCTTTTTTCCGGAACACGGCCGCAACGCTTCTTCCATTTAACCGCCCAGCCCCAGCAGATTGCGCGCCCCTTCAAAAATCAGCTGGGACGCCAACGCCGCAAGAAACAATCCGGTCAGTTTCGAAAGAATGTTCAGCCCCTTGCGCTTGAGCACCCGCTCCAGCGCCGCGGAATAGTAGAGCATCAAGCCCAGCAATGCCACCGCAAACACGATTCCGGCCATCTCCGTAATCCGGGTCGAGGCGTCCCGCGCCTCCGCCCCCATCAGCAGCAGCGCGCCGGTGGTGCCGGGACCGACCGTGTACGGCAGCGCCATCGGCACCACCGAAATATCTCCATCGTCATTCGACTGACGCATCCCGTTCGGGATGCCGCCGCCGCGCACCACCTCGATTCCACTCAGCAGCAGCACCAGCCCGGAACCGACCCGGAACGCATCCAGCGTAATCCCGAGATAGGAGAAAATCCGGTCTCCGAAAAAGTAGAGGATCAGACAGATCACCAGCACCGCCAGCGAAGTCCGCATCGCCAGCGCGCGCTGCCGGGACAATTCCAGCTCCCGGGTCAGTGTCACAAAAAGCGACAACACGAAAAACGGCGTCAAAAGAAAAAATATCTTGACGAAAACGCCGACAGTGTCATGCATCGTCCGCCTCCTTCCCTTACTCCACCGGAAAACCGGTCTCTGACGCGCCCGGTGCGATTACCGCTCCTTGAGTTCTTCCTGAAGTTCGGAATCCGCCTGAAGCACCTGCTCCGCCTGCTTGCGGCGGAACTCCTTGAGCCGCGCGGCAAGCGCGGGATCTCCGAGCGCAAGAATCGAGATCGCGTAGAGCGCCGCGTTCTTGGCACCCGCCTTTCCGGCGGTGACCGTCGCCACCGGAATCCCCGGAGGCATCTGGACAAACGAAAGCAGCGCATCCAGTCCGTTGAAAGGTTCGCTCGCCACCGGGATTCCGATCACCGGCAGCGTCGTATGCGCAGCAACCACACCGCCCAGATGAGCAGCCATCCCCGCCGCGCAGATGATCGCCCGGTACCCGGCCGCCTCCGCCCCGGACGCAAATTCAGCCGCTTCGACCGGCGTGCGGTGCGCCGAAAGCACCCGCGCCGTGAACGGTACCCGGAATTCATCGAAAATCTTGAACGCCCCCTGCAGAATCGGCAGGTCACTTTTGCTGCCCATGATCACGGCAACCACCGGCTT
>ERZ779869.3513-NODE-3513-length-12009-cov-2.615024_pt1 | contig 12009 bp, 9 predicted proteins | sample MGYA00511557_ERZ779869 | MGnify/ENA primary metagenome ERZ779869 (study PRJEB29588, sample SAMEA2154620) | human gut metagenome | biome: human gut; feature: human-associated habitat; material: faeces | place: Denmark | collected 2008/2010 ...
AGAAAAGAGGATTTTCGATGAGAAGATAGCTCATAAGAGAATAACTAATAATATTGTATGAATTTGATGTACAATCGAATAAAAAGCGTAACTTTGTGGAAATATCAAAGAAGATTATGACTAAAAAAACAGATAAACAAGCAATTGATAACTTGGCAGATAATTTCAATGGTTATGCGGCACTGCTTCGTAAAATCAAGCAGCGGGTATTGGTTGCCCAACAACGAGCGATTTATGCCGCCAACGAAGAAATGCTCCGAATGTATTGGGATATTGGAGGTATGTTGCAGCAAAGTCAAGATGCAGATGGTTGGGGCAAGAAAACCTTGCAACGCTTGTCCGTGGACTTGAAGAACGATTATTCCGAAATAAAGGGTTTTTCTGTGCGCAACATGCAGTGTATGATACAGTTCTTCAACGAATACAATCAAGAACTTACGATGGTGAAAGGTGCTGATTCTTCAATTGCGCAATCAATGATTGCGCAATTAGGCGAATATAATTTTTCCTTTCCTATCAAACATCTAGGTTGGACGCATAACCTGATACTCTTACAACAAGTCAAGGATATTCGCGCACGGCATTGGTATATGGTGCAAAGTATTACATCGCATTGGAATACACGCTATCTGCAAGAAGCTATCAAACTTGATGACTATGGCAAGCATGGTGCGTTGGCAAACAATTTCACTGAAACCCTGCCTGTTCCCGAAGCAAACGATGTGAAATCAATGCTCAAAGACCCGTATATATTCGATATGCTGACCTTTACCGACCAATACAATGAGCGTGATGTAGAAATCGGTTTGGTGAAACATATAGAGAAATTCCTTGTGGAAATGGGTGCAGGTTTTGCTTTCATGGGACGACAATACCATATTGAGGTGTCAGGAGATGATTACTATATTGACATATTGATGTACAATACCTTCCTACACCGCTATTTGGTGATAGAGTTGATAGATACGGAGTTTATGCCGGAATATATCGGTAAGCTGAACTTCTATTGTTCTGCTGTGGATGACATCCTTTGCCGGGAGGGGGATAATCGAACCATAGGTTTGCTACTTTGTAAAAGCAAAGACCGTATCAAGGCTGAATATGCTTTGCGTGACATTCAGAAGCCAATAGGCATATCCGACTACGAATTAGGGCAAGCCTTGCCGAAAGATTTCCGTGGCAGTTTGCCTACGATTGAGGAAATAGAGAAAGAACTGGAATCTGATAGCCACTAAACATATACGTTACATATCTGAACGGATATTCCGAACTTCAGGGAACACCGGGATTGCGCCCTATGACAAACTATAACCTGAATGGTACGTACATACTGAAACAGAAGTATATTTTCGGTCTGTTCTACACGCATACATCCGATTACTTTGCCCAAACACCTTATCAGGCAACAGGCCGACTGGCATTGATATACAAAAATACCAACTGGAATTATATGCGTATGATAGGTGTGAATGTCATTTTGCCGCTCAGCATGGGAAACTGGTATGATGCAAGACTCACGCTTGTAGGCATGCAGGCACGGCAAAAATGCGACCGTTTTTTTGATGTACCATTTGACCGCAAAAAATGGCTGTTTATCGGCACACTTGACAACAGCTTCAAAGTAGGCAAGAACCTATCCTTTGAATTGATAGGAAACATACAGACACCTTTCATTCAGGGAACGTTGGATCTTGCCAGTTCATTTAATCTCACAGCCGGAATGAAATGGAATTTTGCCAAGGACAGATGTTCGCTTACGGCACGTTGCAGTGATATATCCAACTCCAGTATGCCGGATATGAAGGTTCACTTCAAGGAACAATATTTGGATATGGATAGCGGATACTATACCCGTACTGTATCTCTGAATTTCACATACCGTTTCGGTGGTTATAAAAAACAGAAAGTAAATAAACCATGTAATGTCGTAGTTGTAGGTGCCGGAACTGCCGGACTGGAAGCTGCATGTACAACTGCTGAAGTTGGATGTAAAGTTACGTTACTGGAGAAAGAGAAAGAAGCAGGTGGTCTGTCGGTAGAGATCTCGAAGATTCCAGCCAAGAAAAGACTTGCGGATTTCCCGACTTATCTGAAATACCGTGCATCAAAACTTCCGAATCTGACAATCAAAACAGGAGTAGATGCAACGGTCGCAGAGATCAAAAAATACACCCCGGATCTTGTTGTAAATGCGACTGGTTCGGTACCGCTCCTTCCACCGATCGAAGGACTGCATGACAGGCAAGAAGGTTGTTGTTGTCGGAGGTGGTGCGGTAGGACTTGATGTTGTTGAATTCTTTGCCCCACGCGGTGCAGAGACAACCATCATCGAAATGATGCCGGTTATTGGAAACGGACTGGATGCATCTTCTACATCAAGTATGAAAGAATGCATGGAAAAACATCATGTAAGACAGATGACGAATACAGCCCTGCAGAAAGTAAATGCACATTCCTTCCTTGTAAAATACGATGGAAAAGAAGAAGAACTTCTGTTTGACTACGGTTTCGTATGTCTCGGAATGAGAGCGAATGCCCCGATTTGGAATGACATTCAGGAAGCTTTTACAGGTGAAGATGTGGAAGTCCTCAACATTGGTGATTCTGTACGTGCGAGACGTATCATTGACGGAACGGATGCCGGACGCCATATGGTATTGAATACCCTTGAAAGATTGAACTATCTTTAAAATATGTCCCTAAAAGGGAACCCCTTTCCAATATAAATATAAATACAAAGAAGCTTCGGAGAATCCTGCTACCTGTGATTCTTCGAAGCTTTTTGTGAAAATAACTATCTCCGGGTCCACTTCTATGATATGATATAGTATAACTGATCAATAAAAAACAATTGGGGGAAATACGTAATGAAAAGTTTGCTGATTCTCGGTGCAGGCGGATTTGGCCGGATGGTAGCGGAGACTGCGCAGGCACTGGGGTATGAAAAGGTTGTATTTTTGGATGATGCGGTGAAGGATGAAGCGGTCATCGGAATGTGCTGTGATTATGAGATCAGACATAAGGAGTATCCGGTGGCAGTAGCAGCATTTGGAAATAACAAGATGCGTCTGTACTGGACGGACAAATTGCTGGAAGCGGGGTATGAGGTACCGGCAATCGTGCATCCGTCTGCAGTTGTAAGTCCGAGTGCGGTGCTGGAGCCGGGCTGCTTTGTGATGCAGAGAGCGGTGGTAAATACCAATACCCGGATCGGACGTGCGGTGCTGGTGAACAGCGGGGCGATCGTAGATCACAATTCGGTGGTATGTGCCGGAGCGCATGTCGGACTGGGGAGTGTTGTGAAGTCAGACTGTACGATCGAGAGCGGATGTAAAGTGGAGGCAGGAGAAGTGATCTTCTCAACCAGAAGGAAGATCGAGGGCGTGGACAGCCGGAGTCTGGAAGATGCCGTGTACGCATTTGGTTTCGGGCAGCAGTGCAGTTATGTGAAGCCGTTCGGAGAAGGCCACATCAATGAGACTTATGCAGTCTATATGCCGGGCGCAGATGGAAAGGATACGCCGCTCTATGTTTTGCAGCGCATCAATATTAATGTATTCAAGAACCCGGATCAGGTAATGGCGAATATATTCGGCGTTACGGAGTATCTGCGCAGTATGATCCGTGAGGAAGGCGGAGATCTGGACAGAGAGGCATTGTCTTATATTAAGACAAAATCAGGAGAGAGCTATTTTGAAGATGCGGACGGACAGCCATGGCGCTGCCTGCATTATGTACCGGATTCTGTGTGCTATCAGATGGTGGAGAGACCGGAACAGTTCTATCAGTCGGCACTCAGCTTTGGCCATTTTCTGAAGCAGCTGGGGGATTATCCGGCCGAGAGTCTCTATGAGACGATTCCGAAGTTCCACGATACGGTGAAGCGTTTCCGTGATTTCAAAGACGCACTGCGGAAAGATGTGAAGAACAGGGCAAGACTTTGCCGTGAAGAAATAGAGTTTGTACTGGCACGCGAGGATGACTGCGGTGTCCTTATGAAGCAGCTTGAGGAAGGAATACTTCCGCTCCGTGTGACGCACAACGATACCAAGCTGAATAACATTTTGTTTGATAAGAATACAGGAGAGGGACTGTGCATCATCGATCTGGACACGATCATGCCGGGACTTGCGGCAAATGACTTTGGTGATTCCATCCGGTTCGGGGCATCGACAGCGGAAGAAGATGAGAAGGATCTGAACAAAGTGCACTTTGATATAGAGCTTTACCGCATCTACGTGAAAGGGTATCTGGAGATGGCGAAGGATGTACTGACACCGGCGGAGAACGCCAGTCTTCCGTGGGGAGCGAGACTTATGACGCTGGAATGCGGTATGCGTTTTCTTGCTGACTTCCTCCAGGGCGATGTATATTTCAAAACAACTTATCCAGAACACAATCTTGTTCGGGCAAGAACACAGTTCAGGCTTGTAAAAGAGATGGAAGAACAGTTTGATCAGATGCAGGAAATCGTTGAGACGTTCTGAAAGTGATGGGCAAATTGTTGTAACTAAAATACAATTTAATTTCCAGTTTAAAGTTGACAGATAATAAAATACATTTTATTATAAATATAAGTTTGATATATAAAGATAACGAAGAGAGTTAAAACGGAAGGAGAATTCAACAGATGTTAAACGATAATTTTGTAACATTTGAAATTGGAAAAGCAAAGCATATCGCACTCGTTGCCCATGATGGTAAGAAAAAAGAACTGATCGAATGGTGCGACAAGAATAAGGAAATCTTAAAAGGTCATTTCTTATGCGGTACAGGTACAACCGCACGTCTGATCGCAGAGAAGACCGGGCTTCCGGTAAAGGGATATAACAGCGGCCCGCTCGGAGGAGATCAGCAGGTCGGAGCGAAGATCGTAGAAGGACAGATCGACTTTATGATCTTCCTGTGGGATCCGTTAGAGGCACAGCCGCACGATCCGGATGTAAGAGCATTATCCCGTATTGCCGTACTTTACGATATTCCTACAGCTAACAATCTTGCAACAGCAGATTTCATGCTGAAGTCTGAATTTATGAATTCTACATATGAAAGAAAGGTAGAGAACTTTAACAAGACCATTCAGGACAGAGTGGAGAAGATGAAATAGAAGCTAAAGAGCAGCTGCGCATTCCGCAAAAAAAGGAATCGCAGCTGTTTTTTTGCCTTTTATATTTCTGCAAAATAAGATTGACATACCGTATCATCTGTGTTATTCTTACACCGTAAACTTTAACGCTTTAAAGCGCAACGCTTTAAAGTGAATTGGCGAAAACAAGTAAAAAGAAATGAGGAAAGTAGAGGAGAAAAGTTATGGCGATGAAATTATTGATGCTGGTGATATTTTTTGCGATTATGGTATCGGTCGGCATCTATGCAAGAAAGCATGCGACAAGTGTAGACGGCTATGTATTGGGAGGAAGATCGGTAGGCCCCTGGCTTACGGCATTTGCGTATGGAACGTCATATTTCTCCGCAGTTGTATTCGTAGGATATGCAGGACAGTTTGGATGGAAATATGGTCTCGCATCTACATGGATTGGTCTTGGGAATGCGATTATCGGAAGTTTGCTGGCATGGGTTGTACTCGGAAGACGTACCAAGGTTATGACACAGCATTTGAATTCTAAGACGATGCCGGATTTCTTTGGTGAGAGATACGAAAGCAAGGCGCTTAAGATTACAGCTTCTGCAATCGTATTTATATTCCTGGTTCCGTATACGGCTTCTGTATATAACGGATTGTCAAGGTTATTCGGAATGGCATTTAATATTCCTTATAAATATTGTGTGATCGGAATGGCAGTGTTTACGGGAATTTATGTTATTCTTGGCGGATACATGGCTACGGCGATCAATGACTTCATTCAGGGGATTATCATGCTGGGTGGTATCGTGGCAGTTATCCTGGCGGTATTAAATGGTCAGGGCGGATTTATTCAGGCAATTAAGACAATGGCAGAGATCCCAAGTGATGTGCCGGTGACAATGGGACAGCCGGGCGCGTTTACTTCATTCTTTGGGCCGGATCCGTTAAATCTTCTGGGGGTTGTTATCTTAACTTCTCTTGGAACATGGGGACTTCCACAGATGGTTGGTAAGTTCTATGCGATTAAAGATGAAAAATCAATTAATACAGGAACTGTGATCTCTACGTTGTTTGCGATCGTGATCTCCGGAGGATGTTACTTCCTAGGAGGATTCGGAAGATTGTTTGATGCACCGGAATTACATGATGAGGCGGGCAATATGATCTTCGACGGAATCATTCCACATATGTTATCAACACTTCCGGATATCCTGATCGGTATCGTAGTAGTGCTGGTATTATCGGCTTCCATGTCAACCCTGGCTTCGCTGGTATTGACATCCAGCTCGACATTGACTTTGGATTTCTTAAAAGACAATGTGATGAAAGATATGAGTGAGAAGAAACAGGTACGAACCATGCAGGTGATGGTAGTATTCTTCATTGTATTATCAGTAGTGATTGCAATGGATCCACCTACATTCATTGCACAGCTTATGGGAATTTCCTGGGGTGCACTGGCCGGAGCATTCCTTGCACCGTTCATGTATGGATTGTACTGGAAAGGTGTGACAAGAGCCGCGGTCTGGGCAAGTTTTACGGCAGGTGTCGGAATTACGGTTTTGAACCTCTTCTTCCACTTTATTGCATCTCCGATTAATGCAGGAGCAATTGCGATGGTAGCAGGACTGATCGTAGTGCCGGTAGTGAGTGTACTTACACCAAAACTTAAGAAAGACAGGGTGGATGAGATATTTGCCTGCTATGATGAGAAGGTTACAATCACCAAGAAACGTTCTCTGGAACAGAATTAATCGAAATAATCTGAAAAATCGAACATATTAAAAAACATCAAGGGAAGTGATTAAATTTATCACTTCCCTTTTGCGTAGGGATGTGTTAGGATATAAAAGTATTAAAAATGAACAACAAAATTGATGATTATTATTGCAAGATGATAAGATTTGAAATATTGGGTAAAAGGAGAGGCTTTTAATTATGAAGAATTATCAGAAATATGAGAAAAGTTATTTCATGCCGCCTGAGGTCACATATGACTGGGCAAAAAAAGATTCGGTAGAACAGCCGCCGAAATGGTGTAGTGTAGATTTAAGAGATGGTAACCAGGCATTGATCGAACCAATGAGTCTGGATGAAAAGCTGGAGTTCTTCCAGATGCTGGTTGATATCGGATTTAAGGAGATTGAGGTTGGATTCCCGGCTGCTTCCGAGACAGAGTATCAGTTCATGAGAACTTTGATTGAGAAAGATATGATTCCGGATGATGTAACCGTTCAGGTCCTGACACAGGCAAGAGAACACATCATCAAGAGAACATTTGAAGCTGTAAAAGGAGCACCTCACGCAGTGATCCATTTATACAATTCTACCTCTGTTGCACAGAGAGAGCAGGTGTTCAGAAAAGATAAAGAACAGGTAAAGCAACTTGCGATCGACGGGGCAAAATTACTTCTGAAGCTGGCTAATGAGACAGATGGTAACTTCACATTTGAATACAGTCCGGAAAGTTTCCACGGAACAGAAGTGGACTATGCCGTAGAAGTTTGTAACGCTGTTCTGGATGTATGGCAGCCGACAGCTGATAATAAAGCAATCATCAATATTCCTACAACTGTAGAAAATGCAATGCCTCATACATTTGCATGCCAGTTAGAGTATGTACATAAGCATTTGAAACACAGAGAGAATGTGGTACTTTCACTTCATCCACATAATGACAGAGGATGCGGAGTGGCAACTGCAGAACTGGGTATTCTTGCAGGAGCTGATCGTATCGAGGGTACATTGTTTGGAAACGGAGAACGTACCGGTAACGTTGATATCATCACACTTGGAATGAATATGTATTCCCAGGGTGTAGATCCGGGACTGGATTTCTCTAATATGAGAAAGATCCGCGAGACATATGAGCGTCTGACCAGAATGCAGGTATATGACCGTCAGCCATATTCCGGAGACCTGGTATTTACTGCATTTTCCGGATCACATCAGGATGCGATTGCCAAGGGTATGGCATGGAGAGATGAGAAGAAATGTGATAAATGGACAGTTCCGTATCTGCCGATCGATCCAAAAGATGTTGGACGTGAATACGAAAGTGATGTTATCCGTATCAACAGTCAGTCTGGTAAGGGCGGCGTAAACTACATCTTAATGCACAGCCACGGAATCAATCTTCCAAAGGCAATGCGTGAAGAAGTAGGATATATGGTAAAAGATGTATCGGATAAAGCACACAAAGAGCTGACACCAGACTGGGTATACCAGATCTTCTCTGATCACTATATTAATACCAAATCCATCTTCCATATTGATGAGTGCCATTTTAAACAGGTAGACGGAATTACCGCAGAAGTGACGATCAATCATGCAGGAGAGAGTAAAGTGATCACTTCGAACGGAAATGGACGTCTGGACGCAGTAAGTAATGCAATTAAGCAGTATTTCAATATCAGCTATGAATTATCCTTCTACGAAGAACATTCGCTTACAAAGGGATCTTCTTCTAAGGCTGTTGCTTATGTGGGAATTATATGCAACGGAAAGACATTCTGGGGTGTAGGAATCGATCCGGATATTATCAGAGCTTCCATTGAAGCCTTGATCGTTGCGGTAAATAAGATTGAAGAACTCGGGAGTGCTGATGCATGTACGGATGCAAGAATGATCGAGATCATGAATTATGTACAGGCAAATTATATTGACATTACATTAGATGACCTGGCAGAAAAATTCTTCCTGTCCAAACCTTATCTGTCAAAATACATTAAGGAAAAATCCGGAATGACATTTGGGGATCTGGTGAAGAAAATCCGCATGAAGAAAGCGAAAGCACTGCTCAAAAGCAGTAATATGACAGTCGAGAACATTGCAATGTCAGTCGGATATCAGAATGTTGAGCATTTCAACAGACTGTTCAAGAAAGCTTATGATATGACTCCGATGCAGTTTAGAAATCAGAAATAAAATAAGTAGTGAAAAGTTGCGAGGGATGTGCCGGAAGGTGCATCCCTTTTAAAAGTGCGTAAACGGAAAAATAAAAATATACATATAAAAAGATAGGAATCGAGATGGATTTCATGTATAATAAATAATAGACTTTACAGAAAACATGATTGGGAGGAAGAGATAGAAATGTTAAAGTACATATTGATGATCCTTGGCGGTGTGATTTTTATCGCAGGATACTACTTCATGCAGCAGAATGAAGGCAGGGGGAAGACGATGATGTTCTATTCGTTGTTTACTTATGCCGGACTGACACTGGTGATCCTTTCTGGGGCAAGAGTTCTAGATCCTTTCTTTGAAGGACTCGGAAAGAACGGGGAGATGATCCAGCTGGCAATAGAAGTTGCCTGCTTTGTAATTGGTGCGGAATTACTTCTGAAGCCTGCGTTCGAAGACCAGAAAGAAATCGGAACAAAGAAGAATATTACACCACGTGGATCCGGAGATTCATTCAGTGTGAAGGCAAATAAGAAAGAAAGCACGAAGAAGACGAAGAAAAATAATAATCAGATTAAAAGAAGTTACAGTACAGGGAATAAAAAGTATCGTAAAAAATAAAAGAATATGATAGATTGAGCCGGAGGGGACAACAAAAAAGCCGGAAAACCCGTCCCCATAAAAATAAGACTTGCTTATGCAAGTCTTATTTTTATGTACGGTATTTAATTCACGAATTATTTACCTTCAACCATCTTGTCGAACTTCTTAGTAAATGCTAACATGATAACTCCGCAGGCAACGATGATGATTGTAATAACACCATATGCTTTAATGAAGTCGAAGTTTTCGAGCCAGTTATAAAGTGGTCCGTAAGCTTTACCAGAGAAGAAGATGATCAGTGGCCATACACCAAGCATTGTTCCAAGAAGTTTCTTTGGAGCATATTTGCTGATGAATGAGTTTCCAAGTGGTGAGAAGATAACTTCTCCGACTGACATACATACAGAAGCCAGGATGATTACCCAGATACCAACTGGTTTATCTGCACTCTGTCCGCAAAGAACTGCTGCAAGTACCATGGAAGCTGTACAAAGACCAAGTATGATAATTCCGATAGCAGTCTTTGTGAACATTCCCCAGTCACCCTGTGGACGCTGTCTCATCTTAGCCCAGATTCCTGCGAATACAGGACAAAGGATGATACAAAGAAGTCCGTTCATTGAGTCAAACCATGCAGTAGGCATCTCGAAGGAACCAATGTTCCAGTTAGCCCATCCACGTCCTGCTTCTGATACTGGACCGAATTCATAGTAAACAGGCATGTAAGCCATGTACCAGATCAGCCAGAAAATACCAGAGAAGAGTGTTACGATGCAGATAGCAATCACACGGTTTTTCTCAAGTTTGGTAAGAGGTGCATTGTCTTTCTCTTTGTCGGCTTTGTCAACATTTTCTGTACGGTTGTCAACAAGGAATGGTTTCTTTCCGGCTTCGCCGAAGGACTTCATTCCAACGAACCACCATATGCAGTCGATGAACAGGAAGATTGCACAAACCAGGAACATAGTACGGTATCCAGCGCTCTTTCCAACAAGTGAAAGGAAAGTAGTTCCGCAGAAAGAACCGATGTTAACGAACATGTACTGTAAGTTGAATACAGTGTCGAGTTCGTCCTGATCAGCTAATGGGAAGAGACGTCCGTTGATACCAGATACGTTTCCTTTGAAGAAACCAGTTCCGATAGAAACGAGAATGATCATTGCCCATAACATTCCGACTCCGTTTGCTTTCCAGGCACACAGATATCCAAGACCCATCATGATCTCTCCAATTGGTACGAGGATACGAGGACTAATCCAGCGGTCAGCGATATATCCACCAATAATAGGTGTGATATATGTGAAAGCTACCAGGTTAGAACTCATTGCAGCACCTACGGATTGATCAAGTCCAAGACCACCGTTTACTGCTTTGGCTGCGATGAAAATCGCAAGCCCCCATTTAGCAGCGTAGTATGCAAGTCTTTCAAAAGAGAAAGTCAGACAGCACACATAGAAACCAAATGGAAATTTTTTCTTAGTGTTCTCCATGAGATTCACCCTCCAATATAAAATTTTTCTTTGGTTTTAACAATACGAGGAAAAACCTCTCATGTTTAAAACTCTCAACGCAGTTAATCTTATCACAAACTAGATTAAAGTACAACTAATTGTTTAAGAAAAAGTTAAGGTTTTTTATGCTTTGTTAGGAATATGTATGTTGAAATGTAATAAAACGACCATATATAGCCGGAAAATGTAAGCAAAAATCACTAAATGATAATAGAAATCAAAAATAAACAGGATCGCTTATAGAGAAACTACATAGATAGAACACATAGAAGAGTTTATAGATTATTTACAAATAATATAAAGGATATTCTTGAATAATCAACTATATAAGGATATAATAAGACACAGATTTTGTAAAGGGGAAAATGATATGGCAAATTATTACCGTGTGGCTTATAAGGAGTCAAAGAACACGCTGAAACAGATCTGTGAACTTTTCCGTGTGGACAGCAGTGATATTACGATTAAGTTTATAGTGACGGTGATGGGACCGCTTGTGTTCTATTTTATGTGCAAATATGGAAACCCGGGAGGCGGTACGCCGGGAGGAATGACTTTTTTTGTCATTAAGTATATTGTAGTCTGGGCACTGGCATTTGTTGCGGCAGTGATACTGAACAGAACAATCTGGAGAAAGGTGTTATCGACAACGGCGGTCGGGGATGCAGAAGAGCAGTTTGACAGACGATGCAGATTGAACGGTGGACCGGTGAGTTCCGAAATCCACTTTTTTGATGATCACTTTGACAGTGTAACTGCGAAAAAGACAAGATCATTTTCGTACAAAGATGTTACCAAGATCCTGGAGACGAAAGAGGCATTCGGTGTAGTTGTGAAGGCAGATCCCGAGACGGTCGGATCGGCGAGAGCGATGATCGGATTCCCGAAGACTGCACTGGAAGG
>ERZ779869.3518-NODE-3518-length-11992-cov-9.330988_pt1 | contig 11992 bp, 11 predicted proteins | sample MGYA00511557_ERZ779869 | MGnify/ENA primary metagenome ERZ779869 (study PRJEB29588, sample SAMEA2154620) | human gut metagenome | biome: human gut; feature: human-associated habitat; material: faeces | place: Denmark | collected 2008/2010 ...
CTGCCACAAACACACTGCCCTCCAGCGCATACTCTACCCTACCGTCATAGCCCACCGCAATGGTTGTCAAAAGACCATTTTCCGACTGCACCGCACGATTTCCCGTATTCATCAGCATAAAGCAGCCGGTACCATATGTATTCTTCACATCCCCAGGCTGAAAACATCCCTGTCCGAACAGTGCCGCCTGCTGATCGCCCGCAACGCCGCGAATCGGAATGCCAGCAGGCACCGCGGCGCAGGCCGTTATTCCAAAGTCGCCCGACGAGGGACGCACTTCGGGAAGAAGGGATGCGGGCACGTCGAACAACTCGAGCAACTCTTCGTCCCACTCGCCCGTATGAATCTTGAAGAGCATCGTGCGGCTCGCGTTGGTCACGTCAGTCGCATGCACTGCTCCACCCGTGAGCTGCCAAATGAGCCACGTATCTACCGTGCCGAACGCAAGCTTGCCGGCCTCGGCCGCCTCGCGAGCCCCGGAAACATGGTCGAGCAGCCACTTGATTTTGCTCGCCGAGAAGTACGCATCGGGAATGAGGCCCGTTTTTGCTTGAATAAGCTCGCGAACACCCGGCCGCGCGCACACTTCCTCGACGATATCGGTCGTACGGCGGCATTGCCACACGATGGCATTCGCAATGGGAGCGCCCGTCTCGCGATTCCAAACCACCGTAGTTTCACGCTGGTTCGTAATGCCAATCGAGTCGATTTCTTCGGGAGATACGCCCGAAGACACGAGCACCTCTGTTATTACACCGAGCTGCGATGAGGCGATTTCGCGCGGATCGTGCTCGACCCAGCCGGGCTGCGGATAATACTGCCGAAACGGCCGCTGCGCGTGTCCGCCGACACTGCCATCGCGCCCGAACAGAATGGCGCGCGAGCTGGTCGTCCCCTGATCGAGCGCCAAAATATACCGTTGCATGAAGATACCCCCTTGTTCATTTGGACCGCCTTATGCTATACTAATGAATAAGATTATATCATGCAGGAGGGTTTTGCGCCATGGCTATTTGCAGGGAATTTTACTTCCCCTCGTCGGACGGCTCCTCGCGCATTCACGCGGCGGAGTGGACGCCCGAGAGCGGTGAGATCATCGGCGTTTTACAGATCGCGCACGGCGTGGCGGAATACGGCATGCGCTACGCGCCGTTTGCCGAATTCATGACCGAGCGCGGCTTTGCCGTCGTGGCGAACGACCACCTCGGCCACGGCCTTTCCGCCGAGAAGGACGCCGACACGCTCTATTTCGGCCCGCGCGACGGCTGGAAGCATGTTGTGGACGACATGTACGCCCTACGCTGCCGCACGAAGGAAAAATATCCCGATGTTCCCTATTTTCTCATGGGCCACTCGATGGGCTCGTTTTTAACGCGCACCTATCTCATCCGCTATCCAGGCACCGTTGACGCCGCCATCATCATGGGCACGGGGCATCAGTCCCCCGCGATCGTCGCGGGCGGGCGCGCCATTGCCAAGGCCGCGGGCAAGCGCCACAGCTTCAAAGCGCACTCTCCGCGCGTGGAGGCGCTGGCTTTCGGTGCTTACAACAAGGCGTTCGCGCCCAACCGCACGGAGGTCGACTGGCTCAGCGCGAGCGACAACAATGTTGACGCCTACATTGCCGACCCCCTCTGCGGTCAGAAGGCGAGCATCGGCCTCTTCTACGAGATGCTCGGCGGCATCCGCTTCATCAGCACGCCGAAAAACATCGCGTCGATGAACCGCAACACGCCCATTCTCCTCATCTCCGGCGACAAGGACCCTGTCGGCGAGATGGGCAAGGGCGTCAAGCGCGCATACGAGGCCTTCCGCCGCGCCGGCGTGCGCGACGTGGAGCTGAAGCTCTACAAGGGCCTGCGGCACGAGATTCTGAACGAAGACTGCCGTGCCGTGGTCTATAACGACCTGTGGAGCTGGATCGAAAAACATTTATGAATAAAGTCAGGAAGGCGAACCGTCAGGCGGTTCGCCTTCTTTTACTTCGGAGCAACGTTCGCGGCGTCAAAGCGTCGATATCGTGCGTCGTGAGCAGGACGCGCGCGGTCAGGATGCCGTCAAGCGTGACGAGGAACACCGCCAGCGCCGCGGCCCACTCTGGAAGCAGTGCGGCATAGCCCTCCAGAACCGGCTGCACATACCGCACGGCGAGCATCGACAATATTCCCCAGCAGATGGAAAACGGCAGGCAGATGCGGCCGTTCACGTCGCATTTGGTCGAAGAATAGTCCCAGAACTGCACTTGAAACAGCCTTTCATAGCCCCAGTGCACGGCGTATTCCATCGCCGTCGCCGCGAGCATACCGAGCAAGATCTGCTCCCACGCGCCGGGGAGCTTCTCCGCCCCCAGCAATAAAATCGTGACCATTGCAAAGCCGTACACCGGACACAGCGGCAGGAACACGAAGCACCGCCGCAGCCGGTGGCTCGAGCTTGTCGCTGCGGCGAAGAGCTTTTCCAAGCAATAGCCCAAAAAGCTGTAAGCAAACCAGTACCAGATATGATCCATTTCTTCCTCCGCGTCCGTTTTTTTCAGTATGGCTCGCACGGATGGAAAAATGCGTGCCGCGCGCGTTGCAAAGCGCGGCGAATCATGGTAAAATGACAAAAAATCGACAGGAGAACACAACTATGCCTGATACCTGGGAAGCTCTGGAACACGACTGTAAAAATTGCCGCGAATGCTCGCTGTGGGAGACGCGCACGAACGTCGTCTTCGGCGTCGGCAATCAGAATGCTGAAGTTTTATTCATCGGCGAAGGCCCCGGCGCGAACGAGGATGCGCAGGGCGTGCCATTCGTCGGCAGGGCCGGTCATCTGCTCGACGACATGCTTGAGATCATCGGCCTCAAGCGCGACGATGTGTATATCGCCAACATCGTCAAGTGCCGCCCGCCGGAAAACCGCGACCCGCTCGGCGTGGAGCAGGACGCCTGCATCGGCTATCTTCGCCGTCAGGTCGCGCTGCTGCGGCCGAAGATCATCGTCTGCCTCGGGCGCATCGCGGCCATGCGCATCATCAAGCCCGACTTCAAGATCACGCGTGAGCACGGGCAGTGGTTCGAAAAGAACGGCTTTCAGATGATGGCCGTGTATCACCCCGCGGCACTGCTGCGCGATCCGCGCCGCAGGCCCGAGTCGTTTGAGGATTTCAAGGGCTTACAGCAGAAGATCAATGAGCTTTGCGAGCACACCCATGCCGTTTCCTAATGCAAATAGCATACTTTTCGGTGCTGTGCCCTGCCAAATTCCTACATAAATGGTGTTTTTTGGATAAAAATGCTATTGACGGCCATTTTTGTGTGTGCTATATTACTACCATCCTTTTTGAAAGGACTTGGAGCTTGAGTGATGAAGACTGTTGTAAGCAACGTTGCATATCGCTTTTACTATTACTCTTACTTTTACTTTAAGGACAAGGTAAGAGCGATTTGTGATGCCCGTAGCTGAAAGGTCTTTCGAACCAACACTTGAAGGTCACTTCAAAAAGAGTTGAGTCAAGGAACCCGCCGTATGGACCACAAGTCCTTACAGCGGGTTTTATTGTTATCAGCGAGAAATAAAAATTGGAGGAAAAAAAGCATGAACACCAAACGCATCATTTCTCTTGTTGCCTCTCTTGCCCTCGTTCTCAGCCTGAGCGTGGGTCTGACCGGCTGCGGCGATAAGGCCGCACAGGACGACAATCAGGGCAGCACCGACGGCGAAGGCACGAAGTACACCGTCGGCATCTGCCAGCTCGTGCAGCACGAGGCACTCGACGCTGCCACCCAGGGCTTCATCGACGCGCTGAATGAGGCGCTGCCCGGCCAGGTCGAATTCCAGAACAAGAACGCTTCCGGCGACAACGCCAACTGCTCCACCATCGTCAACGGCTTCGTTTCCGACGGCGTTGACCTCATCATGGCGAACGCCACCGGCGCGCTGACCGCCGCCGCTGCCGCCACGAGCGACATCCCCATCCTCGGCACTTCCATCACCGCTTACGGCGTTGCTCTTGATATTGACGACTTCAACGGCACTGTCGGCGGCAACATCTCCGGCACCTCCGACCTCGCTGACCTCGAGGCTCAGGCCAACATGATCACCGAGTGGTTCCCCGATGCCACGAAGGTCGGCCTGCTGTTCTGCTCCGCCGAGCCCAACTCCCGCTACCAGATCGGAGAGGTCGCCAAGTGCCTCTCCGATAAGGGCATTGAAACGAAGGAATTTGCCTTTACCGACACCAACGACGTCGCTTCCGTCACGCAGTCCGCTGCCGACTACTCCGACGTTGTCTACGTCCCCACCGATAACACCGCCGCCTCCAACACCGAGGCCATCGCAAACGTTCTCGTTCCCGCGGGCGTGCCTGCCATCTGCGGCGAAGAGGGCATCTGCAAGGGCTGCGGCGTCGCGACCCTCTCCATCAGCTACTATGACCTCGGCGTGACCACCGGTAAGATGGCCGCCAAGATCCTGACCGGCGAGGCCGACATCTCCGAGATGCCCATCGAGTTCACCGAGGCCACCCCGAAGTACAACGCCTCCATGTGCGAGACGCTCGGCATCGAGCCTCTCGAGGGCTACACTGCCATCGAAGAGTAATCTGATCACATCCCCCCGCAGGCAGGGACGGGCTTAGCCCGTTCCTGCCTCAACAAGAGATAGGAGGAGAGAACCCATGAGTTTTCTTTCGTCGCTGATGAACGCCCTGCCCGGCGCTGCCGCACAGGGTCTCGCCTGGGGCATTATGGCCATCGGCGTTTACATCACCTTCCGCATTCTGGACGTGGCGGACCTGACCGTCGACGGCTCGCTGGCAACCGGCGGCGCTGTCTGCGTCATGCTGATCCGCGGCGGCTTCAATCCCTGGATTGCCCTGCTGTGCGCGATGCTCGCCGGTATGCTGGCAGGCCTCGTCACCGGTCTTTTCCACACGCGCTGCGGTATTCCGGCCATTCTCGCCGGTATCCTGACGCAGCTTGCGCTGTATTCGATCAATCTGCGCATCATGGACAGCAAGGCAAACCAGGCACTCAGCGTTGATAAATATCCGCTGCTGCTTTCGCAGCGCTATGTGCGCGAGCTCTCGATGAACAATCCCCTGCCGCTGCTGCTTCTCTTCACAGCCGCGGTCATCGCCATCCTGTACTGGTTCTTCGGCACGGAGAAGGGCAGCTCGCTGCGCGCGACCGGCGCAAACCCCCACATGGCGCGCGCACAGGGCATCAACACGAACTCGAATATCGTGCTTGGCCTGATGGTCTCGAACGGTCTTGTCGCTCTCTCCGGCGCGCTGCTGGCGCAGTATCAAGGCTCGAGCGACATCAACATGGGCCGCGGCGCCATCGTCATCGGCCTTGCCGCCGTCATCATCGGCGAGGTCATCTTCGGCAAGATCTTCACGAACTTCGGCCTCACGCTGCTGGCCGTTTCCATCGGCGCGATCATCTACTACATCGTGCTCCAGATCGTGCTGCAGCTCGGTCTGAACACCAACGACTTAAAGCTCATCACGGCGCTGATCGTGGCGGTCTTCCTCGCCATCCCCTACTGGAAGAGCAAGATGTTCCGCCGCAAGGTGCAGCCCCAGATCGCAAAGAACGGAGGCAACGGCCATGCTTGAACTCAAGGAACTTTATAAGACCTTTAACCCCGGCACCATCAACGCCAAGACCGCGCTGAACGGCCTGAGTCTGACGCTGAACGACGGCGACTTCGTCACCGTCATCGGCGGCAACGGCGCGGGCAAGTCCACGATGCTCAACGCCACTGCCGGCACGTTCTTTGTCGACTCCGGCAAGGTCATCATCGACGGCTCCGACGTCACGAACCTGCCCGAGCACAAGCGCGCGGCATTCATCGGCCGCGTGTTCCAGGACCCGATGATGGGCACCGCCGCTACCATGCAGATTGATGAAAACCTGGCCCTGGCGGCCCGCCGGGGCTTGGCCCGCACACTGAAAACCGGCATCACGAAGAAAGAGCACGACGAATACTACGAGCTGCTCAAAACGCTGGACTTAGGGTTGGAAAACCGCATGACCAGCAAGGTGGGGCTCCTCTCCGGCGGCCAGCGCCAGGCGCTCACGCTGCTGATGGCAACGCTCAAGCGCCCCAAGCTGCTGCTGCTCGATGAGCACACCGCTGCACTCGACCCGAAGACCGCCGCCAAGGTCATGGAGCTCACCGACCGCATCGTGCGCGAGGGCCAGCTCACCACGCTGATGATCACGCACAACATGCGCGATGCCATTCAGTACGGCAACCGCCTCATCATGCTGCACGACGGCCACGTCATCCTCGACATTGCGGGCGAGGAGAAGAAGAAGCTGACCGTGCCCGATCTTCTTGAGCAGTTCACGAAGGCCAGCGGCGACGAGTTCGCCAACGACCGCGCGATCCTCTCCTAACGTTTTCCCTCTCCCCTATAAAGCACAAAAAGAGCTTGAACGCTTTGTTCAGGCTCTTTTCTTATCCTTTTTTACGCTTCCCGCAGCACGACCTCGACAATGCCGACATCGTCGGTATCGGGGTAGAAGTTCACCTGCCACGGCTCGGTGAAGCCGGTGTCGACCTCCTCCTGCACAGATCGTACCATGTCGCGGATGCCGTCACGGTTCGCGGTGAAGTACGTGAAGCGCACGGCGATGCGGCTGAGCGCGCCCTCGCGCGCCGTCAGGCGCAGAAGGTCAGGCAGCGCCTCGGTGCTCGTCGCGGTGACAATGCCCGCCTGCTCCTCCGCCGTGCGGCGGTAGCCGAGGCGCACGTGCATCTCGTAATAGGCGCGCTCCTGCGTGTCGGTGTAGCTGATGTAGTCAAGAAGATACGCGCCCAGTGCCGTCTCCTCCTGCACCTCCTTACAGGCCTGCTCGGCCATGGCCGCGGCATCTTCCTCGCTGTAAATACGCACAACGCCCTCTTCGCTGTGCTCGCCAAGGAGCAGCAGCAGCGCATTGACGAGGTCCTGATAGCTGTCGGCGCGCAGGGTGTCCGCACCCTCGTTTTCCCAGTAGACCTCGCTGTGTGGCGTGGAGACGCTGTAAGAACGCTCAAGCACGACGTTGCCGCCGCAACCCGAGAGCGTCAGGCAGAGCGCCAGCGAAAGCGGAATGAACTTTTTGCGCACGGCGCTCCCTCCTTTTGGGCGAAATCTCTCTTTCTCAGTAGCCAAGCGGCTCGTCGACGAGCACGACCTCGGTCTCGCAGCTGCGGATGGCCTCCCACAGCACGACAAGACCGCGGCAGATGCGCTGCGGGCTCTTGCAGTCGTAGCAGCGGTCGCCGTTCACGGCACACGGCGTCTTCACGCCGAGGCGCTGCGCGTTTTTCGGTGCAGCAATGTTGCGGGCGCGCCAGAGCGCTTCGTCATAGGTCGGCGCGATCTTGTTGCTGCCGACGACGAACCACACCCTCTTGTGGCCATAGAGCGACGAGGACACACGGTTGCCCGTCCCGTCGATGTTGATGATCTCGCCCGTTTCGGCAAGGCCGTTGGCCGAGAGCAGGTAGTTGTCGCACGTCGAGGCGTTTTTGAGCACCTCGGCAGCGTTCATGCCGTCGGGCACGTTCCAGTGGCTGAACATCTTGTTGTGCTTGCCGAGGCTTTCAAAAAGCCCCATCTGAGAGAGCGTCATGCTGCCGCCGAACGACACGCTCTCTCCGTCGATCTGCGCGTTCAGATAGTCCGCCGCTTCCTTCGCCGTCGCGAAGGCGGACACCTTGAAGCCGCGCTCTTTGAGATTCTTCTCCACCGTCGTAAGATCCATTCCTGCTTCCTCCGTGTATCCTGATATCCTTAGAGGCCCTGCGGGTCGTATTCGCCAAAGCCCTCGCCGAGCACCTCGCTCGCGTCGCAGACGATGAAAAAGGCGTCGGGGTCGAGCTCCTTGATATAGCGCTTGATCGAAACCGCTTCCTTCTTGCGGATGGCGCAGAACAGCAGCGGACGCTCCGCGCCCGTGTAGCCGCCCTTGCCGTTCAGGAGCGTCACGCCCATGTCGCGCCGCAGCATCTCCTGCATGATCTCCTCATACTTGTCGCTGATGATGTAGGCGACCTTCGCCGTGTTCTGACCGTAGACGACCAGATCGAGCACCTTCGTCGTGATATAGAGCGCGAGCGCGCCGTAGAGCGCGTTGTTCAGGCTGTGGAACACCGCGGCGTAGATCAGAATGATCGTCAGGTCGATGCCGAGGCAGATGTTGCCGATTGACAGCCGTTCAACGTGCGACCGCACGATCCACGCGCCGAGCTCCGAGCCGCCCGTCGTCGTCTCCTCGCGGAACAGCAGGCCTGAGGCGATGCCGAGCGTCACGCCGCCGTACAGGCACGCAAGCAGCGGGTCCATGGGCGCAAACTCGTGGATGGCCGCGACAACGTCGATCAAAATGGAGCTCAGCGTCATCGTGTAGATGGACTTGCACAAAAATGCGAAGCCGAATTTTTTAAGTCCCACGATAAAAAGCGGCACATTGAGCACGATGACCATCGTACCGACCGGCAGAATGGGTGCAAAAAAGTTAATGATCTGCGAAATACCCGTAAAGCCGCCGACCGTAAAGCCATTCGGTGCATAGAACCAATCGAACGACAAGGCATACAGCACGCAGGCAAGCGTGACAATGATATAGCTTTTCACCTGCTCGCGCAGTTTTTTATTTTTCATAAATTTTCTCCCCTCACATGTTTCTCTCAGGCTTCCGACGTCAAATCAGCGAGAGCTGCTTGTCGTCGCTGTCCTCCGTCTTGAGCAGCGCGCCCGTCGCGGGAATGCTGCGGCCGCGGTAGCGGGCAAGGTCGGTGATGCCGGTCTCCTCCGGGAAGCGCACCGTGTCGAGCACGTACTTCTTTTTGAGCGTCAAAAGCGCGACGCCCTGCGTCGTGCGCGTCGTCTTCACACCAAGAAGCGCCGTGTTGACGATCAGCACGCGCGGCTCTGTCGAATAGACGGCGATCTCGCGGTCTTCCTTGAGATGCAACAGCGCCTTGAGCGGGCTCTTGTCGCTGTAAGCGCCGGTCAGGCGGCGGCGGTTCGAGGTCGTCTTGTAGGCCGACAGCTCGACCTTCGCGGCCTTGCCGTTTTCAAAGAAGAAGATCATATAGCCGCTGTAGTCGCCCGGCAGCACCATGCCCATGACGCTCTCGCCCTCGTCCATGCCGAGCTTGGCGGGCAGGTAATCGCCCAGCTGGCTCGCCTTGCCGTCGGCAAAGTCGCTCGCGCGCGTCTTGTAGACCTGCGCCTTATCGGTGAAGAACATCAGCTCGGCGGCGTTGGAGCTCTCCACGCTCATGCTGAGCGCGTCGTCCTCCTTGAACTTCTGCTCGCCGGACATGCGCAGCGACTGCGGCGTGATCTTTTTAAAGTACCCGTGCTGCGACAAAAACAGCGTCACGGGATAGTCCTCGATGGCGTCCTCCTCGCTCTCGGCGTCCTCGGCATAGTCGTAGAGGATGCCGGTGCGGCGGGGCTCGGCGTACTTTTTGCGCACGTCCTCAAGCTCGCTGACGATGATCTTGCGGATGCGCGACGGGCGCGCAAGCGTATCCTCAAGGTCTTCGATCTCCGCCTCGAGCGATGCCGTCTCCTCCACGCGCTTCAGGATATACTCGCGGTTGATATTGCGCAGCTTGATCTCGGCGACATATTCCGCCTGGATCTGGTCGATGCCGAAGCCGATCATCAGGTTCGGCACGACGTCGGCCTCCTTCTCCGTCTCGCGGATGATCTTGATGGCCTTGTCGATGTCGAGCAGGATCTTTTTAAGGCCCTTTAAGAGGTGCAGCTTGTCCTGCCGCTTTTTGAGCACGAAGTACACGCGGCGCTTGACGCTCTCGGTGCGCCACGCGCACCACTCGTCTAAAAGCTCGCGCACGCCCATCACGCGCGGCATGCCGCCGATCAGGACGTTGAAGTTGCACGACGCCGTATCCTGCAGTGTCGTCGCCTTGAAGAGCTTCTGCATCAGCTTGTCGGGGTCGGCACCGCGCTTTAAGTCGATCGTCAGCTTGAGGCCGGAGAGGTCGGTCTCGTCACGCATGTCGGAAATTTCCTTGACCTTGCCCGCCTTGATGAGTTCGGCGACCTTGTCCATGATGGCCTCGGTCGTGGTGGTGTAGGGAATTTCATAAATTTCGATGAGATTTTCTTTTTTGTCGTAGCGCCAGCGGGCGCGCACCTTTACGCCGCCGCGGCCGGTGTTGTAGATGTCCTCGATGGCGCGCGGGTCGTACAATACCTCGCCGCCGGTCGGGAAGTCAGGCGCGAGCAGCGTTTCGCTGATGCGCACCTCGGGATTTTTCAAAAAGGCGATCGTCGTGTCGCAGACCTCGCCCAAGTTAAAGCCGCACAGCTGGCTCGCCATGCCGACCGCGATGCCCTGGTTGGCCGAGACCAGGATATTCGGGAACGTCGTCGGCAGCAGCGCCGGCTCTTTCATCGAGTTATCGTAGTTGTCGACAAAATCAACGGTGTCGGAGTCGATGTCGCGGAAGAGCTCGGCGCAGATGGGCGCGAGCTTCGCCTCGGTGTATCGGCTGGCCGCCCACGCCATGTCGCGCGAATAGACCTTACCGAAGTTGCCCTTCGAGTCGACGAACGGGTGCAGCAGCGCGCCGTAGCCCTTGGAAAGGCGCACCATCGTGTCGTAGATGGCGGCGTCGCCGTGGGGGTTCAGGCGCATCGTCTGGCCGACGATGTTCGCGCTCTTCGTGCGCGCGCCGGTGAGAAGCCCCATCTTGTACATCGTGTAAAGGAGCTTTCGGTGCGAGGGCTTGAAACCGTCGATCTCCGGAATGGCGCGCGAAACGATGACGGACATCGCGTAGGGCATGTAGTTCGTTTCGAGCGTCTCGGTGATATTCTGCTCCACCACATCCGCGTGGAGGCCCATGACGTTCGGGTCTGCGCGGCGGTGGGCCTGCTTGGGAGTTTTGTCGCTTTTCTTCATTCGGTTACCTCAAAATCGCTCCGACGGCAATATGGCCGCCGGTCATACTATTTCTAATATATCCTATCACACTTTTTTATGCTCTGCAACACCGCGGAGGAAGAGAAAATTGCCGCAAAACGCCATTTTTTCGCCAAAGGCGCACAAAACCGGCGCAGCAGCGCATATTGGCAAAATCGCGGCGCAGAGTGTACAATGCAGATACCCCAACAGGTATGGAGGCCAAACGATGAAACAGTGTATGGACGCCGACAATCTGCACCGTCGGCTCAAAAAGATCATCGGTCAGGTGCAGGCCATTGACCGCATGGTGGACGAGGACGTCCCTTGCGAGGATATTCTTGCGCAGATCAATGCGGCCAAATCCGCGCTGCACGGCTGCGGCAAGGTCGTTCTCGAGGGGCACATCAAGCACTGCGTGCGTGACGGCATCGAGCACGGCGACGCGGACAAAACGATTGAGAACTTTACGAAGGCGGTCGAGCGCTTTTCGAACATGGGCTGAGCAGGAGATAAACCCTCTCACGCGCCCGTTTTCAGTAGAATTACACGAAAGAAGAGAAGCAGTTTTGTGCTGCTTCTCTCTTTTTGCGCGCTTTATAACCTATCCCCCATATGTATAATAAGCCCATACCCCCTATGTTACGGAAAGTAGTCACTTCCGTGAAACTGGCAATGGAAAAGCTGGAGCATTTTTTAGAGCTGGGCGGCACAAAAAAGGATATCACACTGCTCGTGATCTCCGGCATCGCGCTGATCGTCAGCATTTTTGATCTCGGCCCCTTGCCGTTCGACGCCTCATGGGCCGCGATCTTCCTCTGCGGCATCCCCATCATTTTAGAGGCCGTCATCGGCCTTGTCACGGCGTTCGACATCAAGGCAGACGTGCTCGTCTCGCTCGCGCTGATCGCGTCGGTCTGCATCGGCGAAGACTTCGCCGCGGGTGAGGTCGCGTTCATCATGCAGTTCGGCGGTCTTCTCGAAGAGCTGACCGTCGCCCGCGCCCGCGCGGGCATCGACAAGCTCGCCCACATCCGCGCCTATCAGGCCGCGGGCGATAA
>ERZ779869.3527-NODE-3527-length-11971-cov-3.311766_pt1 | contig 11971 bp, 8 predicted proteins | sample MGYA00511557_ERZ779869 | MGnify/ENA primary metagenome ERZ779869 (study PRJEB29588, sample SAMEA2154620) | human gut metagenome | biome: human gut; feature: human-associated habitat; material: faeces | place: Denmark | collected 2008/2010 ...
TGCGGATCAGGTCATTGGCAGGATTGCGGAGCATCTCCTCCGGCGTGGTGATCGCCGACCGGCAGCTGCGGATCGTCGAATGCAACCGGAAGTTTGCGGAACTCTTCGGAGAAGAGACCGTCGAGATGTTCGACGCCTGTCCCGGACTTGCCGGAGCCGACCTGACCCGGATCGTCCCCTTCGCCAACCTCTTCGAATCCTCGCTGCGCAGCGGCCGCGACCTCCGGCGCGATTCGCTGAAAGCGGACAAGCGGCTCTTCAATCTGAATCTCTTCACGATCGATCCCGGCGAAGTGGTCGGCGCGGTAATCTTCGACGTCACCAACACCGAACTGCGCCGGGAACAGATCGCCGCCCGCGCCCGCGAGGTGATCGACCGCAACATCGCCACTGTGCAGGAGATCGCCTGCCGCCTCGGGGAACAGATGGCCGACACCGAACTGCTGCTGCGTTCGATCGCCGACGACTACGCCGACGACAGCGACCTGATCGAACCCGGCGCCACGGAGGGGGAAAAACCATGAGCATCGCCCCGGACAACCTCTTCATCGACACCGGATTCGCGCAGTGCTGCCACTACGCCGAAAAAGCGTGCGGCGATGCGGTCGCCTTCAAACGGATTCCGGCGGAAGAACGGCTGATCGCGGTGCTCGCCGACGGACTCGGCCACGGTCTCAAAGCGAACATCCTCGCACTGATGACCACCACCATGGCGCTGCGCTTCAGCGCCGAGGACCGGGAACTGGTCCACTCCGCGGAGATCATCATGGATGCGCTCCCGGTCTGCCAGGTGCGGCAGATCAGTTACGCGACCTTCACCATCGTCGACACCCGCCTGGGCGGAGAGACCCGCGTAGTCGAAATGGGGAATCCGGAGTTCCTGCTCTTCCGCGGCGGCGCTCCGCTGCAGATCGAAGGCCAGCCGGTGGTCTCGCCCAAGTACCGCGACCGGACCATGACCGTCTACCGGTTCCGGGCGCAGCCGCAGGACCGGGTGCTCTTCTTCTCCGACGGAGTCACCCAGGCGGGGCTCGGTTCGCCGAACTACCCGCTCGGCTGGCGGAATTCCGGAGTCGAGGAGTATGTCCGCAGCCAGCTCGCATCCGATCCGGAAATCTCCGCGCAGGAGCTTTCGGAACGGCTCCTCCGCGAAGCGATCGCCCACGAACCGGAACTGCGGCCGGCCGACGACATCTCGGCCGCCTGCCTCCACTTCCGCGAACCCCGGCGGATGCTGCTCTTCACCGGCCCCCCCTTCGATCAGAACCGCGACGCGGAGTGTGCCCGGCTTTTCCGGGAGTTCAGGGGCACCCGGGTGATTTCAGGCGGAACCTCGGCCGAAATCATCTCGCGCGAACTCGGCGTTCCCCTGGAACTTGACCTGGATTCCGCTTCCGGCGATCTGCCGCCGCTCTCACGGCTGAAGGGAGCCGATCTGGTCACCGAAGGGATCTTCACGCTGAGCCGTGCGGCACGCTATCTGGAGTCCGGGGAGTTCCAACACAACGATCCGGCCGGACAGCTGGTCGAGCTGATGCGAAGAAACGACATCATCAACTTCCTGGTCGGCACCCGGATCAACGAGGCCCACCAGGATCCCAACCTTCCGGTCGATCTCGAACTTCGCCGCAACATCGTCAAGCGTCTTGCGGCAGTATTGCGCGATCGTTATATGAAGGATGTGGAAATCCATTTCGTCTGAATGACGTTCCGGAAGGCAACATGACGTTTTCGCCTTCCGCCGATTACGGCCGTTTCGTGCATTTGGCTTCGAGCCGACAGAAGCGGCCGCATCTTTTTTTGCACAACACCGCAGCCGCCAGGCCACCCACCTTTCCCCCGCCGCGGTGAATTTTTCACGGCAACGATCGATAATTTTTTATTGATTGAGCTTGAGACGGTTAGAGATGAAGAAACGGTTGCAAAAAAAAGTAAAAAAAGTCGTTCGCGCCAGTTGATTTTTAAGAAAACCGGACTTACTCTACAAAAAGAAACCGATTTTCCAGCCTGAAAATCCGGATCGGATCCGCGGAGGGTCCCCGCAGGGAACTCTTCCGCATTTCAAAGCGCGGCGACGGGAGGAGGAATTCCGGCGCCGCGTTTCGGAACCGGATTTTCACCGGGGAACCGGAGACCTGGTGTCCGGCGGAGGAATCCTTCCGTTCCGGAACGAATTCATCGGAGGAGATGGTAGACGCTACCATCAAAACATTAACCATGCCTTTCCGAAAAGCGCCGGCGCATGGTCCTGCCGTGCGGGACGCCGGAGGGAAGGCTCCCCGAAAAGCCGTGGGGGAGAACCGGCGGAACCGGACTCCGTTCCGGAATCCGGGAGAGGCGGCTTTACGGGGATCGCAGGAGGATTTCATGAGTTGTCAGTGTCAAGGGAATTGCGGCGCACCATCGGCGGAGGCGTCGGAGAAGTTCGCGGAACTCGACCGGTACATCGGGTCGCTGAGGCTGGATGAATCGCCGGAACGGCGGCGCGGTTCGCTGATCCAGATTCTTCATCGCGCCCAGGCCCTGTTCGGATACCTTTCCGAAGACGTCCAGAAGTTCGTCTCCAACCGTCTGCAGCTGCCCCGGGCCGAGATCTACGGAGTGATCAGCTTCTACAGTTACTTCACTGACAAACCGGTCGGCCGCTACAAAATCAATGTCTGCACCGGAACGGCCTGTTTCGTCAAAGGCGCGCCCAAAGTGCTCGAAGAATTCAAACGTCGGCTCAACATCCGCGAGGGAGAGAGCACTCCGGACGGCAGATTCTTCCTCGGAGGACTCCGGTGCGTCGGCGCCTGCAGCCTCGCGCCCGTGGTCATGGTCAACGACAAGGTCTACGGCAATATGACCGCTGAAAAGGTCGCCGCCGTTCTCGAAGAATGCGCCGACTGACGGGAGTTCGGCTCAACTGGACAACTTCATTTCAGGATGTGACGATATGAAAATTGATTCACCGGAAAAACTCAAGCAAACCGCCGAAGATCTCAAGGCGCGGCCGCGCCCGGCGCTGAAACTCCTGGTCTCGATGGGAACCTGCGGCATCGCCGCCGGAACCGGAGCCGTTCTCAAGGCGATCCGGGATGAAATCACCGCGCGGCACCTCGAAAACGCGATCGAAGTCAGCGAAGTGGGCTGCATGGGACTCTGCTACGCGGAACCGGTCATGATGCTGATCGACCGCGAAACCGACAGGCGGCTGATCTACGGAAATGTAACCCCGCAGCAGGTTCCGGCCATTCTGGAGGCCGGCATCGAAGGCGGCGCCCCCGAGACCCGCACCCTCAAACGGAACTGGTACTACCCCGAAACCGAAACCCCGGCCGAAGGCGAACGTCAGGCCCGGATCGTGCTGCGCAACACCGGTCGGATCAATCCCGAGAGCATCGACGAATACATCGCCGAAGGCGGATACCGCGCACTTGCGCAGGCGGTTACGGAAATGAAGCCGCAGGAGGTGATCGACCTGGTGATCGCCTCCGGATTGCGCGGACGCGGCGGCGGCGGCTTCCCGACCGGGCGCAAATGGCAGTTTGCCGCGGCCCAGCCGAAGGGCGAGAAGTTCATCATCTGCAACGCCGATGAAGGAGACCCCGGCGCCTTCATGGACCGGGCGGTGCTCGAAGGAGACCCCCATGCGATCCTCGAAGCGATGGCGATCGGCGGATACGCGATCGGCGCCTCCGTCGGAGTGATCTACATCCGGGCCGAATATCCGCTGGCGGTCAAGCGGCTGGAAATCGCGATCCGGCAGGCGGAGGAGTACGGGCTGCTCGGGAAAAACCTCTTCGGCAGCGGTTTTGATTTCCGGATCGAGATCAAGTTCGGCGCCGGCGCCTTCGTCTGCGGCGAGGAGACCGCGCTGATCCATTCGATCGAAGGCAAGCGCGGCGAACCGACCGTCAAGCCCCCCTTCCCCGCCGTCGAAGGACTCTGGAAACGGCCGAGCGTGGTCAACAACGTCGAAACCTACGCCTGCATCGCGGCGATCGTCCGCAAGGGCGCCGACTGGTTCCGGGCGATCGGGACCCAGGGGTCGCCGGGGACGAAGGTGTTCGCCCTGGCCGGAAAAATCTCCAAGGTCGGTCTGGTCGAAGTGCCGATGGGGACCACCCTGCGCCAGATCATCTTCGAAATCGGCGACGGCATCAAGAACGGCCGCAAGTTCAAGGCGGTCCAGACCGGCGGTCCCTCCGGCGGCTGCATCACCTCCGCCAATCTCGATTTGCCGATCGACTACGAGGCGCTCAAGAAGATCGGTTCGATGATGGGTTCCGGTGGCATGATCGTGATGGACGAGGACGACTGCATGGTCAACATCGCCAAGTTCTTCCTCGAATTCACCCTCGACGAGTCGTGCGGCAAGTGCACCCCGTGCCGGATCGGAAACCGCCGGATGTATGAATTGCTTGAAGAGATCACCGACGGGCGCGGCACCATCGAAACGATCGAGAAGCTCAAGATGCTTTCGGCGACGATCAAGGACACCGCCCTCTGCGGACTCGGCCAGACCGCGCCGAATCCGGTGCTTTCGACGCTGGCCAATTTCGAGGACGAATACCTTGCGCACGTCAACGAGGCGCGCTGTCCGGCCGGCGTCTGCTCGAAGCTGATCCGGTACGAGATCAACGACCGCTGCGTCGGGTGCGGTCTCTGCCTGCGCCACTGCCCGGTGAACTGTATCACCGGCGAACGCAAGGCGCGCCACCGGATCGATCCGGAACGCTGCATCAAGTGCGGAGTCTGTTTCCAGACCTGCCGCTTCCACGCCGTCGAAAAGTATTGAACCATCTCGAGAACAGGAGTTAGCCATTCATGAAAGTGAATTTGAAAATCAACGACCAGCCGGTCAGCGTGGAGGCCGGCAGCACCATTCTGCAGGCGGCTGAAGAGCTGGAAATCCGCATTCCGACCCTCTGCCATTTCCAGATGGACTGCTTCAACCTCGAACACCGCAACGGTTCCTGCCGCGTCTGCGTCGTCGAAGTGGAAGGAAGGCCCAACCTCGCACCCGCCTGCAGCACTCCGGTCACGGAAGGGATGGTGGTCCATACCAACACGCTGCGGGCAATCAACGCCCGCCGGACCATCCTCGATCTGCTGCTGTCGGACCACCCCAAGGACTGTCTGACCTGTCCCAAGAACCTCAACTGTCAGCTCCAGGCGCTGGCTCAGGAGCTGGGACTGCACCATCTGCTTTTCAAGGGCGAACAGTCCACCTACAACCGCGACCTCTCCAGCAAGGCGATTGCCCGCGACCTCGACAAGTGCATCATGTGCCGCCGCTGCGAAACCGCATGCGGCACCGTGCAGACCGTCGGAGTGCTCTCCGGCGTCGGCCGCGGTTTCCGGGCGGTGGTCGCCCCGGCCGGACTCAAACCGCTGGCGGAAACCGAATGCGTCTTCTGCGGACAATGCGTGCAGGTCTGCCCGGTCGGCGCGCTCAGTGAAATGGATTACAAGTATCCGGTCTGGCGGGCGCTCAATGACTCCACCAAGACCGTGGTGGTCCAGACCGCACCGGCGGTGCGGGTGGCGATCGGCGAGGCTTTCGGACTCGAACCCGGTTCGATCAGCACCGGAAAGATGGTGACGGCGCTGCGCAAGCTCGGTTTCGACAAGGTGTTCGACACCGATTTCGCGGCCGACCTCACGATCATGGAGGAGACCACGGAACTGATCGAACGGATCAAGTCCGGCAAGAACCTGCCGCTGCTGACCAGCTGCTGTCCCGGCTGGGTGAAGTTCCTGGAACACCAGTTCCCGGACCTCATTTACATGCCCTCTTCAGCCAAGTCGCCGCAGCAGATGTTCGGAGCGATCGCCAAAAGCTACTACGCGCAGAAGATCGGCGTCGAACCGAAGGATCTGGTGGTGGTCTCGGTGATGCCCTGCCTCTCGAAGAAATACGAGGCGGCCCGCGAAGAATTCAGTCACAACGGCGTGCGCGATGTCGACATCGTGATCTCCACCCGGGAACTGGCGGATATGATCCGTGAAGCGGGCATTCTCTTCGATCAGCTCGAAGACGGCGTCTACGACTCTCCGCTCGGGGAGTCGACCGGCGCCGCGGTGATCTTCGGCGCGACCGGCGGAGTTCTCGAGGCGGCGCTGCGCACCGCTGCGGACTGGGTCGCCGATGCGGATCTCCAGAAAATCGACTTCAATGACGTACGCGGTCTCGCCGGCATCAAAGAGGCGACCGTCCAGGTCGGCAGCCTGGAACTGCGTGTGGCGGTCTGTTCCGGACTCGGCAACGCCCGCAAACTGCTGGAGAAGATCCAGCGCGGCGAAGTCAACTACCACGCCATCGAAATCATGGCGTGCCCGGGCGGATGTCTGAACGGCGGCGGCCAGCCTTATCATCACGGCGACAGTTCGGTGCTGGAAAAACGTCTGGCGGCCCTCTACCGCGACGACGCCTCGATGCCGATCCGCAAATCCCACCAGAATCCCTCGATCCAGAAACTCTACGAGGAGTTTCTCGGGGAACCCGGCAGTCATGCCGCCCACCAGCTTTTGCACACCAGCTATATCAGCAGAGGAAAGTAAAAGCTGTTTTCCGAACTTCCGGACGGGGATCCCGTCCGGAAGTTTTTTTTGCGCTGAAGCAATATAAAAAAAGAGGGCGGGGAAATCCCGCCCTCTTTTGAATCGCCTTTCTTCGACGAATCAGTCGTCGGCGTGACCGGCGGAGCCGAGCACTTCGATGTTCTTGCGCTTGTAAAGCTCCTTCAGCGCGGTACGGGCCGGGCCGAGGTACTTGCGCGGATCGAATTCCTCCGGCTTCTCGTTGAAGACCTTGCGGATCGCGGCAGTCATTGCCAGACGACCGTCGGAGTCGATGTTGATCTTGCAGACTGCGGACTTCGCGGCGGCGCGAAGCTGATCCTCGCCGATTCCGATCGCATCCTTGAGTTTTCCGCCGTTCTCGTTGATGATCTTGACCAGATCCTGCGGAACGCTCGAAGAACCGTGCAGCACGATCGGGAATCCCGGAATGCGCTTCTCGATCTCGGCCAGGATGTCAAGACGGATCTTCGGATTCTCGCCCGGCTTGAACTTGTAGGCGCCATGGCTGGTGCCGATCGCAATCGCCAGCGAATCGACGCCGGTGCGCTTGACGAAGTCCTCGACCTCGTCCGGCTGGGTGTAGGTGTGGCTTTCCGCCTTGACGTCATCCTCGACGCCGGCGAGAACGCCGAGTTCCCCCTCGACGGTCACGTCGAACTGATGGGCGTACTCCACCACCCGGCGAGTCTCTTTGACGTTCTCCTCATACGGCAGGTGGGAGCCGTCGATCATCACCGACGAGAACCCGTTGTCGATGCAGCTCTTGCAGGTCTCGAAGTCCGGACCGTGATCGAGGTGCAGGACAATCGGAATGCCCTTCCCGCCGGAAATCTCCTTGGCGTACTCGACCGCGCCCTGCGCCATGTAGCGCAGCAGCGTCTGGTTCGCATACTCGCGGGCGCCCTTCGAAACCTGAAGGATCACCGGGGAGTTGGTTTCAACACAGGCCTGGATGATCGCCTGCATCTGTTCCATGTTGTTGAAGTTGTACGCGGGAATCGCGTAGCCGCCTTTGATCGCCTTGGCGAACAGCTCTCTGGTGTTCACCAGGCCGAGGCTCTTGTAACTGGTAGCCATAAATCAGACTCCTGTTGGTTAAGGTTGGTAGGAACCTACTCTTAACTTAACCGTCCTCTCCGGAAAAATCAAGTGAAAAAGCGGATTTTGTGATTGCATAATCCTTTTTTCAGAATTATAATAAACCTGTCGCGAAATTCCGCGAACAATCTTAAGAAAGGAGTTCTTATGCGAAAATCCGGATGGATGGCCGTTCTTGCGCTCGCGCTGGCCGGCCTGTTGTGGGGATGCCGTTCGCTGCCTGAACAGATGGCAGGGAAGTTCTCCGTGCACAAGGTTTACGGTGATCACATGGTGCTGCAGCGCCAGAAACCGGTCCGGATCAGCGGCCATGCCGCTCCCGGCGAGGCGGTAAAGGTCGCCATCGCACCGGAAACCGGCTCCGCCAAGGAGATCGCAGCCTACGCAACTGCCGACGCGCAGGGCGAATGGGAGGCGGTCCTCCCGGAAATGGAAGCCGGCGGCCCCTACACCGTGACAGTTTCCGGGAAAGAGGGTTCGACCCCGATCGTCTTCCGGGACGTGCTGATCGGCGAAGTCTGGCTGTGCAGCGGCCAGTCCAACATGGAGATGCCGGTCTTCAGCGGCCGCAAGCACTGGAACAGCATGAACGGCCAGGCGGAAGCCGCCGCGGCTAACGACTCCAAACTCCGGCTCTACAACTCCAATCTGCGCAAGAAAGTTTCCCCGGGCGTCGTCCAGCATGAGGTCGATGGTCCGGGCTGGAAGATCGCGACTCCCGACGTGGTCGCGCCCTTCAGCGCCGCAGGCTACTACTTCGGCCGTCAGCTCCGGAAGGATCTTGACGTACCGGTGGGACTGATCAACGCCAGCTGGGGCGGAACTCCGATCGAAAGCTGGATCAGCGAAGAGGGATACCAGCTGGCCGGCCGCTCGAAGGAGCTCGACCGGATCAACGCCGTCCGCGGCGAAAAGGGCGACGGCATCGAAGAACAGATCCGGAACGCCGAAGCCAAACAAAAACGCGCGTTCAGCGACTGGGAAGCCCGTTTCTACGGCAGCGACCCGGCGGCGACTGCGGCCGCGAAAGCCTGGAAGGAGCCCGGCTTCGACGACGGGAACTGGGCGTCGGTCAAATATCCGGCCGTCTTCCCGGAAAATGTGGACGGCGTGATCTGGTACCGGGTCGCGGTCGACCTCCCCGAAGCCTGGGCAGGCAAGGATCTGACGCTCGATCTCGGTGCGATCGACGACTGTGACGAGACCTATTTCAACGGCGTCCAGGTCGGCGCCATCGGCACCAAAACCGCCAACTACTGGCAGACGGAACGCAAATACAAGGTTCCCGGGAAACTGGTCAAGGCCGGCAGAAACGTGATCGCGGTCCGCGTCTCCGACATGTACGGCGGCGGTGGATTCATGGCCCCCGCGCCGGCGCTCCGCAACGGCGGCGAATCGGTCACGCTGGCCGACAAGACCTGGAAGAGCAAGATGGAATTCCAGGCGGACCTCAAAAAGATCGGCGCCCGTCCGGATCCGACCGGCAGCACCAATGTCGGAGTCCGCAGTCCTCACTTCCCCTCGACGCTCTACAACTCGATGATCGCCCCCTGGACGGTCTATCCGATCCGCGGCGCGATCTGGTACCAGGGCGAAAGCAACTCCGGTCGCTATGAGGATTACATGATCCTCCAGCCGCTGCTGATCAACGACTGGCGCCGCCTCTGGGACGATCCGGAACTGGCCTTCGTTCTGACGCAGCTTGCCGCCTACCAGCAGCACCGGCCGGACCGTCCGCTCAAGGACGATTTCTGGAAAGAACTGCCCCCCGGGGACAACAACTGGTCCAAACTGCGTGAAGTGCAGACTGCGACGCTCGCGCTGCCCAACACCGGCATGGCGGTCTGCATCGACCGCGGCAACCACTCCGACATCCATCCTGCCGACAAGCAGGCGGTCGGATACCGGCTCGCGACCGAAGCCGAACGCATCTGCTACGGCCGCACGGAAGTTTCCGCCGGACCGCTTTACAAGGCGATGAAGATCGAAGGCGACAAGATTCGGATCAGCTTCGACAACGTCGGCTCCGGTCTGGTCGCGGAAGGCGGCAAACCCACCTCCTTCGCCATCGCCGGCAAGGACGGCAAGTTCGTCTGGGCCGATGCGAAGATCGACGGAGACACCGTGCTGGTCTGGTCCGACCAGGTCAAGGATCCGATCGCGGTCCGGTACGCCTGGGCGATGTATCCGGCTGACGCCAATCTCTTCAACAAGGAGGGGTTCCCGGCCAGTCCGTTCCGGACCGACCAGCCGGACTACCTGCTCTACCGGTAACAGCGCGGAAGTACAGACAAACAATTCCGCAAGGAGCGGCAGCCGCCGTGCGCCGCTCCTTTTTTTGCAAACAACAGCAACCAGTATCGAAAGGATTTTTCACCATGCTTATTGATATGCCTGTCGAACAGCTGAAACGCTATTTCGGCAGCAGTCCCCGTCCGGCCGACTTCGACCGTTACTGGGAGGAGTCTCTCGCTGAACTCGACGCCGTCGATCCGCAACTGGAACTCAAACCGGCGGAATTCCAGGCGCCCAACGCCGAATGCTTCGAACTCTGGTTCACCGGAGTCGGCGGCGCCCGGATCTTTGCCAAACTGCTGCGCCCGAAAAACGCCCCCGCCCCCCATCCGGCGGTAGTGCAGTTCCACGGTTACTCCGGCAACGGCGGAGACTGGTCGGACAAGCTCAACTATGTGGCGGCGGGCTTCACGGTCGCCTCGCTTGACGTGCGCGGACAGGGCGGCCGTTCGCAGGACATCACCCCGGTGAACGGCATGACGCTCCGAGGACACATCGTCCGGGGGGCGGCCGATCCCGACCCGAAGAAGCTGCTGTTCCGCAGCATTTTCCTCGACACGGCCCGGCTGACCCGGATCGTGATGCAGCTCCCCGAGGTCGATCCGACCCGAGTCGGTGCGATGGGCGGTTCGCAGGGCGGCGGACTCACGCTCGCCTGCGCCTCGCTGGTGCCGGAACTCAACCGTGCATACGCGGTCTATCCCTTCCTCAGCGACTACCGGAGAGTCTGGAACATGGATCTGGCCAAGGCGGCTTACGAGGAAATTCAATACTATTTCCGCCAGTTCGATCCGACCCACGCCAATGAGGACGCCTTCTTCGAACGGCTCGGCTACATCGACGTGCAGAATCTGGCGCCGCGGATCCGCTGCCAGATCCGGATGGCGACCGGATTGATGGACACCGTCTGTCCGCCGTCGACCCAGTTCGCCGCCTACAACCGGATCACGGCGCCCAAGGACATGGTCTTCTACCCCGATTTCGGCCACGAGCACCTGCCGGGAAACAATGACCGGATCTTCCGGTTCATGATGGAAATGGCGGAGTGACGCCGGGATGGAAGAGGCGATCGCCAAACTGATCCGAGGATTCCGGAATTTCCGGACCACCTACTTTTCCGGAGATTCCGAACTTTTCCGGCAGCTGCGTCACGGACAGCATCCGCGGGCCTGCGTGATCGCCTGTTCCGACTCCCGGGTCGATCCGGCGTTGATCACCGACAGCGATCCCGGCGATCTCTTCGTGATCCGCAACGTGGCCAGTCTGGTCCCGCCCTGTGAACCGGATACCCGTCACCACGGGATCAGCGCCGCGCTCGAATACGCGGTCCGGTTCCTCAAGGTCGAGCACCTGATCCTGCTCGGGCACTCCGACTGCGGCGGCATCCGGGCGCTGCTGGCGCGCACGCCGGAACAGCCGGCGGGAGAGTTTCTGGACGCCTGGCTCGACCTTGCGGAACCGGCGAAACAGGAGGTGGAGCGCCGTCTTCCCGAAGCATCCGAAACGGTCCGGCGCCGCGCCTGCGAAGAGGCGTCGCTGCTGCTCGGCGTGGAAAATCTGCTCACCTTCCCGTGGCTCCGGGAACGGGTCGCGGCGGGGCAACTCGCTCTCCATGCCTGGTATTTCCATATCGCGGACGGACAGCTGTTCGGATTCGACCGGGAGACCGGCAGTTTCGTCCGCTTCGATGAAACCATGATTCCCGGAGGATCTCATCATGAGTGAAAAAAAATCCGCGAAGGAACTTGAAAAACTGCCGTTTGAACAGGCTCTTCAGGAACTTGAAACCCTGGTCGGAAAAATGGAGGAGGGCAAACTCCCTCTCGAACAGCTGATCGAAAATTTCGAAGCCGGCAGCGAACTGGTCAAAGTCTGCCGCGCCAAACTCGATGCACTCGAACGCAAAATTGAACTTCTGACCCGCGACGACGGCGCCCAGGGGGAGTGGACCGACTTCGAAGCGGACACCCCCTCCCCGGTCCGCAACGCTCCGCCGTCGGAAGAGCTG
>ERZ779869.3536-NODE-3536-length-11945-cov-3.099664_pt1 | contig 11945 bp, 10 predicted proteins | sample MGYA00511557_ERZ779869 | MGnify/ENA primary metagenome ERZ779869 (study PRJEB29588, sample SAMEA2154620) | human gut metagenome | biome: human gut; feature: human-associated habitat; material: faeces | place: Denmark | collected 2008/2010 ...
GCACTCAATTCATAAATGTGTCGCAAAGGGCGCTCCACATTTATTGGCAGTTCTCCGCAATGAGCCACGCTATTCATAAGATTGTCAGCAAAAGGCGCTGCCAATCTTATTTCATATCGCGGCGTTCGCCGCATCACGGCATAAGTAAAGACAGCGATTTGTGCGCAAGCGCCCATCGCTGTCCTCACTATGCCTATGCGCGGCTCATTGCTCGCGTAAACTCTCCAGTTACAATATTAAATCCCTTGTTGTATTTTTCTCCAGAATCGGTATGATAGATACAAGTGAGGAAATATTTATGTTCAACGTGGAAGAAGAGTTAAAAAAGCTCCCCCGCAAGCCGGGAGTGTATATCATGCGGGATGACAAAGATGTCATTTTGTATGTGGGAAAAGCAATCAACCTGCACAATCGTGTAAGGTCTTATTTTCGTGAAAATATCGGCAGAGGCCCGGCCATTGACCAGATGGTGTCGCTGATCGCCCGATTTGAATATATTGTGACGGATTCGGAACTGGAAGCACTGGTTCTGGAATGCAATCTGATCAAGGAACACCGGCCAAAGTACAATACGATGCTGATGGATGATAAGAGTTATCCATTTATCAAAGTGACAACCGGCGAAGCATATCCAAGGATTATGATGGCAAGGCAGATGAAGAAGGACAAGTCAAAGTATTTCGGCCCTTATACCAGTGTGACGGCGGTAAAAGATACGATCGAACTGATCCGGAAGCTTTACCGTCTGCGTAGCTGTAACCGCATCCTTCCGCGCGATATCGGGAAAGAAAGATGCTGTCTCTATCATCATATCAAGCAGTGCGATGCACCGTGTCAGGGGTATATTTCGCAGGAAAAATACAGAGAGTCGGTTGATGAAGTACTCAAATTCCTGGGAGGAAATTATGATAAAATCTTAAAGGATCTGGAGAAAAAGATGCAGGAGGCATCGGATGATCTGGAATTTGAGAAAGCAATTGAATACCGGGAGCTTCTGCACAGCGTGAAGCAGATTGCACAGAAGCAGAAGATTACCGATACAGGGGGCGAGGACCGGGATATTGTGGCTCTTGCAAGAGAGCATGAGGATGCGGTGGTACAGGTATTCTTTATCCGCAATGGTCGTCTGATCGGCAGAGATCATTTTTATCTGCGGATTGCCCAGGGAGATGAAAATGCAGAGATCCTCTCCAGCTTTATCAAGCAGTTTTATGCCGGAACGCCATATATTCCGGGCGAACTGATGCTTCCGGTGGAACCGGAAGAGCGGGAGATCCTGGAAGCATGGCTTGGAGAAAAACGTGGGCATAAGGTTCATTTCCGTATCCCGAAAAAAGGGGAAAAAGAAAAGCTTGTTGAGCTTGCGGCGAAAAATGCAAAGATGGTACTGGAAAAAGATAAGGAGCGTATCAAGCGTGAAGAAGGAAGAACGATCGGTGCAGTAAAAGAAATAGAAAAGTTGCTTGGTCTTAATAACCTGGTGCGTATGGAGGCGTATGATATTTCCAATACCAATGGATTTGCCTCGGTAGGGTCGATGATCGTTTATGAGAGGGGCAAACCGAAACGAAACGATTATCGTAAGTTCCACATCAAGGGTGTGCAGGGGGCAGATGATTATGCAAGTATGCGTGAGGTCCTCACCAGAAGATTCCGACATGGTCTGGAGGAACAGAAAAGCGGGAAAGAGCTGGGAAGTTTTAATGTTTTTCCGGATCTGATCATGATGGATGGTGGAAAAGGACAGGTTAATATAGCACTGGAAGTACTGGATGAACTTCATATATCCATTCCGGTATGCGGTATGGTCAAAGATGACCATCATCGGACGAGAGGACTCTACTATCAGAATATCGAGATTCCGATCGACCACAATTCCGAAGGGTTTCGACTGATCACAAGAGTGCAGGATGAGGCGCACAGATTTGCTATAGAATTTCACCGGAAACTGCGTAGTCAGGGACAAGTGCATTCGATCCTGGATGATATTCCGGGAATCGGACCTGCGAGAAGGAAAGCACTGATGCGGACATTTGCCAGCCTGGATGAGATTAAGAATGCAGAGGTGGAAGATTTGAAAAAAATTCCATCAATGGATGAAAAATCGGCAAAAAACGTGTATAATTTTTTCAGGGGAAGCGAAAAGGAAGATACAGAAGCTACTCTGATGGAAGAACAATAAAAGGAGACAGGACTATGGGAGTTACATTAACAAAAATCGTAGAGAAGATGGAACTTAGAAATCTTACTCCGGATGTCGATATGACACAGCGGGAAGTAAAAATTCCGGATATTAACCGTCCGGCACTTCAGCTCGCCGGATTTTTTGATCATTTTGATTGCGAACGGATTCAGCTTATCGGATATGTAGAGTACACTTATCTGCAGACACTGGAATATGAGCATAAGATGAAAATATATGATACACTGCTTGAGTATGGGATTCCATGCTTTATTTTCTGCAGAAATCTGCAGCCGGATCCGGAATTTCTGGAGAAAGCAGTGAAGAACAATATTCCGGTATTTATTACGGATAAACAGACTTCTTCCTTTTCAGCAGAACTGATCCGCTGGATGAAAGTGGAACTGGCACCGTGTATTTCAATTCACGGGGTACTGGTGGATTGTTATGGAGTCGGTGTTCTGATCATGGGAGACAGCGGTATCGGTAAAAGTGAGGCGGCACTGGAGCTGATCAAGCGAGGTCATCGTCTGGTAACAGATGACGTGGTGGAGATCCGGAAGGTCAGTGATGATACTCTTGTTGGTACAGCACCGGATATTACCCGCCATTTTATTGAACTTCGCGGAATTGGTATCATTGACGTAAAGACGCTGTTTGGTGTGCAGAGTGTAAGAGAGACACAAAATATTGATCTCGTCATTACGCTTGAGGACTGGAACAAGGATCGCGAATACGACAGGCTTGGACTTACTGAGGAGTATACAGAATTTCTTGGTAATAAGGTTGTATGTCACAGTATTCCAATCCGCCCGGGACGTAATGTTGCCATTATCGTAGAATCAGCGGCAGTCAACCACAGACAGAAACAAATGGGCTATAACGCAGCGCAGGAGCTGTACCGCCGAGTACAAGAAAATCTAAAAAAGAATATGTAAGGAGCAGGAGACAGATGAAATATTGTTTTGGTATCGATATAGGCGGAACGACAGTAAAGATGGGACTTTTTCAGGAAGACGGAGAGCTTCTTGACAAATGGGAGATCAAGACACGTACTGAGAACCAGGGAGAAGCAATCCTCCCGGATATTGCGCAGGCAGTGAAAGCAAAGATGGCAGAAAAGAAACTGGTGAAGGAACAGATCATCGGACTTGGAATGGGGCTTCCGGCACCGGTAACCGAGGATGGAATTGTTCAGAATACAGCAAATCTTGGATGGGGATACAAAGAAGTGACACGTGAACTGGAAGAGCTTCTTGACGGAATGAAAGTGATTCCGGGGAATGATGCAAATGTAGCTGCGCTTGGTGAGATGTGGAAAGGTGGCGGAAAAGGCCACAAGAATGTTATTATGGTTACCCTTGGAACCGGTGTTGGCGGTGGAATCATCGTGGATGGAAAGTGCCTTGTAGGGGCACACGGTGCTGGCGGAGAGATCGGTCATTTGTGTGTAAACTACCAGGAGACAGAAACCTGTGGATGTGGAAAGAAAGGCTGTCTGGAACAGTATGCTTCTGCAACAGGAATCACAAGACTTGCCAATATGCGTCTTGCAAAAGATGAGAAACCAAGTACCCTCAGAAATGTGGCAGAGATGTCTGCGAAAGAAGTGTTTGATGCAGTGAAAGCCGGAGACGAAGTTGCAATTGAAATCGCAACTGAATTTGGAAAGTATCTGGGACATGCGCTGGCGAACCTTGCAGCTGCCTGTGATCCGGCGGTTATCGTAATCGGCGGAGGGGTATCAAAAGCCGGAGAGGTTCTGCTGGATTACATCAAAGGTCCATTTAAAGAAATGGCATTCTTTGCAGACAAAGATACAGAATTTGCACTCGCAGAACTTGCAAATGATGCAGGAATCTGCGGAGCAGCAAAACTGGTACTGAAATAAGTGAAAGATATTATAAAAAAACAAAAATCTTGTGAGAAATATTTAACATTCTTGCAAGATTTTTGTTTTTTATAGAAGAAAATGCAGAATAACAAATGTTTACATTTGACATTCTGCACAAAATGATGTAGACTTATCGTAGTAACATTATTAAATAAGCCTATGAACTCTAAAAAATTGTGAAAAGGAAGACAAATTGATAATACGTAAAACATTAAGAGAGCAAGTAGTTGAAATTTTAAGACATAAGATTTTATCAGGAGAGATCAAACCGGGAGAACGAATTATAGAGGCAAAAGTAGCAGAAGAGCTGAAAGTCAGCAGAGGTCCCTTAAGAGAAGCTCTCAGGCAGATTGAAGAAGAAGGGTTGGTTGTATATGAAGCGCAGAAAGGCTGCGTAGTAAAGACGATGACTTATGAAGAGATGCAGGAAACATACCTGATCCAGTCTACGCTTGAGAAACTGGCAGTGCAGATGTGCGGGGGAGAGATCAGCAAAGAACAGGATGAAGAGATGCAGAAGCTTGTCCTTTCCATGGAGAAAGCGGCCAATCAGAAAAATCTGTATGATGTTATAAAATTCGATGAACAGTTCCATGAATGTATTGTGAAGACCGCACACAGTGAAAAACTTCATAGAATCTGGAAAATACTGGAAGGAGGGAATACGGCGGCATATTATACGATGGATACAAAAACTCTGGTACCATTTGATGTGGTCCACATCAATCATCAGAGAATTTTGGATCTGTTTCATAAAGGGACAGTCGAAGATATCTGTAAAGAGATAGAATTACACTACATGGTTGTCCCGCATGTTCTGTATGAAAATCAAAAGAAAAAAGGAGAAAGGAACTGAAGGTATGGTTAAATTTATTGGGAAAAGGCTGGCATATGCTGTTTTGACATTGTTCTTGATTACGACAGCGACATTTTTCTTGGTAGCAGGTGCTCCCGGAGATCCAATCGCTGCGAAGGTCGGTCAGATGCCTGAACAGGCACAGCAGATTATCCGTGAGAAATACGGACTCGATCAGCCGGTAGTAAAACGGTATACAACTTATATGAAGAATCTTCTTACAACAGGAGACTTCGGAGAATCTATTATTTATACCGGTCAGTCAGCAAATGACATTATTAAAAACAATACGCTGGTATCAGCGAAGATAGGTTTGTTGGGACTACTCTTCCAGACAACGATTGGTATATGTCTTGGAATGGTAGCGGCTCTTAACAGGGGGAAACCGGTGGATCATGTCATAAGGGTACTCGTTGTATTAGCTATTTGTGTTCCTAGTTTCGTATTTGCATCTGTATTGCAGTATTTTCTGGCATTTAAGTGGAAACTGGTGCCGGTATTCGGCTGGGGACAAATGAAACATTATATTCTTCCGGTTGCCGCATATGCGATCGGCGGTATCGCATCTTATACAAAATATATGAGAAGCAGTACCTTATCTGTTATCGGAGAAGATTATATTATTACAGCAAAAGCAAAGGGATGTACAAAGAAGAGAGTTGTACGGAAACATGTTTTGAGAAATGCAATGCTTCCTATCATTACTATGATCGGACCTTCTCTGGCAGGAATTTTTGCAGGATCATTCATCCTTGAACGTATGTTTGCGATTCCGGGACTTGGATTCTACTATGTAAAAGCAGTTTCGGATAATGATTATACGATGGTAATCGGTCTTACAATTTTCTTTGCTATTTTGTTCGTTGGCTCGCTGATTGTAGTAGACATTCTGTATGGAATCGTCGATCCGAGAATCCGAGTTGCAAAAGGTAAGAAATAGGAGGGCTTCTGATGAGTACAAAAGAGGTAGTAATGACAGAAGAATGGAATGAATCAGATGATTTTAAACGTGTTGGGACGGAAGGATTATCTGGTGAAGATATCGGAGAGAAATCCCTGACCTATTGGGCGGATGTCTGGAGAAGATTCAGGGAAAACAAACTTGCAATATTTGGTCTTATATTATTAGGCCTGATCGTAGTGCTCCTGTTTATCGGACCAATGGTCACAGGACAGGATTATCAGCTGATCGATGCGTCGATCAAGAATCAGGGACCAAGCAGTGCACACTGGTTTGGTACAGATGATATGGGAAGAGATCTCTTTACCCGTGTCTGTGTAGGTGGACGTATTTCAATTTATATTGGTTTATGTTGTACATTGGTAATGTTTGTGATCGGAGCACTTCTTGGAGCGCTGGCAGGATTAAAAGGCGGACTGGTAGATGACATCATCATGCGTATCTGCGAATTTATCGGAAACCTGCCATATCTGATCATTGTAGTAATTTTATCCATGGTACTTGGAAGAAGTATGTTCTCCCTTGTTTTTGCAATGAGCCTTACCGCATTTCTGGCGAAAAACGCCCTGAAGGTTGAGAATGTGAAGTTTGCCGTTTCCAAGCGGTTTGTGGATGAAACCACCAAGAAGCCTATGGAATGGGAAATTCAGGCTATCACCGGCACCGAGGATGAAGCCCTTCGGAAAGCCTGTGCCAAGCGGGTTCCCATCCCCGGCAAGAAGAACCAATATCAGAAGGAAACCGACTATGATATGTACCTTGGGAAGCTGGCTGTGGCCTGTACGGTGTTCCCCGACCTGAACAACAAGGAACTTCAGGACAGCTACAAGGTTATGGGCGCTGAAGCCCTTCTGAAAACCATGCTGACCCCCGGCGAATATGCGGACTATCTGCAAAAGGTTCAGGAGGTTTGCGGGTTTGAAACCACCCTTCAGGACGAGGTGGACGAGGCAAAAAACTAATTGAAGAAGGTGATAGTGAAGCGAATGTTGCTTACTATTGCCTTCACGAACTACATTTGACCCCTTCCCAATTTTACGCCCTTGACCGTCAAGAGCGGGCATTCATCATAGCCGCTATTGATATTCGGGTTGAGCGTGAAAAGAAGAAGCAAAAAGAAATTGAACGGAAACAGCGCCGGGGCCGCAGGAAATAACCTGTTGCCCCGGTTTTTCCTTGGGAAAGAAGGTGAACCCTATTGGCAACGATCAAGACGGCCATTGCCCTATATGATGGTGTAACAGCGCCCCTTCAGGCCATGCACAAGGCCATGAACATTGTATTGAACAGCTTTGAAGCCATTCAGCGGGCTTCGGGCAATTCCGTTGATGTTTCTTCCATTCGGGAAGCCCGTGATGAACTGGCAAGAGCCGGGGCCGCCTTTGATTCCATTGAACAGAATATCCGGGACGCTGGCAACCAGCAAGACCGGTTCAACGACAAGATCAAGAAAGGCACCACCGCCGCTGATGGCCTTTGGGGGAAGCTGAAGGGCATTGCCGCCACTGTGGGCGGCTTGGCGGCGGCAAAGCAAATCATTGGGATTTCTGACGATCTGGCAAGCACACGGGCAAGGTTGAACCTGATCGTGGATGATGGCGGTTCGGTTTCCGAGTTGGAACAGAAGATTATGGCTTCTGCCCAGCGTTCCCGATCCGCTTACTTTGATACCGCTTCGGCCATTGCAAGTTTGGGTTCCAACGCCGGGGCCGCTTTCGCCAACACGGATGAAATCATTGCTTTCATGGAGCAGATCAACAAGCAATTTGTGATCGGCGGCGCTTCCGCCCAAGGGGAAGCCGCCGCAATGCTTCAGTTGACCCAAGCAATGGCGGCTGGTGCGTTGCGTGGTGAAGAACTGAATTCCATTTTGGAAAATGCCCCCGGAATTGCAAGAGCCATTGAAAGCTACATGGGAGTTGCAGAAGGTTCCATCAAGTCTTATGCGGAACAGGGGTTGATCACCGCTGAAGTGGTGAAAAACGCTATGTTTGCGGCGGCTGATGAAACCAACGCCAAGTTTGAAAGTATGCCCAAAACTTGGGCGCAAATTTGGACTTCCATGCAAAATAAGGCCCTGTCTATTTTCAACCCGATTCTGACCAAGATCAATGAACTTGCCAACAGTGAACAGTTCACCAAAGTAACGGATGGGATCATCAATGGGTTAGCCGGTATTGCTTCTGTGGCAACGGTGATCCTTGATTTGCTGATCAATGTGGCTTCCGTGGTGGTTGATAACTGGTCTTGGTTGTCCCCCATCATCTTTGGTGTAGCCGCCGCCCTTGGCGTGTACTATGGACGGTTGCTTTTGGTAAGGGCCGCTGAACTGGCTTCGGCGGCTGTGTCCGGTACTGTGGCAGTTGCCAAGGGCATTATGGCGGCGGCAACCATGCTGGTTACTGGTGCGACATGGGCGCAGACAACGGCCCAATACGGCCTGAATGCGGCCATGTATGCCTGTCCCTTGGTGTGGATCATTATTCTGATTATCGCCCTTGTAGCCCTGTTCTATGCGGCTGTGGCGGCGGTCAACCACTTTGCCGGTACAAGCGTTTCCGCCACTGGCCTGATCTGCGGCGCATTTATGGCGGCGCTGGCCTTTATCGGGAATATCTTTGTGGCCCTGTGGAATTTGGTTGTAGATGTATTCGTGATGATCTATAACCTTGTGGCAACAGTAGCCAACTTCATTGGCAATGTGTTCAATGATCCGGTTGCGGCTGTGGCCCGCCTGTTTTTCGATTTGGTAGATACGGTTCTTTCCGTCCTTCAGGCTTTGGCTTCGGCCATTGACACCATCTTCGGTTCCAATCTTGCCGGTTCCGTCCAAGGCTGGCGTGACAGCTTGGGCGGGTGGGTTGATTCCACCTTTGGCAAGGGTGAAGAAGTCATGGAAAAGCTGAACGCCGATGATCTGAAGTTGGGCCGTTTTGAATACGGAGCCGCTTTTGATATGGGCTATGAGTTCGGCCAAGGTGTGGAAGATACCGTGGGCGGCTTGTTCGACTTTTCCGCAATGGACAGTTTGGGCGCTGATGCGCTGGACGCTTACGGCCTTGGCAACACCCTTGATGGTATCTATGGCAATACCGGTGATACCGCCGCAAATACGGCGGCTTCCTCTGAAGCCCTTGATATTGCGGAAGAAGATTTGGCCTATATGCGGGACATTGCCGAGCGTGAAGCAATTAACCGGTTCACTACCGCTGAAATTCGGGTTGAACAGCAAAACACCAATTATATCAGCCAAGACGCCGATCTTGACGGTATCATGGACGCTTGGGCCAATGATTTTGCAACCAAGCTGGATGTTTCTGAAGAAGGGGTGCATGAGTGATGGCATATTCAATGTATCTTGCGGGTGTGCTTATGCCCATCACCCCTTCCAAAGTCAAGGTGAAGATCAACAATCAGAATGAAACCCTGACGCTGATCAACGGGGATGAAATCAACATTCTGAAGGCGGCGGGGCTTACTGATGTGAGTTTTGACCTGTTGCTTCCCCAAGTTTCCTATCCTTTCGCCAATGGCGGGGCGCAATCCGCCAACTTTTATTTGTCCCTGTTTGAGCGGCTGAAAACGGCAAAGCAACCCTTTCAATGGATTCTGAACCGATCTATGCCCAGCGGGAAACGGCTGTTCTATACCAATCTGACGGTGGGAATGGAAGATTATCAAATCACCGATGATGCGGAAGAAGGCTTTGACATTACTGTTACTGTGAGCCTGAAGCAATACCGGCACTATGGCACTAAAACAGTGACGGTTCAGCCCGCCGAAACCACCGCTGAAACGCCCACCGCCACGGTGGAGCAACCCCAACGGGAAACATCTGAAGCCCCCCAGCAATCCGCCTACACGGTGAAAAGCGGTGATTGCCTTTGGAATATCGCCAAGAAATACTTGGGGGACGGTTCCCGGTACAATGAAATTTATGAGTTGAACAAAGATAAGATCACAAACCCGAACCTGATCTATCCCGGTCAGGTTCTTACTTTGCCTTCCTGAAAGGGGTGATTCCGCTTGTCCATTGAACTTCTGATTCAGAATGGTTCAACCATCTATTATCCGGTAGTTGAAGAAGGGGTTTCTTTGACATTAGAGCGGAAAGGCACCCCCGGCAAGCTGGAATTTACCGTGATCAAAGACGGTGTTCTGAATTTTCAGGAAGGAAACCCGGTGAAGTTCACAGTGAATGGAACCACCATGTTTTATGGCTTTGTGTTCACCAAAAGCCGAAAAGCCAACAGTGTGACCATTGATGTTGTGGCCTATGATCAGTTGCGATACTTGAAGAACAAGGACACCTATACAGAAGAAGGGCTGAAGGCTTCTGACCTTCTGAAACGGATTGCAACAGACTTCCGTTTGAACCTTGGGAGCGTGGAAGATACAGGGTACACCATTGAAACCATCGTGGAGGAAAACAGCACCCTTTTTGACATGATTCAAAATGCCCTTGATGAAACCTTGCTGAATACCGGCCAACTGTATTGCTTGTATGATGAAGGCGGGGCGCTTACCCTGAAAAATGTCAATTCCATGAAGTTGAACCTTCTGATTGATTCGGAAACCGGGGAAACCTTTGATTATTCTTCCAGCATTGATGAACAGACCTATAACAAGATCAAATTGGCTTACAACAACGATCAGACCGGAAAACGGGAACTGTATGTGGCCCAAGACGGTGAAAAAATGAACACTTGGGGAGTTCTTCAGTATTATGAAGAACTTCAGACGGCCACGGGAGCCGCCGCCAAAGCTGATGCCCTGTTGAAACTGTACGATCAGAAAACCCGGAAGCTGACGGTGAAAAATGCCTTTGGTGATGTTCGGGTTCGGGCCGGTTCCGCTGTGGTGGTGTCTTTGGATTTGGGCGATATTGTCACCAACAACTATTTGATGGTGGAGAAAGTCACCCACACTTTCAAAGGTGATGAACACTTCATGGATTTAACCTTGATTGGGGGTGAATTCATTGCCTAAACCGACAAATGCGGTGGAGTTGGTGAAAAAGGCCGCTGTGGAAGCGGTGGAAGCTGGCAAGCCGGTTCACCTTCTGTTTGGTACGGTTATTTCCGCTTCCCCCTTGAAAATCCAAGTTGACCAAAAGACAATCTACACTGAAAAGATGTTAGTATTGACCCGCAATGTCACAGATTTTGAAGTTGATATGGAAGTAAGCCATTGGACGGAAAATGAAACCCAACACCAACACCCCGTAACTACCGGGGGAACCGCCACCCCGACTTCCCACCGGCACCAGTACAAGGGGCGGAAAAAGTTCAAGGTTTACAATTCCCTTGTGGTTGGGGATTGGGTGGTTCTGGCCCGGATTCAAAAGGGCAAAAAATTTGTTGTGCTGGATCGGATTTCCCCGAACCCGGCGCTGAAGGGGGAATGGGTATGATCCCGCAAGTTCAAGACGATCTGAAGCAGGATTTTACTTTCACGGTTCTTCCCAGCCGAACATTCAAGATGAACCATAGCACCAAGACGATCACCGGAACGATTGACCAAGTGAAGGCGGTGGAACAGGCCGTTTTTCTGATCCTGAATGTGGAACGGTATGAATGGCTGATTTATTCTTGGAACTATGGCTTTGAGAAAAAGCGGCTGATCGGAAAGCCGGTGGATTACTGTATTCCTGAAATTGAACGGGGTGTGAAGGAAGCCTTGCTTCAGGATGACCGGATCACCGCCGTTGAAAATTTTCAGTTTGAAGTGAACAAGAAAAAGGTGCTGACTACTTTCACGGTGGTCAGCATTTTTGGCCCCATTTTCACGGAAATGGAGGTGGATATTTGATGTATGAAGAAGTCACCTATGATCTTTTGCTGAAGCGAATGCTTCAAAAGGCCCTGTCCATCAACGGCAATTTGGACACCCGTGAAGGTTCGCTGGTTTGGCTTGGCAATGCCCCCGCCGCTGTGGAATTGCAAAACCTGTATATTCAGCTTGACACGGTGCTGAATGAAACCTTTGCAGACACGGCAAGCCGCCCTTACCTGATCCAAAGAGCCGGTGAACGGGGCCTTTCCCCCCAACC
>ERZ779869.3544-NODE-3544-length-11927-cov-4.004127_pt1 | contig 11927 bp, 8 predicted proteins | sample MGYA00511557_ERZ779869 | MGnify/ENA primary metagenome ERZ779869 (study PRJEB29588, sample SAMEA2154620) | human gut metagenome | biome: human gut; feature: human-associated habitat; material: faeces | place: Denmark | collected 2008/2010 ...
AACATATTTATTAACAAAATCATCATATTTATTTAAAAGAAGTGAATACTGTAAGAACTTTAAATGAGCATCTTTATTTATTTCCTTATATATAGGAAGAACTTTATGCCTAAACTTATTTCTCAAATAAATCGTATTATTATTACTACTATCAATAGCATATGGAATCTTATTATTATTACAATATTCCATAATAGAATCTTTAGTGTACCAAATTAAAGGTCTTAAAATAGTATAATTAGATCTTTTAGAAATATATTTAAACCCAGCATATCCCTCTAAATTAGATCCACGAACTAATCTATATAGAATAGTTTCCATTAAATCATCACCATGATGCGCAGTTAAAAGATACTTATAACCATATTTTTTAAGAACTCCTTCAAAAAACTCATATCTTTTACTTCTTGCTTCAGCTTCAAAATTAGATCCCGTATAATTATTAATTGTTAAAAGTTCAAACGGAACATTATTATTTAAACAATAATTTCTAACCATTTCTTCTTCCATATCACTTTCAACTCTAACCTTATGATTAACATGAGCACATACAATGTTAATATTTTTAAAAGATCTAATCTTAAGTAAAATATCAAAAAGAGCCATTGAATCTGGCCCTCCAGAACAAGCAATAACAACATCACCATCAAGATTATTTTTCAAAAAGTTTAAAGTTTTATCCATATTTCACCACTTTATTTCTTCCGAACCATTTTTCTTTAAAATTGCATTAACTTTTGAAAAAGGTTTACTTCCAAAGAATCCTCTATAACAAGATAAAGGAGATGGATGTACGCTTTCTATTATATAGTTTTTTTGAGTATTAATCAATACTTTTTTGCTCCTAGCAAAACTACCCCATAAAACAAATATAACATTTCCTCTACTAGATAATTTTTCAATAACAACATCCGTAAATTTTTCCCAATTCAAATAAGAATGCGACAAAGGTTTATCCTTCTCAACTGTTAAAATTGAATTCAAAAGCAAAACACCCTGATAAGCCCAATCAGTTAAATCAGTCTTTGTTCTCTTAATTCCTGTATCATCATATAATTCTTTAAAAATATTTGCAAGCGAAGGAGGCATCGGAACACCTTCTCGAACCGAAAAAGATAAACCATGTGCTTCACCAATACCATGATAAGGATCTTGCCCTAAAATAACTACTTTAACATTACTAAAAGGCGTACATCTAAACGCATTAAAAATATTTTGTTCTAAAGGAAAAATAGTTTTAGAATTATATTCTTTTCTAACACTATCTATCATATCAATAAACCATTTTTCACTTACAACATCACTTAAAACACTATCCCAATCATTTCCAAACATTACCTATCACCATACTTCTTATATTCGTCATAAACATCATCTCTTAACTTAACCATAGCATATATATTGATAATCGCTAGAAAAGCAATAAATAAATCAACTAAACTCCATAAAATATTACTTGAAGCAATTGAACCAACAAAAACTATAATAATAGTACCAAGTTTAATAATAACATTACTTTCATTTTTAAATATGTGTTTAAAACAACATTCACCATAATAATAACCTGTTAAAATAGTTGAAAAACTAAACATAAATACACATAAAAATAAAGATATTGTACCAAATGAACCAAAATGATAACTAAAAGCATTTTGCGCGAATTCAATACCATTAGCATCCGCTATCGGTGTAAGATTTGGTCCAAGTAAAACAATTAAAGCAGTTGATGTACAAATAACTAAAGTAGTAATATAAATACCAAGCATTTGCACATAACCTTGCACAGCCGAATACTTTGTTGAACTCACACTAGAAGCAATTGCTCCCGTTCCAATACCAGCTTCACTAGAAAAAATGCTTCTCTTAACACCAACTAAAATAACGCCACCAATTAAAGTGCCAAGTCCTGCTTTTAAACTAAAAGCATTTTTAAATATTCCTTCAAAGACACTTGGAACATCACTTATATTTTTAAAAATAACAAAAAAAGCTAAAAATAAATAGAAAATTCCCATAGCAGGTACAAGCTTATTAGTAATCTTTGTAATTCTATCAATACCACCATAAATTATTAAAGCTATCATTATAGCAAGTATAATACCACTTATATAAGGTAAATAATTAACCTTTGATAATGCTTCGAAACTATTTAATGATTTAGTAATAGTATTAGATTGAATTGCAATAAAGAAACAAACATAAGCAATTATAATTGTCAAAGAATATAAAATACCAAGCCATTTCTTTTTAAGCCCTTTTTCAATATAATAAGAAGGACCACCTATATAATTATTACCAGACTTTTTATGATATTTAGAAGCTAAAACCGTTTCACAAAAGGTTAAAATTGAACCAATAAAAGACATTATCCATAACCAAAATATAGTACCACTACCACCTATATATATAGCAAGCGCTACGCCGCTAATGCTACCAACACCAATTCTACCAGCAAGTGATAGCATCAAGGCACCTAAAGGTGAAACTTGTGAATCAGAATTATTTTTCAAAATATCTTTGAACATTTCTTTAAAATTAAACTGAGCACCTTTTAATTTAAAAGTAAAATACAAAGAAGATAAAATCATTATAATAACAACAAACGTCCACAAATAATTATTTATAGTATCAATCATATTTATAATCCATTCGCTATCTTAACAAACATTTCCAAACTTAAAGCTTCCGCTCTAACTTGTAAAGATAAACCACTTTCCATTAATATTTTTTCTATTTTGTCTAAATCATAATCTCTTAAATTATTCTTTAAAGTCTTTCGTTTAAACTTAAAACTATCTCTTACTAACTTAAAAAATACTTTTTCATTTTTAACATATAGTTTATTTTCTTTTTTCTTTAGTTCAATTACAACACTATCAACATTAGGAACTGGAACAAATACATTCCTTGGAACATTAACTAATTTTTTTATATCATAATAATAATTTAAAAATACCGTAAGTGAATTATATTCATGACTATTAACACTAGCACTAAACCTTAAAGCAACCTCTTTTTGAACCATTATAACAAGTTTACTAACATCTATATTATCATCAATAAACTTCATTATAATAGGAGTTGTAATATAATAAGGTAAATTAGAAACCATTATTTTTTTAGAAAAATCATATTTTTTTAAAACATTATTTACATCACTCTTTAAAAAATCACCATATATTACTTCTACATTATTATATTCATTTAATTTAGAAGAAAGAATATCTTTTAATGATTCATCTATTTCAAAAGAAATAACTCGTCCTGCCTTTAAAGCAAGTGGAACTGTTAAAGCACCAGCTCCTGGACCTACTTCAATAACTAGAGTATCTTTATCAACATCAGCTTTATAAATTATACTATCAATAATCCTTTTATCTTTCAAAAAATTTTGCCCATATTTTTTTTTAAAATTAAAATCCACTACCATCCCCACCTTAAAACTGTAAAATTTGTATTTCGATTAGTTACAACATTTGTAACACTTTCACTTGTAAATGCTAAATCAATTAAAACACTTCCATAATTTCTCCAAGCATTTCTCATAGCAATCCCTGTATCTAGACAAACACCATATATATCAAGATCATTATTAACAATATGAATTATTGTTCCACAAGGAAAAAGTGTCGGATCACTTGCAAGTATTCTTACCTTTCCATATTCTTTATCATAAAAGTAAGTACTTTCAATATCATTTGTTAAATAATGATATTTACCATCACTATCAGGACAATATAAAAGTCCTGTACAACCAACACAATCAGGACCATAACCTGTAAGCATACCTGCATATTCTGCTTTAGGGCCAGTTCCAATTGTAACTTCTTCCGTAACACTTTCAAATACTGTAACTTCACCAGTTGTTAAATTAGTAACAATTTTACCATCTTTATTGATTACAACGAAATGTCTATTTTCTCTATTAAATTTACATGTACAACCGTCACTTCGCTTATAACTTAAAATTGTTTCACTATCTTCACTGATTGCTAAATCTTTTGCAGCTTGTGAATATCTTATAAAATCATTTTCAAACCCCATCTGCCAACCATGTCTCCCAAAATGCTCCACCTCATTGTAAGGACTTGTCCAGTATTCAGCATAAGTACTAGGACCTTTCTCCATGTATTATATCATACCTCCTTATAAAAAGCAAAAGGTTGGAGAAACAAAACATTTCTTCAACCTTTTTTAGTATTATATCATACGATTTTTACCAAATTCAACAATCACTGCCATTTTTGAACCACATTTTAAAAGAAGTTTTTTTGACAACACTTGGCGTTCGGTTTTAGGCGAGTTTAGATGATTTTAGATGGAAAAAGCGGGTGTTTTGGTGGGTTAAAATGGGGCTTTTGTTGTCAACTGTTGTCAAGAATCTGAAAATTGACAACAATTGAGAGATTTTGAGTAAACAAAAAACACAGGACATATAAGGGTTTCCTGTGCTTTGAGTTCGAGTCTTGATTGGTAATAATTCGAAAGTTGGTAAGCGCGAGGTCGGCGGTTCGAGTCCACTCGTTAGTTCCAGATACCTAAAACCCTTTAATTATCGGCACTTTTGCCATATTGTGACGCCTAAAACCATTTATTTATTGGCGCTTTTGCCATATTGTAGGGTTTTGTTTTTTTGCAAATTTTTATGTGTTTTAAGCAAATTTTATGAGGCTATTCCTAAAATCGCACCCTAGAAAAAATAGGACCAAACCTTTCATAACCAAAAAATTACAATACTCCACTTTGGCGAGTTTTGGCGAGTTAAAGCGGGTATAATTGCTCCAAACTGCTCCATAGAATTTTATATTACAAAAGCCGAAAACTGTTGCTTGTTTATATTATAGACAGTCTAGGTAGTTAATACGAACAACTATAGGCGGTTTTCTCTTGGCAATTTAGATTAAATTCAAATAAAATGGCTGTAAAGTGCAAATGATTGCCCCAAAATAAAGAAAAATTAAAATATTTTTTTGCTTATTTTTTTATTTCAATAACGACCTTAAATCCATTATCGTTATTTATGAAAAGTTCTCCGCCAAGAGTTTCGGCATTTAATCGCATTCCCTTTATTCCTGTGCTTTCAGTGCTTGTTTGGTTTGTGAGTTTTCCATTATCGGAAATTTCAATTTTTTTATCTGAAATTTTGACAAAAAGTTTTGTTGCATTTGCATGTCTTATAGCATTTGTTGCACATTCTCTAATGATTTTAACAACAGCCTTTGCCTTTTGCATTTCTTTTGGCATTTCGCCAGAAATAATAATGTTAAAGCCAATCATTTCAAAGGCTGTTATAATTGAATTTTGCATATTTTTAGTTTCAAAAAATTCATCATTGTCAATTTCGCCAATCATTGTTTTTAGCATATTTTTAATATTGTTTAAATCAAAAGTTTTTTCATCAATAGAATCTAAAACATGGTGCAAAATAAATAATCTTTGACCAATTATGTCGTGCAACTTGCTTTTAAGCGACAAAACTTCTCTTTGTTTTTCAATTTCATCAAGATTTTCAATCATTTGCAAAATTTCTGTTTGTTTTGCTTTTAATTCGTTTTGTTTGTTTTCAATCTCGGTGGTTGTTAAATATTCCTTTGTAATATCAAAAGCATAAATTTGAGTTTTTGATTGCTTAATTATTGAAAATGAATATACTTTTTTATCTAAAAACACCAAAATATTTTGCTCATCAACAATTTTAGAACTTTCTCTTGATTTAAGACTTTTCCAAATTTCAAAAGAACTTTGATTTTGTTTGATGTTTAGTTTTTCAAGCAATGTTTTCATTGCAAGGTTTTCATAAACCACATTAAACTCACTTTCAAACATCACAGCGGTTTTAAGCTCATCTAGTGCTTCTTTAAGGGAATAATAATTTATATTGCTTTTTAGTTTGATTAAAGAGTTTAATAAACTTGTCAGTGATTTTGAAAATAAATATACAATGCTAATGACTATAAACACAACCGAAAGTGTTTCATTTGCACATTTCCAAAATGGTAAAAGCATAATCAAAAATGGGAAATCTATTGCCAATTTATAATCTTTTTTTGCTAGCATTAGCCCTAACTCGAACACTAAAACCAAAGCACTGTAATACGCTAAAATCTCGCAAACTGGCGTGTTTTTAAAGTTAAAGATTATAAACGCCCAAATAACGCAAAGAGCAATATTTAAAACTCTGCAAACAACAAAAAGATCAATTTTAAGTTTTCTATTAGAAAACATTTCACAAAGTAATGTAATTGTTAAAAATGTGATAGAAACAAACAGCAAAACGACCACTAGCGACTGGATTTCGTTGTTTAAGATTGACAAATAATTCATACACAAGCCTCCTTAAAACAAACGATAGTGCTTTCATCTTCCAATGTGAAAAAGTAGTCCAGTTTATATTCTGTTGGCAAATTTAGTTCTGGTCTTTCTAACTTAATTTCGTCAAAAGTGATTTCAAATTCCCAAATATCCCTTTTTTTTATGGTTAGCCAAATATCAAGATTTTCTTTTTTGATTTTTGTTAGTAGTTCATTGTAAACATCATAAAACTTGTTGGCTATGCTAACAGGAATTGGTTTTTCATCAAGTCCAATGCCGGCGTTTATTTTTAGCCATTTTAAGTCATTAAAACTTTCATTGAACAAAAGTCTTAATTCATCTTTTGATATTTCATTTTTTTGTTCAGCAAGAAGAATAAGGCTTGTTTTTCGTTTTAAGTAACCCACAATAATTTTTATTTCATTTAAAGTTTCTTTTGTCTGTTCTTTGTTTTCAGTGGTTATCGTTTCTGGCAAATTGTTTAACAACTTTCCGAGCACATTTTTCTTGTTTTTTATTTGCTTTTCAACCTTACCTAAAAGCAAGGAGTGTTGCTTTATTTGTTTTTCTTTTTGCAAAAGTTCTTTTTTGTTTTCCAAAATTTTGTTTATATATTCAAGTTTTTCATTTTCGGTTTTAAGTTCTTTTTGCAAAGATTTAAGTTTTTCAGCATCATTAAGCACCAAAAGTGTGCCAGAATTTAATTTTTGCTTTTCTAGTAGCATGTTGCTATTTGCTTTTTGTTTGCGATATTGTGCGTTTTGATATTCAATATCTTGCTTTTCATTTACTATCGCAAGTGGCACATTGCATGTTTCAAAAAATTCAAAATATGCTCCGCTGTTTTTAACAAGTCCACATTTTAGTGAAACATAAACAAGAATTGTTCCTAAAATTGTGTAAACAAGTGTCATATCCGAAAGATATGGAACATATAGGTCGCCAACCACATACACAATGCTATATGCAAGCACTAGCAAGATTACAAGACTTGGCAAAATCTTTTGCTTTATGGTTGTTTTTTTGTTTGAAAAAGTATAAAACAATACAATTGTAGTTAAAATTTCAAGGAAAATAAAAGCATAAATAATAAAATAGCCAAAGTTGTATTTATAATCGCTTGGGTGCGAGCCAGTGCTTCCTTCTGGGAAAATAAACACAAACTCGTGAAAATCGTTTGTCAAAACAAGCAATAATAAAAGTAGAGATATTGCAAGAGAAATTATGGCAAAGACTCTTTTGTATATTTGGTTTTTAATATAAATTTGATTGTTTGTAATAAACCACATACTAGGAATAAAAAGCAAAGGAATATACAAAAGATACCAAGTATAATCATTGTTATCATTAAAAGCAGACACTTTATCAAAAATCTTTATGCATAGCCAAAAAGCGAACAAACAAAACAAAATGATAAAACAAATTTTTGTCTTTTTATCAATTGTTTTAATAATTGCACCAAACATCACAATGGATAAAATAATTACCATCAAGCAATAAATAAAAACATTTGCTTTTTTATTGCTTTCAGTGGGGTCAGTTTTGCCAAATACAAGTGCAAAAATTATGCAAAGCACAACACCCAGCATAACCCCAGCAACTATTAAATTCCTTTTGCAAAATATTTTATTCATATTCGTATTATAGCATAAAAAGTTAAATTTTCCATAAATAAATGCAAATAAAGTTGGGATTAACGCTAATTTTTACTATTTAGATTATTTCCAATCAACACGGAAAGATATATCTTTTGGAGCATTAGCACTAATCTAACAAATAGTTTTTTATTTGAGAAAAAAATGTAAACAAATTCTATAATTTGAACTTGTCTAAACTATAAGGTTTTTTAATTGTAGTCTTTTTTATGCAGACACTAAAAAAGCATATCTAGGAAAAATCCTAAATATGCTTTTTTAAATTAATGCTAACAAACTTAGTTGTTTGCTTTACCATTTTTTGATAGAGAAATCAACACTTTCTTTTCCTGACACACTGTCAGCAGTTTTTGTTACTTTAACAAAATAGATTCCTTCACTTGGCACGCTTAGATCATTTCCAATTGAAGCAGTTTCTCCATTTGTTCCAAAGAAATAAACTGACCCACTTGTCTCATAGCCTGTTCCATTAGTGTCAAAATTTAATTTATAAGTTTTTGCAATTGCAGAAGCTTCTGTAGTAAATGCAAGATAAAAACATTCACCTTTGTTTATTTGTCTGCTTACAGTGTTGGTATAATTTTTGCCTTCTACAAAGTTAAGTGTTTCAACTTCTGTAAAGGTTTTGTTTGCCAAAATAGGTTTTGCAGTGGCTAAATCAGCAAAACTGCTGTTGTCAAAATATATTTCACAGTTTTTGTCGGCATTTACTAACATGTCAGTAGGAACATTATATTCCAAGTTTAAGGCAACCACTTTAAGAGGTTTTGTATAACCCTCACACATCATATAGTCACCAACTCTTATTGTTCCGTTGTTAACTCTAGTAACAGTAATACCAACTTGTTTTTTGGTTTCGTCCCATTTAATTTTGCTTTCATTTGTGTTACTTGTCAATGTTGCCACAACGCTGTCGTCATAGTGAACTATAGTAGCATTTCTTGTAGAGTCTTCTAATGGCAATTCCTTAATTGTGAAATTGTCATCTTCAGTTAATAGGTATTCAACACGAACTAGTTTTCTTCCAGGAGTTTTGCTTAATTTTGTCTTTGGAGCTTTAATTGGAACATCAAAAGGTTCAACTAATCCTTCAGTTACGCGAATAGTTCCTAAATGTATATATTGAACATTAGCATCTTCCATCGCTGTTTTGTCATAAGCAACCTTAAAACTTGAATTTCTGACAATTTCAACTTTGTATTTATTGATTACAAATTCTGCTTTTGCAACTTCGCCTTTTAGGTAAGTAGCATTTCCTTTGCAGTAGATTCTTACTTCATAAGTTCCTGCATTTGTTGGTGCAGTTGTGGTGTAGGTGCTATCGTTTGCGTCTTTCACTTTGTATTGAATTTCGCAAAGGTCTTTGATTGTTTCATCAACTGTGTAATCGCTTGAAGCAACACCTTGTGCTCCAGCATTGTATGTTTTTTCTGAAATTGTGTTAAATGAGCCTCTGCCAGCAATACTTCTTTCATAGTCACAGTCATTGCAAGTTGTGTCATCCGCATTGTCATATCTGTGTGGAATGTTAGGTTCTGTTCTTGTTGGATGTTTTTCTGCGCCACAATTGGTTGTGCGTCTATGTGTTAATTCGCCTTCTGACGCATATACCCAGGTGTGAACCGTTTTGTTTCTTTTCATTGCGTCATGTTGGGTGCAGGTTGTTTGTTCCCAATCGTATACGTTATCACATTTCCATTCCCAAGAATGGTTTTGCTCGTTTCTTGTTAATGGGGTTTCGTGTTCGCAAGTTGTTTCTTGCCAGTGTTTAGTGTCGTTAGCTTTCCATACCCAAGTATGAATATTTGACCCCGAGCCTTCAACTGTTCTATCTTTTTGATATTGACAGGTTTTGCAAGTGCCTGTTTCTACTTTGTCAGTGTGGACACCAGCAGGGGTCTTTTCAGCCCAAACAAAGTCGTGATCACCTAAGTCGCTTTTTTCTTCACAATTTTTGCCTGTGCAAGCATGCCAGTGCTGTGTCTCTGATTGGGACCACTCACTACTGAATGAGTGTTCGTGTTTTCCGCAAGCGGTCATCATAAACATTGCTGGAACAATTAAGCAAAGGGCTAAAACAAAAGCCCAAATAGATTTTTTCTTTGTCATATTTTTCTCCTTATATATTAGTTTATATTTTTTATTTTGTGAACCATAAGAAGAAATATAACAATCTTCTTTTTCACATTTCTATTATAACATAATGCTTTTAAAATCGCTTAGGACTTAAGTCCAAACTTTGATATTAAAAAAGGACAAAAGTCCCTTTTTTGTGTTTTTGTTTTATTCCATATCAAGTGTGGTATGTTTTACACATTTGCAGATAGTTTTATAACAACACTGGTTTTAGCACTAATTTGTTGTTTTATGGTTATAACCCTTTTATCTGCACTAAATTTATACTCGGCACCTAAGTAGTCATCAGTAACTCGATTAAGTTTGTTTTCAGCATCTTCTTGGGTATTGTAAAATTCTATACAGTTATCTTCATTTATAACATAGAACCATCCATCATCGGATTCACCACCAGTAGAAATCTTAACGCCACCATTTTCATCAAAAATAAGAATAAATGTGGAACACATTGCTTTTGCATTTTCTTCGCTTCCAACTTCTTCCATTAGGGTTTCTTTGTCATCACCCCAATTGATAGTTATATCGCTTTGTTTGTTTAAAACAGTGTAAGTTTTTCCTTTTTCGCTGATTGATTTGTTTCCACAAGCAGTTAACATAAATGTTGCCGGAATTATTAAACATAGTGCCATGGCTAATGCTAATAATGATTTTTTCTTTGTCATAATTTACTCCTTAATTATTTTATTTAAGATTCCAATTAACTATAAGTTAAATATTTAACTAAAAAAATAGTTGGACATCAATTTGTTTGTAATAGTATTTTATCATAAATTTATTAAAGATGTGATGAAAAAAAGGTCCACTTTTAGTCCACTTTGTAATAATTTAGTCTACCTTTGGTCCACTTTTTAAAAGTCTGCAAAAAAACGCCCGCTAAAACTAGCAGGTGTTTAATTATAATAGTTTCTTTGCCTTTTCATAAAGTTGTGCTCTACTATCTACTTCCAATTTCCTAAATATATTTGTAGTATGTTTTCTTACAGCACTTTCAGTAATAAACAAGTTAACAGCAATTTCTTTTCTTCGTTCACCAAGAAGAATGTGTTTAAGAATCTCTTTTTCTCTTTTTGTTAATGGCTTTAAATCTTGCCAATGCGTTAATAAAAATGCAATTTGTTCTTTTGTTAAATTGTCATTCAGTTCAAGAACAGAAATATCTACAGGTTCTTGGTCTTTATTTTTGTCTTTTTGTATGGTAATGTGTTCATATTCTTTTAACATTCCATATAGCAAAAGCAATAATCCTTCATTAATAATATATGAGATACATAAAAATTCAAAATGATGTTCAACAAATTGTTCAACAAACCAAACAAGAATATTTCCGAATACAATTACGCATAAAAATATTGCATGCATTTTAGAAATCATTTTCTTTTTGGCAATAGCATAAATAATAACTGCCACCATAGAAAGCATATACCCAAATAGATATACATAATATAAATTATGCAAAACTCCATATTCTTTTATCAGCCTAGAACCACCATCAACAATTTCTAACGAAACGGTTTTATAATAAATTGGCAAGTATCCGCCACTTGTGGCAATAAACAACATAATAATTCCAACAATAAGCAAGCAGTATGTTAAAAATTTAGAATGCTTTATATTACAAACTTCAAGAATTAGCATTAACATAAAGAAAGGTAAAAAAATATTACCAATATATGCTATGCTATTACTTATTAATGCAAATGTTAGGCTCTGTGAAAGCGATAACATAAAATAGCCCAAATTACATATCAGCACCGAGATAAATAAAAGCATAAACCATATTTGCTTTTTTGAGTTAATAAAAAAGTAAATTATTAATAAAATTAA
>ERZ779869.3548-NODE-3548-length-11909-cov-2.902143_pt1 | contig 11909 bp, 8 predicted proteins | sample MGYA00511557_ERZ779869 | MGnify/ENA primary metagenome ERZ779869 (study PRJEB29588, sample SAMEA2154620) | human gut metagenome | biome: human gut; feature: human-associated habitat; material: faeces | place: Denmark | collected 2008/2010 ...
TGTTGAATCATAAATCTAAAATTTAAAATCTAAAATTAGATGATGAGTTATTTGAAATTCAACAAAGAAGAGTTGGTAAATCTGGAATATTCCTTGAAGCGAGAAGTTTTATCAACCAATAGAGCCGGGGGATATTCTTCTACGACGGTTGTATGTTGCAACACGAGGAAATATCACGGGTTACTTGTATTACCGATTTCGGAATTCGGGGGAGAGAATCATGTATTGTTATCCTCTTTGGACGAGACGATTGTTCAACACGGGCAATCTTTTAATTTGGGGATCCATAAATATCCCGGGGTATATGAACCGCTGGGACATAAATATATCGTGGATTTGGAATACGATCCGCTATTCACGTTGACTTACCGGGTGGGAGGCGTACAGCTCAAAAAAGAGATTATTCTGGTACACAACGAACCTCAGGTCCTGATCCGTTATACTTTGCTGGATGCCCATTCCGATACGACGTTGAGATTGAAACCGTTCCTGGCTTACCGGAATATCCATCGCTTGTCGAAAGCGAATATGATGGTCAATACCAAATATCAGGAAGTTGAAAACGGGATCCGTTCCAAATTGTATAATGGTTTTCCATACCTGAATATGCAAATCAGCAAGAAAAACGAGTTTATCGCTACTCCCGACTGGTATTATAACATCGAATACATAGAAGAACAAAACCGGGGATATGATTTCAGGGAAGATTTGTTCGTACCGGGGTATTTCGAATTTCCGATAAAGAAAGGGGAAAGTGTGATTTTTTCTGCTTCTGTCGATGCGGTGTCTACCGGACGGTTGAAAACCAAATTCCAGAAATTGTTGGATAACAGGGCTCCCCGTAATAGCTTTGTGAGTTGTCTGAAATATTCGGCTTCCCAGTTTATCGTGAGAAGAGGAAAAGAAACCGAGATCATGGCAGGATACCCCTGGTTCGGAAGATGGGGAAGGGATACCTTTATTGCTTTGCCGGGAGTGACCCTGGCTGCGGCGAATGATGTCAGGACTTGTAAAGAAGTTCTCGACACGATGATCCGTCAGCTGAATAACGGTTTGTTCCCGAATATCGGTAAAGATAAAAATGCTTCCTACAATTCGGTCGATGCTCCGATGTGGTTTTTTAAAGCCGTTCAGGAGTATGGAGAAGCCGTTCAGGACGATGCTGCTGTCTGGAAGAGCTACGGGGCGAAGATGAAGGCCGTTTTGAAAGCTTACCGGGATGGAATCAACGAATATGTGAAGATGGTGGATAACGGTCTGATCTGGGCCGACGAACCGGGAAAAGCACTGACCTGGATGGATGCCATTGTCAATGGCGTACCGGTTACTCCACGCGGAGGCTATCAGGTGGAAATCAATGCTCTTTGGTATAATGCTATTTGCTACACCCTGAAACTGGCCGGGCAGGCCGGAGATAATAAGTTCGTGAAAGAGTGGAAAGATATGCCTGACAAAGTAAAAGAAAGCTTCCTGAAAGTATTCTGGAATGAAGAAAAAGGCTATTTGGCCGATTTTGTCAATGGAGGCGGACAGAATGTTTTTGTACGTCCGAACCAAGTCATCGCCTGTTCGCTCGAATATAGTCCGTTGTCGGACGAGATGATACATGGCGTGCTCGATGTCGTGAAGAACGAATTACTGACACCGAAAGGCTTACGGACACTGGCACCTAAGAATCCGGCCTATGAAGGCACCTACGAAGGAGATCAGGCAACCCGGGACAGAGCTTACCATCAGGGAACGGTTTGGCCTTGGCTGCTCGGACCTTATATCGAAGCTAATTTCCGGCTTTATGGGAAAAAATTTGCGAAAACAGCCCGCGAATTATTGGCCAATTTCGAAGAAGATATGACTGTGTATGGAGTTTGTTCTATCGGGGAAATTTATGACGGAAATCCTCCTTATACTCCGAATGGGTGTATATCGCAAGCCTGGAGTGTGGGGGAGATTCTGAGAAGTATGGCTTTGCTGGAGAAGTTTTGTAAAGATGATAGATGACAGATGGGGAAGAGGCAGACGAGAGGAATGAAGTGGAAAACTTCGGATAGGGAAACACGATAAGGGGAACGAAGGTTTCGCACGATTGCAAAAAAAAATTAATTATAATTATATGAAAACTAGAGTATTGATGTTTGGCTGGGAGTTTCCACCTCATATTGCCGGAGGATTGGGAACTGCATGTCTGGGATTGACCCGGGGATTGGCTAAACAAGGTGTTGAAGTGCTCTTCGTCATGCCGAAAGCGAGCGGTGATGAAGATCAGAGTGCTGCCAAAATTATTAACGCCAGTGATGTGGAGTCTTTGTACCAATACCATGATGTGGAGGAATATTGGAAAAATATCGATTTTATGGAGGTAGGCTCTAATCTGATGCCGTATATGGATCCCGAGACATTTACCCGGGAGGTGAAAAAGTGTGTTCTGGAAGGAAGCGAAGAAAATCGGATTGAATTTAAAAACAAATATCAATTTTCCGGTAAATACGGGGCTAATCTGATGGAAGAAGTGGCTCGTTATGCTCTGGTTGCTGCTACGATTGCAAGACAACAACAGTTCGATGTGATCCATGCTCACGACTGGTTGACCTATGCTGCGGGTATCGCTGCTAAAAGAGTGTCCGGAAAACCTCTGGTGGTGCACGTACATGCCACTGAATTCGATCGTAGTGGTGAGAATGTGAACCAAACGGTCTATAACCTGGAACGGCAGGGGATGCTGGAAGCCGATCGGGTGGTGACCGTCAGTAATCTAACCCGGAATATCGTCATTACCCGCTATGGGATTAATCCGGATAAAGTGGTGACGGTACATAATGCCGTTGATTTTCAGTCGTATTCCGAAATGGAAGTCGAGAGAGGGGTAAAAGAAAAGGTCGTGACCTTCCTGGGACGGATTACTTATCAGAAAGGACCCGAATATTTTATCGAGGCAGCGAATAAAGTGCTGAAACGTTATCCGAATGTACGTTTTGTCATGGCAGGCAGCGGGGATATGATGAACCGCTCGATCCGAAGGGTGGCTAAACTGAAGATTGCAACGAAATTTCATTTTACAGGTTTTTTGCGTGGTCAGGATGTACAGAAGATGTTTGCCCACAGTGATGTCTACGTGATGCCTTCGGTATCCGAACCTTTCGGGATTTCTCCGCTGGAAGCGATGCGCTCGGGGGTACCTACGATTATCTCTAAACAATCGGGAGTGGCCGAAGTGTTGAAACATGCGATCAAGGTTGATTTTTGGGATGTCGATGCCTTGGCGGATGCTATCTATGCTTTGCTGGCGTATCCGGCATTAGCTGAATTTGCAGCTAAATACGGCTTGAATGAGGTGAATACTTTAAAATGGGAAAATGCAGCGTATCTCTTAAAAACGATTTACGAAGAATTAAAAAGATAAAACAATAACAATTAAAATATGACTACTATGGATAAGAAAACGTTGTGTTTGTATTTCCAGGTGCATCAACCGATACGTTTAAGAAAATATCATTTTTTCGATATAGGCAAGAATAGCGATTATTACGACGATTTTGCCAATCGTACGATTACCCGTAAAGTGGCCGACCGTTGCTATTTACCGGCCAACCGGACGATGCTGGAGCTGATTCGGAAATACGGAAAGAATTTTAAAGTGAGCTTTTCTATCTCCGGAATGGTTATCGAACAATTCCGTGAATATGCCCCTGAGGTTATCGATAGTTTTAAAGAATTGGTGGCTACCGGATGTGTCGAAATATTGGCCGAGACTTATTCCCATTCCTTGACTTCGCTGGTGGATGAAGGCGAATTCAAAAAACAGGTGAAACAACACGCTGATCTGATGAAAGAATTATTCGGGGTGAAACCGGTGACTTTCCGGAATACCGAACTGATCTATTCGGACGAGATCGGTGAGCTGGTAGCCCGGATGGGATATAAAACGATGCTGACCGAAGGAGCCCGGCATATCCTGGGATGGAAGAGCCCGGATTATGTCTATACCAATTCGATCAATCCGAAATTAAAGCTACTGCTGAAAAATTTCAGACTGAGCGATGATATTGCTTTCCGTTTTTCCGATAAAGGTTGGGATCAATGGCCGCTGACTGCCGATAAATATGCTTCCTGGCTGAATGCTGCCGACGGAGAGATTGTCAATCTTTTTATGGACTACGAAACTTTGGGAGAACACCAGGGAGGCGATACCGGGATTTTCGATTTTATAGCAGCTCTGCCGGCACAGATTTTTGCTTCTACCAATTTTGAATTTCTGACTCCTAAAGAGGCTGCCGCAAAACATCAACCGGTAGCTCCTTTGCATGTCCCTTACCCGATCTCATGGGCCGATGAAGAACGGGATGTCACTGCCTGGTTGGGAAATGAATTGCAGAATGAAGCTTTCGAGGAGCTTTATAAAATGAAAAATAAAGTCAATGCGCTCAAAGATCCGGTACTTACCCATGATTTCGATTGCTTACAGGCTAGCGATCATTTCTATTATATGTGCACCAAGCTATTTTCTGATGGAGCGATACACCAATATTTTACTCCCTACGACACTCCTTACGAGGCATTTATAAATTATATGAATGTGCTGAGCGATTTTATACGGAGGGTAGAAGAAGAAACGGACCGGAAGAAGACAAGACATCCGAAAGAAGAAAAAGAACCGAAAGAAACCCGGAAAGTAATCGAAGCCCCGGAAACTTCGAAGGAAGAAACTCCAAAGACCGGGAGTGAGAAGAAAAAAGCAAGAACGACGACCAAAAAGAAATAAGCTTTTCGGGCTAAGCCGGAAAAAGATCGGTATAATTAGTCCGTAAAGTTCTTCAGGTTACTCCTTCGTTGCTTCAAGTTCATAAAGTGTGTAGAACCTGCGGACGTCTTCTTTATGGGACTTTCGGGTCCGGTCGGCCGTAGAGAAAAGTGCCCGCAAGGTCCGGGGACTTAATAAACTTGATCGCTCATGAACTAAACCGATTCAGGAAAGGCATTGCAGGAACAATGAATTTCCTGAATTTTGATTTTTTAGGTTTTGATTATCAACTTTTTGGATAAAAATATGTACCTTCGGGGCTCATTTAACACACGCAAAAGTAATATGGATAACAATAAATTGAAGAATCCCGCTTACCTTTTTGAAGTAAGTTGGGAAGTTTGTAATAAAGTGGGGGGAATTCATACGGTGATTTCGACCAAAGCCCTCAATATGGAAAAAGAATACAGCAGTAGTCATATTTTAATCGGCCCCGATGTCTGGCGTTATACCGAACAGAATCCTGAATTTATCGACGATCCCCGTTTGTTCAGGTCCTGGCGGCAGAGAGCAGCCCAGGAAGGCTTGCGTATTAAAGTAGGACGGTGGAATGTGGCTGGAAAACCGATTGTCATCCTGGTTGATTTCAGTACGTTCATTACGCAGAAAGATGAAATTTTTGCTTCTTTTTGGGAAAAATATAAACTCGATTCGATTAGTGGTCAATGGGATTACATCGAACCGGCCCTGTTCGGATATGCAGCAGGGAAAGTGATCGAGAGCTTCGTTCGCTTTAATTCTTCTATCCGGCAGCGGATTATCGCCCAATTTCACGAATGGATGACGGGAGCCGGATTATTGTATTTGAAAAGTGCGATGCCTCAGGTGGGATGTGTATTTACCACTCATGCCACCGTGTTGGGCCGTTGTGTAGCCGGGAATAATCTACCCCTGTACAGTGAGATGAAAAATTATGTACCCGAAGAACTGGCACGTCGTTTCAATGTCATTTCCAAACAGTCTCTCGAGAAGACCGCAGCACATCAAGCCGATTGTTTCACTACGGTCAGTGAGATCACGGCTACCGAATGTGCTCATTTTCTGGATAAAGAAGTAGACCTGGTTACTCCCAATGGATTTGAGAATGTCTTTACGCCTTCCGAAGCCGAATGGGAAGGCAAACGAAAGGCCGGAAGAGAAAAATTTCTTCAGGTGGCACAGGCGATTTTGGGGCGTCCCGTAGCCGAAGACGCCTTGATCCTGGGTATCAGTGGACGGTACGAGTTTAAAAACAAAGGAATCGATGTCTTTATCGATGCCATGGGACAATTGAATCGTAACAACGGACTCGGTAAAGAGGTGTTGGCCTTTATTTTGGTACCTGCCGGACATGCCGGTGCAAACAAGGAATTGCTGCATAACCTGGAATTACCTTATCAGGCCGTTACCTCTACAGATCTTTATCTGACACATTATCTCAACGATAGTGCCAACGATCCGGTGATGAACCGTATCCGGGCACAAAAATTGCGTAATTCCGAGGAAGATAAAGTGAAGATCTTCTTCGTTCCCAGTTATCTGAATGGAGATGACGGGGTATTCAATATGCCTTACTATGATTTGCTGGTGGGGATGGATCTGACCGCTTTCCCGTCTTATTACGAGCCTTGGGGATATACTCCGCTCGAAAGTCTGGCGTTTAAAGTGCCTACCATTACGACCACTTTGGCCGGATTCGGACTGTGGGTGAAAGAACATTATAATATGAATCATCCCGGTATAGAAGTTATTCACCGCGAAGACGGTGATGCGTCCAATGTGGCTACGGCTATCGCCGAATGGGTAAAAAATTATACACAGGTCGGAGAAACTGAAATGCAGAAAGACCGGGACAATGCCAAAGATGTTTCCCGGATTGCACTTTGGGATAATCTGATCAATTATTATAAACAGGCTTATACGATCGCTTTGAACCAGGTCAGCGTACGCTTGAAAGACCTGCCTGCCAATATGAACGAATCGGTATCTTATATCGAAAAACAGCTCACGGTAAATAATCCCAGCTGGGTCAGTGTGATGATCCATCGCTCTATTCCCGAAAAACTGATCGCTCTGGAAGAATTATCCAAAAACCTTTGGTGGGCCTGGAATGAAGGTGCTCGTGAATTATTCCGGATGATCGATGTCGATAAATGGAGGGCTTGCGGTCACAATCCGATCATGTTGTTGGATTCGATTTCCCTGGCTCGTTATAAAGAACTGGAAAATGATGCCGGTTTCGTGCATAAACTTGAAGAAGTATATGCTCAGTTTAAAGCCTATATGGCAGCGAAAGAACATATGTCCGGGAATGGGGTTGCTTACTTCAGTATGGAGTATGGTTTGCATACTTCGTTGAAGATCTATTCCGGAGGATTGGGAATCCTGGCCGGTGACTACCTGAAAGAGGCCAGCGATAAAGGGACGAAGATTACGGCTGTCGGTTTATTGTATCGTTATGGTTATTTCACACAGAAATTATCTGCTATGGGTGATCAGGAAGCCGAATACGAAGCTCAGGATTTTATGAAGATCGCCGTAACCCCGGTACGTGACAAGGAAGGTAATTGGGAAACCATCAGTCTGGTATTCCCGGGACGGAATGTATATGCCCGGATCTGGAGGGTCGATGTCGGCCGGATAGAGCTCTATCTGCTGGATACCGATTTCGAAGATAACTTGCCCGAAGACCGGAGTATCACCCACCATCTGTATGGCGGAGATTGGGAAAACCGCTTGAAACAGGAACTTTTGCTCGGGTGTGGAGGTATTCAGGCCTTGCGAAAACTGGGTATCGAAGCTTCTACTTACCATTGCAATGAGGGACATGCTGCTTTCACCGGGCTGGAAAGATTGAAAGAATATATTACCGAGGAACGCCTGACTTTTGCCGAAGCGATCGAAGTGGTGCGGGCATCTTCTTTGTTTACGACTCATACACCTGTACCTGCAGGACATGATGCCTTTTCGGAAAATATGCTGCGTACTTACATCTCTCATTATGCCGATCGGCTGAAAATCTCCTGGGAACAGCTGTTGGGATTAGGAAAAATCAATGTCGCCGATCCGAATGAGAAATTCTCTATGAGCTTCCTTGCGGCTAATCTGGCTCAGGAAGTGAATGGGGTTAGCTGGTTGCACGGCGAAGTGAGTAAAGAGATTTTCAAAGGCATGTGGCCGGGATATATGGCCGAGGAGTTGCACATCAGTTATGTGACCAACGGGGTACATTATCCGACTTGGGCGGCTCCCGAATGGAAGAAAATAGAAGAATCTTTGTTCGGTGAAGATTTTAAGAATCATCATTACGATAAGAAATGTTTCGAACAAATCTATACCGTTCCCGATGCTGTCGTATATGAGGTGCGTACCAAATTGCGTAAGCGCCTGATCGATCATGTAAAAGAATTGCTGAAAGACGAGGTGGCTGCCTCTTATTTCACTCCCCGGCAGGTGATTCAGATCCGTGAAACTTTGCGGGACGATATTCTGACCATAGGTTTTGCCCGGCGTTTCGCTACCTACAAGAGGGCTCACCTGTTGTTCCGTAACCTCGAACGCCTGGATGAAATCGTCAATAACCCCAAACATCCGGTGCAGTTTATCTTTGCCGGGAAAGCCCATCCTGCCGATAAAGCCGGACAGGACCTGATCAAACGGATTGTCGAGGTATCCAAATATCCGCAATTCCTGGGTAAGATCATCTTTCTGCCTAACTATGATATGGATCTGGCCAAGAAATTGGTACAAGGGGTTGATGTCTGGATGAATACGCCGACCCGGCCTCAGGAAGCTTCGGGTACCAGTGGCGAAAAGGCTGCTATGAACGGTGTTATGCATTTCTCCGTGCTCGACGGCTGGTGGGTCGAAGGATATCGTAAAGATGCCGGATGGATGTTGCCGATGGAAAGAACTTTCGAAAATCAGGCTATGCAGGATGAATTGGATTCTGAAATGATATATAACATTATCGACGATGAGATCGCTCCTCTGTTCTACGAACGGGATGCTAACGGATTATCGCCTAAATGGATCAGCTATATCAAAAATACTATTGCCAGGGTGGCTTCGAATTTTACGACCAACCGGATGCTGGAAGATTATGAAAAACAATATTATGTTCCGATGTCTGCCCGCTATCAGAAGATGATCGAAAATGATTTCGCCATGGCGGCAGAAATTGCCGAATGGAAAAAGAAAATTTCCCGCGAATGGGATAATATCGAGTTAGTCGGATTGGACCTGCCCAATCGTTCCAAACAGATCATCGCTTTGGGGAAATCTTATTACGGAGAGGTGAAACTCGAGATCGGCGAACTCAGTATGCATGAAGTAGGAGTTGAATTGGTGGCTGCCGAACAGAAAGACGGACGCCAGGTTATCCGCGAAAAACACGATTTTATCCCTGTTGAACAAGTGGGTAGTGTGGCCAGATACCGCATCGATGTGACTGCCGACTCTCCGGGATTGCTGATGCTGGCCATCCGTATCTACCCGAAAAGCGAATTACTGCCCCATCGCCAGGACTTTGCTTTGGTAAAATGGCTGTAAGCTGATCGTTCTTTTTTCAGTTATTAAAGTTAAAAAGGTTACAAGAGTTACAAGGGGGCAGAGGTTGAGCCATCTTTGTAACCTTTGTAACCTATTCCGGTAAATTTTGACAGAAAGAACCGTCCCGGAATCCCTTAATTTTATACTTTTGCACGACTAAAAATGAATCAGGGATGTTTTTGGAGAGTACTAATCGGGCCGGTTGGATAGAGGTGGTTTGCGGTTCTATGTTTTCCGGTAAGACGGAAGAGTTGATCAGGCGGTTGAAGCGGGCACAGTTTGCCCGGCAAAAGGTGGAAATATTTAAACCGAAAATCGATGTGCGTTATTCGGATGAAGATGTGGTATCGCATGACGCGAATACGATTCGTTGTACGCCGGTGGAAAATTCGGGTAATATTTTGTTATTGACCGGAGATGTCGATGTTGTCGGGATCGATGAAGCCCAATTTTTTGATTCTAATATAGTGTCGGTGTGTAAAACATTGGCAGATAACGGTATCCGCGTAATAGTTGCTGGTCTGGATATGGATTATACCGGTAAACCTTTCGGGCCGATGCCTGATTTGATGGCTGTGGCCGAATATGTGACGAAAGTACATGCGATCTGTGTCCGTTGCGGGAATTTGGCCCAGCATTCCCATCGTCTGTCGGATAATGATAAATTGGTGATGCTGGGAGAAAAGCACGATTATGAACCGATATGCCGGCATTGTTTTAACGAATTAATGAAAAAAGAGCACCAATAACCGCTTGGGCTGCCGAAAATGGGGGACAGAAAGAATGTTTTCTATAAAATAATCCCTTGTTTTAATTATATTTATAAATATCCTTTATTTTTGTTTTCGGAAACAAACAGAAAGAAAGTGGATGGCGCTAAATGAACAGGAAATATTAAGAGGGGTAAATCAAAAGGATTTAAAAGCGTGGGAAACGCTGTATGCCTCTTATTATGCAGCCCTTTGTTCATATGCCGATGGTATTGTAAAAGATTCCGATACGGCTCAGGATATCGTTCAGGATACTTTGATCAGGATCTGGAATTCCGACCGGACCTTTCTGGATATCAAAGAATTGACTTGGTATTTATATCGCTCGACCTACAACAATGCCCTGTTCCATCTTCGTACCCAGGCTTCCCGTCAGAATATTTTACGTAAGATGGTAGCGGAGGAGGTTGAATTACCCGACGAACAATTCGCTTTAACCGTACGGGAAGAATTGATCCGCCAACTCTATGTCTATATAGAAGATCTGCCCGAAGAAAGAAAAAAAATACTTTTGATGAGTATTCAGGGACATTCGGGAAATGAGATTGCCGATCTGCTCGGAATCAGTATTAATACGGTAAAAACCCAAAAGAACCGGGGATTCAAGTATTTGCGTGAAAAGTTAAAAGATTCGGTTTTGTTATTTCTGTTGTAATTGTCTGTTCAGATAGCTGTTTTATATTGAGTTTATAAAATCTGTCGGTGCTATATTTAAGAATAATAAACATATCGTCGGTTCCGAGCATCCCTCCCGGCATATGATTATGTTTCATCACAGTGAAGGCATGCCGGGCTTCGGTTTTCTTCAAAAGTCCTTTCATGTAAGCCGTTACGATCAGGTTGGTTGCCGGACATCCCGACTGACAGAGCCTTCCAGTTCTGCCGGACTTCGGCATTCCTGGGGAGAGGAGAAGACTTCTATTTCTGAAAGTCCCAGGGTAGGTCGTCACCCTCGGTGACTTCGAATCTCAGGCGTTTGGTAGTTTTGGGGGCGAATTCGACGACTTTAACTGTCCCGTCGTTGGAGATCGTGTTGACAGACAGTCGGTTACCGTCATCGAAATGAATGGTAATACCTGCTGTATGAATTTGTTGTGAAGGTTTGTAATACAAATGGATGCGATTGATATTCCGTGGAGTATCCCATTCGAGTTTTATCCGGGGATAGTCGATCGAGCCGTAAAATGAAACCAATAGTCCGGTATATTGCTGTTGTAGTCTTGACACTATTGAACTGAAGTTTATAAAATGTGTAAAGTCAAAAGACCTTGCGGACATTTGTTTACGTTTGCAGGTGCGATCGACTGGAATAAAGTTTAGTTAATTATTGGAAGGACATTACCGGACTTTATAAGCTAAATAAAAATTTAATGGTGCAGGGGGATTATATTGGACTGCTATCACTATATTTGCATGCATTAAAAATTGTGAAGACTTACCTATGAAATCGGGATTGATATATGAATAAGGTTGGGTGGATTCAGAAAGTTATCGTTTTGTCGGGTATGGTGATGGTTGGGGTGGTTACGTCTGTTTTCGGACAGACGGAGGATAGTTTGGCTAATAGGCTGCCCCATCGGTTCGTTCATGGCTTGGGAGTAGAAGCAAGACCCGAATATGTTTTTCCTACTCATCCTTTTCTGAGGGGAGAAAATCCGGAGCGGAAACTGATTCGCGGAGCTTTTTCTACTCATTTTAAATATGCGCTTCATTATCAGCCCGGAAGTATTTACGATCGGATTTATGGGAATGTTTATCAGGGAATCGGATTGGGCTGTTATTCGTTTGGAGAGTCCCGGCAAATCGGTAATCCT
>ERZ779869.3551-NODE-3551-length-11904-cov-3.941767_pt1 | contig 11904 bp, 10 predicted proteins | sample MGYA00511557_ERZ779869 | MGnify/ENA primary metagenome ERZ779869 (study PRJEB29588, sample SAMEA2154620) | human gut metagenome | biome: human gut; feature: human-associated habitat; material: faeces | place: Denmark | collected 2008/2010 ...
AAAATCGGCAGCAGTTCCCGCTGCTGTAAGTTCCGAGAGTTGCCGCGACACGCTGAAAGCCACTGGTCCGAGAGGGCCGGGAAGGCGTTGCGGCAGGAACGAGCCAGAAGACCTGCCTTGCATCTCCCGGTGGGAGGATCCTTATTTTCGGGCAAGCTCTGCGGAGAACGGAGCGCTTCGGACGGAGACACGGCAGTGTCGGCGTTTGTTGCAGGAGGGCGGCTTTATTTATAGGTGTGCGTCCGGTTGCATGAAATGGGGGATTCGATTCCGGGAGTTCGGAACCGGATTTTTTTATTTTATGCACATAAAACAAACGAAAGATGAAAAAACTTTTACTGTTGGCCTTTGCCGCATTTGCCTTTGTAGCCTGCTCGGACGACGAGTACAATTATTTTGAGCTTCCGGCTTCCTATACCGTCGATTTTGAAGATGCGCGCCTTGGTGACGACGGCTATATCTGGGGTAAATCGCAGGCTGTGACACTTGACGAAGACGCTAAGGAAGCCCAGTTTTTCGGTGCCGGTTCGAAATATTTCTTTGCGCCGATTTATACCGAGGGTGCTGCTGCGTTCAGGTCGCTTTATACCGATTATCTGGGGCTTTACGGGGCGGCTTACGATACGTGGAACGGCTTCGTGATTTCGAACCATACGGATATGGATACGGCCGGTTTTGCCAATGACAAAAGTGTTTACGCACAGGGCGGGGCCAACGGCTCGGCGCAGTTCGCCGTCCTTTATTACGGCAAGTGGACCGGCGGGGAATACGGAATACCCGCGATTCATTTTGTCGGCGGGGTGAACCCCCAGCGTGTGGCGGTCGCCAATACGACTTACCTCTACCTCTATTTCAAGAACGAAACGAATCCTGCGGAGCCCGTCGATGTAAAAGGCGTGATTACCGGCTATAACAACGGTATTGAAACCGGCAGGGTTGAGGTGACGCTTGTCGATGGTGCTGCGGGCACGGTTAAAACCGGATGGGAAACGATAGACCTGATTGCTCTGGGCACGGTGACTTCGATGACTTTCGTCGTTGCGACCGACGACTCGATGTGTCCTATGTATATGGCCATTGACAACTTGGTCTATAATATATAATATGAGTTTTACTATTTAAAGATTAGTTATGCTCAGATGAAAACTCCCTGTACTGAAATTTAATGTACGGGAAGTTTTAGTTCATGCCTACTGTTTTGAGATTCTGGACACAGGACTGATACAGAAAGTGTCATTTATTTAAATTCTTAATTTAATTATGAAGAAACTTACTTTTTTGCTTGCCTGTATTATCTGCATATTTCTGTTTTCCTGTGAGAGCCCGGAAGATTTGAGTACTTCGAAAAAAAAGATAGTTGAAACGGCCGAATCTTATGTATATCGGGAACGTGATCCAAATTTAATGTTGATTTTATCCGTTCCCCGTGAGCGTCTCGCAACCCGTGCAACAGAGTTGCAGTTTGACGATATGCTCGGCAGGTCATTCAAATTGGATTATTTCCCATTTGAAAATATGCAAAACGTAGGAGAACCTGTTATAGATATGGCAAGACTTGAGGCAGATCATCCTGCATGGGCAACGAAATTTCCATTGCGCCAGAGTGTGTCTTCTGCATTTTCTTATGCTACATTTAACAGGTATGAGCAAAATTCTTCTTCTACAACAACTGTTAATTCCGGGGTTAAACTCAATCTGGGAATTTTCAGCATAGGTAATGAGAACACATATTATAGCCATTTTACATCTTCATTAATTACTAGCAGTAAGTCGGTTTTCGGCCAACTAGATATTGAGATAAAGGATGCAGCTTATAGACTATCCATAAATTCCAGCAGATTTGAACTGATAAGAAAGGACTATATTGAAGCGGATTTTATCGATGACCGCTATAATCTATGTCCCTATGAATTTTTCTCATTCTACGGCCCTTTTGTGATGACAAATTTTGTCGCGGGAGGACGTGCTACGGCTTTATTTGCCGGAATAACTAATACTACAGAAAAGGAAGAAGCTCGAGAAAAAACCATGGATAGCGCAATGTCCGCGTCTTTTTCGTTCAAAAAAGCTGAAGACGGCTCGTCTGCTTCACTGGGTTTTGGACGAGGTTTTACCAATGGTAGTTCAAGTACTGAAACTTTTACACAACTAGAGGCTACGATAGTGACTTCGGGTGGTGCTTATGGTTTCGCTGCATTTACTACTCCCGGCTCAGTAGATAATATGAATATTGATCTTACCGATTGGGCTAATTCTCTTAATGATTCGGATACCCACACATTAGTTGATATAGAGAATAACGGATTGAGACCAATATCGGATTTCTTTCTGGAGGCAAATTTGAAGGCTCAATGCGAAAATTATATTGCCAAGAAAGATTTGCCTTCAAAAAATTTTACGGAACCGAAATTAATATATACATGTACCCCGGTATATATAGGTGGAGCACCTATATTTCTTCACTATATGTCTCTTATTACACGCTTTAATGATGTCATTGCAATCAGAGAAGACATACTTTCTGTTTTCGAACATGTACAAGGAGGAGCAAAGAAGGAAGAGGCTATATTTGATAAACTTTGTAATACATACAAAATAAAAGCTGAAATAGAAAATCCCCCTGCTATAGATACATCAACTATTAACGGTGATTTACAAAATAGCATACTATATACTTCACAGAATAGTAATTCACAGATTCGCATATCTGCTGATTCTGTTTCTAACTACCAATATAAATCAGGAGTATGTCTGGAAGCGAAAATGAAAAAATACCTTGATACTGATAACAAGATATTATATCTGCTTTATAATGAAAACGGCAAAAAAGTAGGGTATTCAATTTATATGGGTAAAGGCGATTTTCTGCTCGATACTTATGGAATTAGACAATGGGTTAGGTCACTTCCAATTACGTCTGTAACAGACAATGAATTACTGAATTATACATTAATTGCATTATAAGTTATAACAATAATCGAATTATGAAACAAATGAAACACTTATTTTGCTTGTTGCTTATCTTAACTGCTTTTACCGCCTGCTCGGACGACGACGGCCCGCGTGAGAAACCGTTTGACGGCGAAGTCGTATCGTTCGAGGCCTCCGAACATCTGCTCGACGCCATGACCGGCAACGACGTGAAGCTCGGCCCCGTTACGATGTCCCTGATGGGAATGGGGGATTATACCTATGCGAACGCTTTTTGTGCGAAGCAATACGCAGTGGAGGCGGATTTCGACGGCATGCTCTTTTCGACGGCAGACCAGAATCTGGTTTTCAACGCCTATTATTCATCGCTATACGACGGGTGGGGCGGTATCGGGCTTTCGCAAATGCCCGACCGGAATGCGGCCGCTCCCTCCAGCAAGCAGCAGTTCTCCGTGTGGGCGGAAGGCGGAGCCAACGCAACGGAAACCTATGCCGTATTTTACGATTCCAACTCGCCGACGGAAATGTATCCCGAATACCTGAGTAAGTCGGGCTATCCGACCATCGACCTGGTGGAACCGCGCATCGTCGCCCACCTATACATCGCCAATTCGACCTGGGTATACAATTATTTCACGGGGGCGGATACCGACAGTTTCCAGGTGAAAATCACGGGGTCGCTCGGCGGTGTGGAAAAGGGGAGCATCACGGAAACGCTCGTCGCCGGGAAATCGAAGCTGAACGGATGGCGCAAAGTCGACCTGTCGTCGTTCGGTGCGGTGGACAAGCTGGTATTCAAGGCGGTTTGCGACTATCAGGCTGATCCGACCTACTTCTGTATCGACGAGATCGGGTTGCTGAAACCCGATGCCATGTAATTCGGGCCCGGCTATTTGGAGATTAGTATGGCTCTGGCAATTCCCCGTACGGCCTGCCTGCCGTGCGGGGAATTTTTTGCCGCTTCGCCGCTGTCTGATTTCGGCCGGGGCAGTTGCCGGCCGGGTGTTTGCTGACCGGGTGTTTGTCGGCCGGAACTGTTGTTCGGTGGGCTGTTACCGGATCAGTGCTTGCTGTCCGGGTGCTTGTCGGCCGGGCGGTTGCCGGGGGACGTCCGGCGCAATAGCAGCAGCAGGCCGGGGCCGCCGTCGGGAACCGAAAAAAATCCCCGCAGGCCGATGCCCGCGGGGATTCGTTATTCAGAGTCAGTCCGGATTCAGATCAGGTTGTCTTTTTCGATGTCTTTGAAATAACGATAGGTGCCGACCTTCAGTTCCGCGGTCGCGGGTTCGTCGCATACGACGATCCCGTGGGGGTGTACCTGCATGGCCGAGATCGTGCAGACGTGCGAGTAAGGGCCTTCCACACACTGCTGCAGGGCACGGGCTTTCTTATGCCCGAGGGCGAGGATCAATACCTGTTTCGCATCGAGCACGGTGGCTACGCCTACCGACATGGCCTGCTTGGGCACCTTGTTCACGTCGTTGTCGAAGAAGCGCGAGTTCACGACCAGCGTGTCGTAGGTTAGCGTCTTGACGCGGGTGCGCGAGTTGAGCGACGAGAACGGCTCGTTGAAGGCCAGATGGCCGTCTTCGCCGACACCGCCCAGGAAGAGGTCGATGCCCCCTGCGCGGCGGATCTTCTCCTCGTATTCGTCGCACTCCTTCTGCAGGTCGGGGGCGTTGCCGTTGAGGATGTTGACATTGGCCGGGGTGATGTCCACGTGGTTGAAAAAGGTATTCCACATGAACGAATGGTAGCTTTCGGGATGCTCTTCCGGGAGCCCGACGTATTCGTCCATGTTGAACGTGACGACATCCTTGAACGATACCTTTCCGGCTTTGTTCAGGGCGATCAGCTCCTTGTACGTCGTCAGAGGGGTCGAACCCGTCGGCAGGCCCAGCACGAACGTGCCTCCGGCAGCCTGCTTCTTGTTGATCTGCCCGACGATGTAATGCGCCGCCCAACGGCCGGCATTTTCCTGTGTGTCTTCGATAATGAGTCGCATAAATTTTTCGGTTTATCGGTTTGTCTGTTCATTCTTCATTCGGATGGGGCGTCAGAACATCTTGACGAACACCTCGATCGCCTGGTATTCGGCCATGCCGAGCTTGTCGTAAAGCTGCGCCGTGTTCTGCGTACGCTCTTCGGCGCGCTGCCAGAACTCGCGCGGGTCGCTGCCCGGGAAGGGCATGATGTCCTTCTGCGAGAGGTGGCGGTAGATGGCGTGGCGCTTCATGATCAGCTCGTCGGGTGACAGGGGCACTGCCATGTCGACCATGCCCAGATCCCACTCCATCCATGCACCGCGGTAGAGCCACAGGTGGCATTCCTTGAGCCATTCGTCGTCCCTGACTACGTCCAGGGCGCCGAGTACGGCCTCCATGGCCGTGCGGTGTGTCCCGTGCGGGTCGGCCAGGTCGCCTGCGGCATAAATCTGGTGGGGTTTCACCTCGCGCAGCAGCTTGACGATGATGTCGATGTCCTTCTCCGTAAGCTGTCCCTTCTTGATGCCGCCCGTTTCGTAGAACGGCAGGTTGAGGAAGTGGGCGTTCGTGTCGGGGTTCAGGCCGAACGAGCGGACGGCGGCGCGTGCCTCGGCGCGGCGGATGGCACCCTTGAGGTCGAGCAGCGGACGCGGTTCGGGTTCGCCCTTCTTCTTGCCGGCGATGATCTTCTCGACCTCGGCGTAGTGGTCTCCGAAGCCCAGTTCGCGGGCCGTGTCGATGTTCTGCAGCACGACGTCGTCGTGTACGGCCACGTTGCCCGAAGTTTCGTAGGCTACGTGTACGTCGTGTCCCTGCTGCACGAGGCGGATAAAGGTACCGCCCATCGAGATGACGTCGTCGTCGGGGTGGGGCGAGAATACCACCACGCGCTTGGGGAACGGTTCCGACGGTACGGGGCGTGTCGAATCGTCGGCGTTGGGCTTGCCGCCCGGCCAGCCCGTGATGGTGTGCTGCAGGTCGTTGAACACGTCGATGTTGATCTGGTCGTAGGCGCGTCCCTGTTCGAGCAGCTCGCCCAGCGAGTTTTCGATATAATCCTTGTAGGTGAGTTTGAGGATCGGCTTCTGTACCACGCCGCACAGCCATACCACGGCCTTGCGGGTGAACTTGGGCGTCCATTTGCAGGGGCCTACCAGCCACGGTGTCTGCTCGCGCGTAAGCATCTGCGCGGCATTTTCGTCGATCACCACCTCGATATTGGGGTGCATCTGCAGGTTCGAGGCAGGCACCTGGCTGGTGACTTCGCCTTCGACGACCTTCTGGACGATCTTGGCTTTCTCCTCGCCCCACGCCATCAGGATGATCTTCTCGGCGCGCATGATCGTGTCGATACCCATCGTGATGGCCATCTTCGGCGTGTTTTCCAGGCCGAAGAACGCCCCGGACTGGATTTTGCGCGTGTTGTGGGTCAGCTGAACCAGCCGTGTGCGCGATTTGGCATACGATCCCGGTTCGTTGAAGCCGATCTGCCCGTCCTCGCCGACGCCGATGATCATCAGGTCGATCTTGCGCACCGAGTGGTCGTACGATGCGCAGTATTCGGAAATCCTGGCTTCGGGTACCGTGCCGTCGGGGATGTGGATATTTTCGGGCAGGATGTCGATATGGTTGAGGAAATCCTCGTGGATGCGGAAATTGCGGCTCTGCTGTTCGGTCGAGCGGATCGGGTAGAACTCGTCGAGGCTGAATACCGCCACGTTGCGGAAGCTGACGATCCCCTCCTCGTGGCGTTTGACCAGTTCGCGGTACAGCCCGAGCGGGGTGCGCCCGGTCGTGAGCCCCAGCACGAACGGCTGCGACTCCTCGTAAACCTCGTTCGAGCAGTGGATTTCGTTATATGTACGGATTGCCTTCACGATGGTGTCGGCGACGTACTGCACGCCCAGGTATTCGTTTTCATAAACCGTCGTGTGGATCTTTTCGTAACGGTGGATGATGTCGCGCGGAGCCGATACTTCGATCAGGCCCCCGTCTTTGGGAAGTGAATATTTGTTGTTCATATTTTTGAAAATTTAATTTGTTCGAAAAATTCCGGCAGGTGGAAGTCGGGCTTCGGGGCCGAGATCGGCTTCCATGACAGGAAATGGGGCTGCGAGAGTTTGTCCCCGCATTTGTAGAGGTTCACCTTCGCTTTCAGTCCGCTCCAGTCCGTCAGCGAGTGCATGAACAACGCCTGCGGCGGGATGGCCAGCACCACCGACCAGCGGTTGTCGCCTTCGTGTTCGGGGAAGGGACGCGACCCGAGGCTCGGGTTGCGCAGGATGCTTTCCATGACCCGGGGCGTGGCATGTGTGGCGTGTTCGCGCTCTCTGCGGAACCCCACGAGCAGACGCCCGATGCAGGTGCATTCGAAATTGTAGTAGTAGCCGCTGTCGTCGGGGGCGATGAAGAACTCCACGCACGAATCAGTCCAAACTTCCCCGTTGTCCTCCGTGACGCGGGCCATCGTCCATTGTTCCCTGACGTCGAAGCGCAGCATCAGATAGGCGCCCGTGTGGAACATGCGGAACGAAACCTCGGGTGCGTAGGGATATTGCTCCGGCCAGTTGCAGCAAGCTACCGGCTGCGGTTCGATGCTGCCGAAAGCGGTCTCGACGGCCCGTTTGTCGGCCGGGACGATGCCTGTTATTTTCCGTATCTCCATGATCCTTTCCCCCTCTTGCTGCATCGTCTTTGCAGGTTTATGCGTTGCGGTAGTGCTCCGCGATCCCGGCCACGATGCGGCACATTTGGCCGTAGTGTTCCTCCATGCTTTGCAGCAGGCGGTACTGGGCGTGTGTGCGTACGAGGTTGTGGTCGGGGTATTTTATCTTGTAATAGGTGTCGCCGTCGATGTAGTCCATCAGGAAGCGCAAAACCTGTTCGAACGTGATGTACCGCGCCGAAAAGGCCAGGTGGTCGATTTCCGTGTCGGTGAGCTGCGCCGCACGCTGCGAGAGGTATCCGTCGGTGTAGGCGCTGAACATTTCGAGCGAAATGCCGACGCGCGACAGGTCGCGGTCGTCCTCGTCGCCCGTATTGGCATAAGAGCGGATCGCATCGCCGAAATCGTTGAGCGACGTGGAGGCCATCACCGTGTCGAGGTCGATGGCGCAGAGCACCTCGCCCTGTTTGTCGAACAGGATGTTGTTGATCTTCGTGTCGTTGTGCGTCACGCGGGTAGGGATCGTACCGTCCTCGACCTTCGACCAGAAAGAGAGCATCTCGGCGCGCCGCGACTCGATCCAGCCGATCTCCCCCGCGAGGTGCATTTTGCGCCCTGCGGCATCGCGGGCCAGGGCGGCGTCCCATTGTCCGAAACGGTGGCGGATGTTATGGAACCCTTTGATCGTCTCCGCCAGCGGTTCGGTGAAATCGTCCAGCTGGGACTGGAATTTCCCGATGCCTTCGCCGCCCTTGCGGGCCAGTTCCGGGGAGTCGGCCTTGTTGTAGGCAACCGTGTCGTCGATGAAGACCGTCGCGGCCCAGTATTCGCCTTCCGCGTCGACGTGGTACAAGTGCCCGTCCTTTGCCGGGACGACGGTCATCACCTCGCGCTGCGGGTCGCCTCCGGCCGCAATGACGCCGCGGCGGATGTGTTCCGTGACCCGGCGGATGTTGTCCATCATGGCCGGCACGTCGGGGAAAACGGCCTTGTTCTTGCGTTGGAGGATGTAGTCGGGGGCATCTGCTTCGGTGCGGACGATGAATGTGTCGTTGATGAATCCTTCGCCCAGTGAGTCGATGGCCGCGATGGGGCCTTCCAAGGCGAAATTCGATGCGATCTCTCTTAAATTCTCCTTCATGGCGTACGATTTTCTGCTGTTTCCGCGCTATTACGGTTGCACACCCCAAAGGTACTAAAAAGAACGCAGTCCTGCAACGGAATCGCGTAAAAATAAAACTTTTTTCTTTTGATGAGGTTTTTGGTAAGTATTTTTACGATCGGATGTTTTGTTACTCATTGAATTTACAACTATGCCGCTTGACCGAAAATAAAATCCCCGGCAATTATCGGCTGCCGGGGATTTTTCGACGACGGGTGTTGCCTGTTTATTTGATGTAGCTGGTCAGCATTTTCAGGCTCCCGCCCGGAACCGCGCGGAGCGATTTCACCGTGGCGGGGAGCAGCACGGTCTCCCCCTGGTGGATCGGCATTTCGTTGCCCGAGTCGTCGCAGATCGTTCCCTTGCCTTCGACACAGATCACGACGACGAACGAATCCAAAGCCGAATAGTCGATGGTCAGCGCTTCGGTCAGGTCGTAGAGCGAGGTGGTGAAATAAGGGCACGACACCAGTTCCACTTCACGATCCTGCGCCTTCTGGTAATGCGTCCGGTAATCGGGCAGTACGGTGTAGTCGATGGCGTCCTTCGCCAGTTCGGTGTGCAGTTCGCGGGTGTTGCCGTTGGCATCCTTGCGGTTGAAATCGTAGATGCGGTAGGTGATGTCCGAGGTCTGCTGTATCTCGGCGATAAACGCCCCGGCCCCGATGCTGTGGACGCGTCCGGCCGGCAGGAAAAAGAGGTCGCCGGGGTGGATTTCATATTCGGCGAGCAGGTCGGTGATGGTGTTGTCCTCGACGCTGGCTTCGTACTGGGCGGGCGTCACCTGCTTGGCGAATCCCGAGCGCAGGCGTGCGCCTTCGTCGGCGTCCACGACGTACCACATCTCGGTCTTGCCTTTCGATTTGTGGCGCTCCCATGCCAGTGCATCGTTCGGGTGTACCTGGATCGAGAGATCCTGACGTGCGTCGATGAATTTGATCAGCAGCGGGAACTCCTGTCCGAAGCGTTCTGCATTGGCCTTGCCGAGCAATGCTGCGCCGTGGCGTGCGATCAGCCCGGGCAGGGTGGTGCCCGCCTCGGGGCCTCCCGCTACGACCGATTCGCTGCCCTTGACGCCCGAAAGCTCCCAGCTTTCGCCGACCTGCTTCTGGTCGGAGGCGATGTGTTTGTAGGGGACGATCTTCTCGCCGCCCCAGATTGTCGATTTGAGGATGGGTTGGAACTTATACATATTTTTTTCTCGTTTATTTAACAGTCTGCCGATAATTGATTATTCCCAGGGCAGAGGATACCACTACCAGCCAGAACGTGATCTGAATGAGCGTATCGGTTTTGCCGTCGTTTGCGAAATAGATGTATGACAGCGCCCCCGCCGCTGTGAGTAACAGGGCGATGTGGACATATAATACGATCTTTTTCATAACTGCGGCACTGAATTATTACTGTTGTTTCTGTGCGTCGAGCTGGCCCAGGGCAAATGCATAGGCGCCCACCGAGATGGCATTGCTCGCCCCGAGTTTCGAGATCATGACTCCGATGCGTTTCTGGGGGTCGTATGCCACGTAACGATCCGTGCCGTAAACCTTCAGCGCACGCTGGTCGCCCTTGGCGAACTCCTTGAACTCGTCCTCGTTGTCCAGGTCGTAGACCTTCATCTGCACGCGGTTCAGTTCCTCGCCCGTGATGGTGTGCATCTTGCCGCGCAGCTCTTTCAGCAGGCTGGGCATGATCCATTTGCGGGCACCCGTGATTCCGCCGCCGATGACGATCAGCCCGTCGATGAGCGTGATGGTCGTTGCCATCGCATCGCCGGCGATCTCGCCCATTTCGGCGAAGGCCTTGCGGGCGGCCTCGGCATCGCCTTCGCGTTTGCCGTCCGCAATGTCGCAGAGCTCCTTCGGCTCGAGCCCGTGGTTAGGATTGCCCGTCAGTTCTCCGTAGACGCGTTTCACGGCGCGGATGGCAGCGCCGTCCTCGACGATGATGTCCGGCATCTTCTTGTGCTTCAGGCAGAAGGTTTCGACGCACGAGTTGTCGCCGATGTGCAGCCGGTTGTCCGAGACGATCCCCACGCCGAATCCCGTGCCCCACGTGTAGCCGATCAGGTTGCGGAAGCGTTTGGCGCTTCCTGCGGCTTCGAGCCGGGCGTTGATTTCGGGCAATGCACCCGCCAGCGCTTCGCCGTAGGCGTAGAGGTCGCCGTCGTTGTTGATGAAGGTCGGAATGCCGAACCGCTCTTCCAGGAAGTCTTTCAGCGCTACGCCGTCGCGGAACGACGGAAAATTGGGCAGGTATCCGCCGATGATGCCTCGCGGATAGTCCGCCGGGCCGGGAAAGGCGAAGCTGATCGCCGCGGGCTGTTCGGGCAGACGGCCGATGACGGTGCGGAATCCCTCGACCATCGTTTCGAGGCAGCGGTCGAGCCGGTCGGAGTTGGAGGGAAGCGTGATCGGTTCGACGACGAAGCGGTCGCCCTGTACGGCGCCGAAGACGAAATTGGTGCCTCCGGCATCGAGCGTAATGACTATGCGTCGGTCTTTTTCGTACATGATTTCTCGTTTTATTTAAGGTTTGTCGGTTCGATCGGAAGTGCGGAGCATTCGCTTGATGCTCCGGTTGAATTCGGCGGACGCAAGCAGCTCTTCTATGGTCAGATGCATTCTGTATCGCCAGTAGTTGTTCGGGTCGTCGGGCCGGTTGATCCGCTCCTCGTCGGGATCGTCGCGCCGCAGACCGCCGTCCGTGGCCAGCCAGTCCTGCAACGGCAGTACGGCCAGCATCGACTGCCCGTCGAGCGTGCGGCGGACGATCTGCCGGCACAGCGCAGGCGTACACTCGGCGGGAGCCTTTCCGCGGCGGTGCAGCACCTCGGAGAAATAACGCTGCGTGAGGGCGGTGTCCTCGCACCACCAACTGCGCAGGGGCGACATGTCATGCGTCGAGGTGGTGCCGACCGACAGATAGGGATACTGCCGCGGATCGCCGAACGTCGTGCCGGCGGGTTTGGGCATCCGTTCGATTTCGAGCGAGAGAATCCCCAGACGCTCCATGACCTCCGGTACGCAGGCAGGAATCATCCCCAGATCCTCGCCGCATGCCAGCATCGCGGTCGCATCGAGCAGCGCAGGGAGTTTGCGCAGCGCTTCGTCGCGCCAGAAGTCGTCGTGGCGACGGTAGAAAAACTCCTCGTACAGCCGGTC
>ERZ779869.3557-NODE-3557-length-11889-cov-376.564644_pt1 | contig 11889 bp, 24 predicted proteins | sample MGYA00511557_ERZ779869 | MGnify/ENA primary metagenome ERZ779869 (study PRJEB29588, sample SAMEA2154620) | human gut metagenome | biome: human gut; feature: human-associated habitat; material: faeces | place: Denmark | collected 2008/2010 ...
GCGTTTATGAGAATGATTATAAGGATCTTCGTGCGTAAAAGTAAAAAACATACCCTAAATTTCCTTTCCTTTCCTTTTGGTACTTGTATTATACCAGATACAAGCCTGTTTGTCAATAGATTTTTTCGGGGGAAAATAATATATTTTTTCGCCCGGACGGCATTGTATATTAATCAAAATCAATGCGCTTATCGCGCTGACGAGAATATTTCTTTTTATTTTTAAATACGGTAGGGCGGGGCATTGTGGGGCGTTCTTCGCCCCTTACTCTCGCCAGAAAATTAAGTATTTCTTTTTCCTTTTTACTTTTTTTACGACAACTCATAGTAAAAGATTCCTTCCGTACATATCAATATAAGCGGTCAATTCCTCAGCATCACCAAAGATTTCATGCGCAAGCATAAAAAACAAGTACTGATATAATTGTGTAGTAGTGATTTTACCTGCTGTAATATGTACAACAAGGCAAGAACGAGTGAGTAGCGGGTTAAGGCGAAATGTCGGTTCAAGATATGTGGCAACTTTGGCAAGATGAGTGAGCATTTCATCTTTGGTGATATAACGCAAATACTCATTTAGAGCTTTAAGAGCTCGGTTGACGTTGCGGGATTTGTTATTACTACGCAGTATGGTAATCATTGATTCCATTTCCTTTCTTTTGATGTACTTATTATACACTATTGGAATGTTTTTGTCAATAGATTTTTTCAAGAAAAAATAATATATTTTTCGGGCCGGGCGCGCAAATATATTATAGATAATTGTGACTGAAAGTGCGGGGGCTTGCGCCCCCTGTCGATTATTGCTTAGGCGGTCTATGTTTTGTCAACTTCAAAGTGTAGTTTTCACCGTTGAGCGTAAATTCAATCTCGGTTTCAGTCTTCACTTTTGTGATAGTTGCATGCAACTCTGTAAGAGTGGTTTGACAAGCTGTAAGGATTGCCCCTTTTGCTTCGTCAATTTTACGTTCTCTCTGTACAGGTTTTGTGCGTTTATTACCTCCTGCATTTCGAGCGTCTTTACTTGCTTTTTTTTGTTCGGGAGTAAGCTCAAAAAGATTTTCGCCGTGATCAATAGCTTCATCATCTTGCAAAACTTCGATAGCTTCTTCTCTTGAACAATGTAAACCTTCCATGATTCGCAAAATATCAGCTTCGATCATAATTGTTTCTCCTTTCCTTGTGATGCTATTATTATACTTGATCACGTTGCGTTTGTCAAGTATTTTTTGAAAATATATTATGTAGAATTGGGGTACAGGTCTATGAGCGCACTTGACATTATATCGTTGGGTGTTGGCTTGTGAGCCGCAGGGTCACTCGTTTACCTGTGTTTAAGACTTACCTACTGTTGACTATCCTTATTCAGCAAGTCCCCACAATTTTATTAATCATCGTCCCAATTTTCGCCTTCTGGATCGCTGTAAGTGGCATCATCACATTCTTCAAGCGGATTATATCCTTCATCGGCAAGAGCGCAATAACATACTGTAAGATAAGGACAACTGTCATCAGAACACGGGCAATAATATCGTTTCATTGTAGCTTTACTCCTTTTCTTTTTTCTATAAATATTATACCATATTTTTCCGTACTTGTCAATAGTTTTCGCTGCGGAAAATAAAATATATTTTCCGGCCCGGGCCAAATTGTATATTATATAATTTAACACATAAGAAAAGAGACGTAAAACATTTTAGTAATTTTACGTCTCAGTGGTTTTACGCTTTGATGTTATTAAGCAATTCAACTGCTTCGGCGACCCATTCGTCAAAATGATTTTTAATCGCTTTGGCAATTTTAGAATTGCGGCAGACAAAATGGTCATTGCCGCAATGTACTACAACTTGCGGGTAGTGGAATTCAATCTTAGCACGCAGCATAGCTTCAAGCGCAAGTCTTTCAGTTTTTGTACCTTTGAATTGATACGACTTAGTGATAGAACGTTTTTCCGTACGCCATAAGCGATTAGTACGCTGTATAAGATTTACGGTTTCACCGATTTTAACGGTACGATCGCCATTTTCAATAGCATCGGCGAAATAAATATAGGAAGTTTCTTTCATTGCGGTTTTATAATCTCCTTTGTTTTTTCGATGTACTAATTATACACCATCTATTGGTACTTGTCAAGTACTTTTGACTAAAAAAAATAATATATTTTTGCGTCCGGGCCCGATTGTATATTGTATATAATATACGGTCTAAGCTAATATGAAAAATTAAGGGGCTGAATAGCCCCTCGGGGATTGATAATCCCCTGTTGTTAATTATGCAAGACTGAAATAGGCTTTCCGCTTAATTATTTCACGCTTTACCTTTTTATCGATGACAAGCTGACGGACAAGCGCAGACGCTTTTTGATTACTTGCACCGTCAAGCATCGGGACAGCCGACATTATTTCAGTTACAGTTCTCGCCGTGCCGTCCGCCAGTATCGCAAGAATTTCATCTTTGATGTTTTCGTTTGCGGTCTGGGTTGCGGTAGGCTTGCGATCAGCCGAATTTTTTTTGTCGATAGACGCTTTGAGTGCAACGAGAGTGTCCCGAACGTGATAGTCCAGAGTTTCAATGTCAAGAACACGAGAGAGAGCTTCGGAATAGGTCATGGGGTTCTTTGCCATAAATATCATTTCCCTTCTGGTTTTTGAGGGTTCTTCCTTCCCTTGTTGATGTACTTATTATACCACATGTGGAGCAGTTTGTCAAGCACTTTTTTGCTTTCCGAATAATATATTTTCTTGAGCTCCTTCGGTAGAGGCTTTACTCGTTCAGTCGCTCCCCTTCTTGGTACACTAATAGTATAGCACAGATAGAGGTAGATTGCAAGCCTTTTTTGCATTATAGATAATATATTTGCGCGCCCCGGGCGGGATTGTATATTATTTGAGACAAAAAGGCACTTGCGTGCTTTAAGTTAAGATGGTCTTACATTTTGTATGATAGGGGCGGCATCCTTTTTCAAAGACAGCCCGTAAATCCTCTTCGAGATTTTCTTCGGAAGTATTGACAAAATTATCACATCCCCAATAGGTCATTAATGAGGTTTGCGCATCGGTGATTTGGAATACATAGGTGGGAATTTCACGGGCGTACGCATAGCCAAGTTCCCAATTAGATCCTGCTGTACTAACATGCCCAACAGAGATAAAAAGAAAAATATCACTATCTAAAATAGCCTGTACGTCAGCTTTGAATACTTTTTTTGCCCAATCTTCTTGAGATATATCCCACGCATTAGGGATTTGAAGTTCAAAGGGACAGTAAACATCATACCCCAACGAGCGCAAAAGCTCAGCAACTTTAACCATTCGAGTGCGCTCAGTCGAACCGCACGAACCACAGAGGTAAATTTTCATTTTGTTATCTCCTTTCTCTTGGTGATTATAGTATAACACACTGATCAAGCAAAGTCAATACTTTAAAATAATATATTTTCCCGACCGGGCGGAAAAGTATATTATATACTCTTTCGTAATATTATAAAAAAAGGGGGGAGGGTATCCCCTCTTTTTATGACAAAAGTGTTTTCTTTCTCAAAACGGCACAGATATATTCGCAGTCAATTCTTCAAACTCTTTACGTTCTTGTTCTACAATCTGTTCATATTCCGCCGTAATACTCGGAATATCAATAAAATTGCGACTTGATATATAATCTGCATAATGTACGAGTTGGTCAATAGCGGTAAACGGGCGATCTTTTCGGTCAGTTACCCATTGTCCCATATGAGAGCGAATAGCCATCGGGATAAAATCAGGCAGTTTGCCGTACATAGGTTCATAGGCTTCACGCCAAAAATTCTCTACCATTTCGGCGCAAATTGCGCCATGTTGCGGATAGGCTTCTTTGTCAAGTTCGTTGTCATTGCCGTATTTAGCGCAATCATGAAGTAATATTGCAACACGAGCGTAATCTTTATATTCCTCGGGCATATAACTCCAACGGCTTAAACGGAGTAATTCTTCAAGGAACATACAGGCAGCTTTTACATGACGTACTAAGCCGCCTATTCCCTGTGAAAAGACAGGGTGAAATTTTCCCGAAGAGGATGCGCCGCTTTCCCAAAACCATGCGCCTACACGCTCATCTAAGAAACGAGCGCAAAAATCACGCAACGTCAAATCAGTAATGCGTTCAAGTTCAGTTTGAAAATAAAGTGACTTTTTCATTGTGTAGGAAATACCTTCCTTCCTTTCATTTCACTATTGGTATTATAACAGACTGGAACGCAAATGTCAAGCCCTTTTTTCATTTAAAAATAATATATTTTTCCGCCCGGACGCCATTGTATATTGTATATTATCTGTTGGTGTAAAGTAAAAGGGCTTTACAGCCCTTTCAGCACTTCAAATATTTCATCTTGTCGATAAGCCTTGCCCGTCCAAGTTTTACGATTCGCTTCTTCATCGTCAAACAAAATATCATTTCCTTCGTTATAACGATTTTTCGGAGTTCCATAAGGAATAATATGAATTATGTCAAATTGTACGCTTGGCAAATGCTTTGCAAGCCAATTACGTTTTGCTTTAGCGGTGCGGTCATTATATTCTGGAGTGCCATTTTTAGAACACCAAGAAATAATACCAAGAGTATAACCTTCTTGCTTTAAACGGTTCAGCATGCGGGCAAGGGTAGAAAAATGAATAAGCGGTTTTGCAATTTCATAGGGGGTGGTGTCATATGCTTCAAGATAATCCAGCCAATTTTCCACACCGTAAAAATTTGCGATCGTACCATCCATATCAAAGTAAATAGTCATTTAGAATACTCTCCTTTCTTTCAGCATAGTAATTATACCAATTTTTTCATAAAAAGTCAACTCTTTTTTGCAATTATACTATATATAATCGCGGCCGGGCCAGAAAATATATGATATATTTTCTGGCGCAAAAATATGCTCCCGCCTGCGCAGACAACAGGCGGGAGCGGTTTTTCTTATCTTACAGAAGTAAGGTTTTTCTTTATTCCTTACTTAGCAAGAGAGAAATATGCCTTGCGCTTGACGACTTCACGCTTAACCGAGCCTTCTTCTACAAGCTGACGGACAAGAGCGGAGGCTTTCTGATTGGAAGCTCCATTGAGGGAAAGCACTGCACTCATGATTTCAGTCACGGTGCGGGAAGTGCCGTCTGCAAGGACAGCAAGAATTTCCGCTTTAGTGTTTTCGTTTGCGGTCTGGGTTGCGGTAGGCTTGCGATCCGAAGCATTTTTCTTTTCGATCGAAGCCTTGAGCGCAAGCAGGGTCACGCGGGTGTCTTCATTCATTCCTTCAAGAGCAAGAGCATTAGTCAGAGCATCTGCATAAGTGAGGGGATTTTTTGCCATAATGGTAGCCTTTCTCGTTTTAGAGGGTGTCGTTCCCTTGTTGTGATTATATTGTACCATAGGGAGCGGGATTTGTCAAGAGGTTTTGAAAATATATTTTCTTGACTTATTCCCCCATTCAGAAACCACGCAATGTAATGAGCGGAGTTGGTGTCGGGGGTATGTTCCCTTTCCTTTGGAACATCTGTATTATAACATATTGGAGGTGGGGTGTCAATAGACTTTTCACATTATAGATAATATATTTTCGCGTCCGGACGAATCTGTATATCATATACTCTGACGAACATTAAAAAAGCGGAATGTGCAGTTCCGCTTAACCAGTAGAGGATATAAATTATATTTTACAGGTTAATCGCATAGATAAAGGGATGAATGCCAGCAATAAGAGCCAAAACCGTGCATATAGCAGCGGCACGATATTTGCAACACCATTCGCATATAAGTCCGATAATAAGTAAAATACCAATAGCAATAAGACAGATAATAATGGAAATTGGGAACATAGTAATTTCTCCTTTTCTTTTTGTCTATTGGTATTATACCATATTAATAACAGCGTGTCAAGAGGTTTCGGGTAAATATATCGTATATAATGCGAGGTAAATTATAGATGAAAAAATTGTATATAATATATTGTTTCGAAATTCCGGCTGTGGCATTGGAAAACGGCCGGCAAAAAGCATTATATATAATATATCTCTTGTTTAAACACATAAAAATAAGGAAACTACCCACAGCTTTTACAAACGGTAATTTCCTTATTTTCTATAAGAAGTAGTTCTCTATTCCTGTTCGACTGTATAGAACCTATTTCTGTCATTATAGAATCTTTCTATTTCATGCCAGCCTTTATCGGTCATTTCCCACAAAGTAACCATGACGGGATTAGAGCAGAATTGAACAGAATTGCATATATTCTGATAAGCATCGGCGCAGACTTCCGTACCATTGTAATCAAGTTCAATAGGATCATTATCAGTACCATTGACGTCAATCAAGATGCAAAATTCAGCAGTTTTCATTGTTTGGTTCTCCTTTTCTTTTGGTATCATTATTGTATCATACAACAGAGCATATGTCAAGAGCTATTTGCGAGTATATTATTCGTTAAGCATACGAGCTATATGTTCATATGCGCGCGAGCATTCGCAATCACTGTCATAACGTAAAAGTATATAGTTATGACCGTCAATAGAGCGTTGGAGATAAATCTTTATATCCTTACTATTAACCCGTTGGATAAAGTTAATAGATGAAATAGGAATAATATAACGTTCATGAATAATGGCTTTCATTAGAATGCCCCCTTTCTTTTAGCATAGTAATTATACCAAATTTTTCATAAAAAATCAATACTTTTTGGGAAAATAGATTATATATAAATTGAAAGCTAATTTGTAGAAAAAAATTCGTATATTATATATTATATTAAAATGCGGCGCATGGCGCCTGTCCGCGAGCGGTTGTATATTATATATTAAATTAAAATTCCGCTCGTGGCGCCAGTTTGCGAGCGGTTCAAGACTTTATATATAATATAATAAAAAGGAAGCCCCTTACCGGGGCAGTTTAGCAAGGGTGCTTTCATTACAAAGTGTAGCACGTTCCCATTTTATTTGATAACCGATACCGTCAATGTAAATATCAGGATGTGTAAAAAATGGACGGTTGTCTTTGTACCACGGTTGGTTGCATATATGAAAGATATGCCTTTCGAACACTTCGCCTTTGTTATAGTTATGTTCGGTTTTAGCTTTATTACAATCAGCTTTAAATTGCTCTTCGGTATAATCCGCAAGTTTGCGCGCACCATGATTGATAAGCATAGCCTTTTTGTCATATGTAGGTGCATAACGGAGAGAAAATCCATTATTACGGCTTGCTTTATCGAGCTTGCAAACTGCATATAAGAGTTCGAAATCTGCCTCTACAACGTACATTTCGCCATAGTAGGCAAAACCCAGCAGGAAGTGCGACGTAGCAGAATTTTTGCGATAAGCGGCAAAAAGGGTTTCATAAATATCAGCGGTGTTGGTAGTCATTATCATGTACCTCTCTTTCTTTCGGTACACCTATTATACATCATGCGAACGCCAATGTCAAGCGTTTTTGCCCGGAAAGAATAATATATTTTCGGGAAATTTGAGACAGTATATTATATACAATTTTGCGATTGAAAAAAATGGTATATAATATATTATATAAAACACGGCTCGCGGCGCCTGTTCGCGAGCCGCCAAATAAAAAATGGGGGCAAAGCCCCCTGTAAGTGTGTGCGATTAGCAGTCATATGAGTAGCAACCCTCATAAGGATCAAATCCCATTTCGAGGTCTGCTTCGTCGCAATCGGGCTCTTCATCTTCACCGTTAATTTCGGCGAGGTAGCCTTCAAAGCTGTGCCAGCCGGTGTAATAGTAAAGGATAGCTTCGGCGGTTTTAATGGTGCATCCGCCGACTGCAAAAGCAAGGTCAAGAGCTTCGGTATTCTCGGTAACATATTCGGCAAGAAGGTCATAAGCGGTTTCAAAGTTCATCATGGGGTATTTACCTCTCTTTCTTTTGATGTACTCATTATAGCAGATATGGAGCGAGTTGTCAAGCGTTTTTGCGTAAAAAAAATAATATATTTTCGGGGAATTTAAAATAATATATTATATATTTTCGGGGAATTTAAAATAATATATTATATATTTTCGGGAAATTTAAAATAATATATTATATATTGTTTTCTATGAAAAAAAATTAGTATATTATATATTATATTAAAATTTCGCTCGTGAACTGACGCCACGAGCGGACAGGCTCTCCCTTATGAGAGAGCCCTGCGCATGAGTAAATTATTATGATTAGTCTTCCATTTCCATCTCATCAGTATCGAGCTTGGGATATTTTTCATGGGATTCTACAGCGAGTCGGAGAATTATGTCATTGATTTCAGTATCTTCCCAACGTTCACACAGCTCCGTAAAATGAATAACGGCAGGATGTTCAAATCCATAAATTCTAATCATGCGATCAATCAGATTCTCTCTTATAGTGTTCATAGTATTTTCCTCTCTTTCCTTTTGGTGAGTAAATTATACCACATAATTTCGAGCATGTCAAGGGATTTTTGAAATATATTTTTGGGGGAGGGTTTACGCCCTCTCAACCAAACGTAAGAAAGATATTTTGACAGATTCCATATGGTCATCATCATCATACGCGATGAAAAAGGTGGACTTTTCGTCGTTTGCCAGTGATTCAAGAATATCTGACTTTATGTAATCCGGATCGGCTGAATTATAATCACCTATTTCGTTTATAGCTTTCACTATAAATTCAATCGCGAGATCAAGATCTTCGGTTGCGATAGGATAAATATCACAGGAAGTCTCTACAAAGTAGATAAGACGGTTTGTAGTGATAGTTTTCATTTTCATAAGATAAATACCTCTCTTTTCTTTCGATGAATACATTATACCACATAAAATTAAGGCTGTCAACAGGTTTTTGCATTGTACATAATATATTTTTGTGGACATTTCAGGATTTAAAAAGTATATTATATATTAAGTACAAGCGAGGGAAAAAATTAGTATATTATATATTAAAGTAAAATACCGCTCGTGGCGTCAGTTCACGAGCGGCTGAGCTCTCCCCTGTGGGAGAGCCCTGCGCATAAGCGATACAGTTTGTCAGTCTTCGAAACAAGCCTTGAGAAGCTGTCCGATGAGGTCAAAAGAAGGCTCTCCTTCCTCTTCATCAGCAGGACACCAACGCTGATAGCGGCACTCGGAGCAAACATGACAGTTATCACATTCAGTAATAACCTCCTCCTTGGTGGGTTTGGTATCTTCCATTTCCACTTTGTCGGTGTTAAGAATAGTGGCATCAAATTCTCCTGTGGTGTCAGATATAATATGACAGACAGACCAGCTGAGTTTAAGAGTTTTCAGAGGTGCGAGAAGTTCTTTGGCATGCTCAATCGCATGTCCAAGATCGCAATAGCCAAGACTGTAATGAGCAACGTCATCTATTACACAGAGGTAGTAGTCAGCGCGGGTAAGAGTGATATTCATTAGTTTGTATCTCCTTTATTTGATGAGTTTATTATAACAGATTTGAGCGCAATTGTCAAGCATTTTTTTTAATTCTTTTTAACAAATGCCAAGAGCCAATGCGAAAAACTACATGATAAATATTGCGCCCAATGCGAACTTTTTCACCTCGCCGGAATTTATTATTTCGCATGCTTCCAAAATCCCAGCCGCAATATCCAAAAATTTCATTCATTATATTCACTCCTTTCTTTTGGGATTATAGTATAACACATAAGGCGCGATTTGTCAATAATTTTTTTGAAATATACAATATATTATGGGAGATTGAAAGTGGGTATATTATATATTTTTTATGTTATAAAAATTTGGTATATTATATATTATTTCAAATTTGGCTCGTGAACTGGCACTACGAGCCGTCAAAAGTAAAAGAGAGCTTGCGAAGCTCTCTTTAGATTCTTACTCCGTCAAAAAGTCTTAATAAAGTTTTTTGCCATTATGAAATCGTTCGTATCTGGCTTCAAGGAAGTCCAGAATAAATTCATAATTATCAGCATCTATGGGATCTGTAAATGTTTTTTCTAAAATCTCGCCAGTGTGATCATTATAAATTCGAATCATCTCCATAAAATTTATTCCTCTCTTTCCTTTTGGATTGTCTTAATTATACCATACAGAATGAACGTTGTCAATAGTTTTTTGAAAATATATTGTATATAATTTTGGAAATACAAGAATATATTATATATAATTTCGGGAGGAAAATAATATATTATATATTATTACAAATGCCAATAAAAATTCGATATATTATATATAATCTGCAAATCGCGCCGTGAACCGATGCCACGGCGCGCCGCAAACAATAATATATTATAGCCAGTGTAAAATAATATATTATATATAATGCCCAAAAGTGAAAGAAATACGAACATATATTATATATAATTACATATGTAAAAAAGGGGGCATCAACCCCGCACCGGATAATATATTTTTTAGTCCGTTGAGGGCTTTTCAGCCCTCAATGAACATGAAGCGCACGGGAACGCCGGCGGCTTTGAGCTCTTTTTCGGCGGCGATCGCGCTGTCAAGTCCTCTGCCAGTGCGGAGCACGCACCTATTTTTTGTCATTCTCCATTCGCCGCGATCAAAGTAGTAACGGATATATGTGGTGGTGGTTTTCATTGTTATTGTCCTCCCTTTTACTTCCTTTTGGATTGTCTTAATTATACCACATTTTCCGAAAATTGCAATACCTTTTTTCATTATCTATTATATATAATTTCGGGATTCAGATTATATATTATATATTTTATGTCTGCTCTTGGATTTTTTCAGATAATATATTATATATAAAATTTCGGATATATTACATATTGTATCGTATATCACGGCAATGCAATAAATGCAATAAAAAGGGCTTTCGCCCTTTTATTAGTCTTCATAAGTTTTAAATGTTTTATTAGTCTTCGTAAGTCTTAATCTCAACGTACCATTCGTTATTATTAATTGACGGATAACGCCTTTTTGCGTCTTCCCACGAATAACCAAACACACAATCTGTCTTACCTGTGACTCTGTTTCTAATATAAAAGCACCACATTTTGTTTGTTTTCCTTTCTCCCCGTACAGCCAGATAGGACAGCTTGAAAAACTTTTATTATTTCCAAAGGTAGTTTTCGTAGCAACCATAGGTTGCAGTCACTCCCGACATTTTGCGATAGCGGTTACACTCCGGATTCCATTCATAAGGATATACAACCTTCGAACGCTTTGGAGTGCCTTTACACATCAAACCTTCTACAAGCTGTCCATTTTTAACGTAAAACCTCAAAGTGCCGTCTTTTGCATAATGCCAACCGTCAGCATACGTTGTTCTTTTACTCATTGTCATTATCCTCCTTTTTACTTCCTTTTGGATTGTCTTAATTATACCACATTTGAACCGGCATTGCAAGCGTTTTTGTGTGAAAGAAAAAATATATTTTTTTTATTAATCTGCGTCATAATGTACGATTCAACTTGACTACTAACAATATATAATATATTATTTTTTTGCTCCAAGCTAAGCTGAAAATAATATATAATATTATAGCTTATTATACTATTTCCAGAATATATTATATATTTGGTATTTTACTTGTTTTGGGAAAAATATAATATATTATATATTTTCACATTGCTCTTGGATTTTTTTAGATAATATATTATATATAAAATTTCGGATATATTACATATTATATCGTATATCACGGAAATGCAATATAAAAGGGCTTTCGCCCTTTTATTAGTCTTCGTAAGTCTTACCTTATTTCTTTCTTTTTTTACTCAAGAACCGGAAACTCTTCGTGAGATTCTACAATGATTCGGAGAACCTTATCATTCTCTTTAGTATCTTTCCAACGTTCACAAAGATCCGCAAACCAAATAACGGAAGGATGTTCAAATCCATAAATTCTGATCATGCGATCAATCAGATTCTTTCTCATAGTGCTCATAGTGTTCATGCTTTT
>ERZ779869.3559-NODE-3559-length-11883-cov-5.072540_pt1 | contig 11883 bp, 8 predicted proteins | sample MGYA00511557_ERZ779869 | MGnify/ENA primary metagenome ERZ779869 (study PRJEB29588, sample SAMEA2154620) | human gut metagenome | biome: human gut; feature: human-associated habitat; material: faeces | place: Denmark | collected 2008/2010 ...
ATATTATATATAACCAAAAAACAAGGTTTGATACTAATGTTGAGGATGCTAGTTTAACAGATCTAGTACGATTAAAAGACTTTGGAGACACTAAACACAGTTATATTTGGTATGACGCTGATTATTATAGTTCCTCTTATCTATACTATAATAATGGTAAAATAGTTACTACACCTGTGACTGCAAAAGGTATATATCTTGGAGATAGTACTTGTATTAATAATGAAATTAATTCCAAGCATAGAATTGGTAGCCAACTTAACTTGAAAAAGATATATTTTGATCCTACCAGTAAATATCCACGACATAACCTTAATAGTTTAACTAATATTAAACGTTGCTTAGACCCATCTAAAGCAGATGCTATTGTTATAAGCGATAAAATATCTTTTGAGACCTACGAAATATCATCGTTAGTATCATCTAAAGAGATTAAGGACGTTTTAATTTTATATTCCTCAAGTAAAAACTGCTATTATTTTATAGATTATATTATAGATAATATTTCAGACCCTAATAAATCTTCATATTTCAACTTTGTATTTAACAAATATAAAGATCCAAATCTTGAAGGACTATATGGATGGGCTTCTATATTAATAAATGGATCTGTGTTACCAAACGATTGTAAACAAATATATTACGGTCCTGTAGTTTTACTATCTAATATTAAAGAAGTTGAATTTATCGAAAATTTGCAAACAAAATATTCAGATATTATATATGATTCTGATTTAAATAAAATTGTTGCTGGTAATCAACTTGAATTAACAGAAGATAGTGTTGTAAGCTTAGGTAAAATGATATTATCTACTAATCTTGATGATGTTACTTTAGGTATAAAGCTTCTATCTTCGTATAATATAAAAAAGTATTCATGCATAATTAGTATTTATCTCTTACACAATTGGGAAATTATTAAAAAATCTAACAGTTATAATTCTAAGTCATTTAACTATATATTATCTATTTTAGAGATAAAAAAAGAAGAAGTTTATGAGGGAGTTATTAACTATATAATAGACCAATTGTACTTAAAGAGTACTAACAGCAAAGACAAAGAACTATCTAGAAACTTTATTAAGGGCACCATTATAAAAAAGATATATTCAGTGTATAATGGGTGCTATAAGGCAAGATATCCTAATATGAACTTTATTCCTAAATTTACACTTGAATAACTAATGAAGACTATTATAGCAATTTCTGGGCTTAAGAATTCTGGTAAAGATTTAACTGCCCATATGATAAGATATTGTCTTTCAGTTCCTGAATGAATGAGACAATATTGGTTGTATCGCCTAGTATATGATTTTATTGTATCTAAATATGAAATTACAAGTTTTGCCTCTTCAATGAAAGAAGCTTTGTCTGTTTTAATTAATATCCCAGTTGAAAAATTTAATGATAGAGATTTCAAGGAGAATTGATATATTAACCTACAGAGTATTCATATTACAGCTTTTCCTGATGATAGTCTAATGATCACAGATAAGCAACTAAGTAGAATGATAAAATCAAAAAAGTTAAATGTTATATCAAACTATTATATTAGTATTAGACAACTTTTACAAATATTTGGAACTGAAATAATAAGAGAATATTTTGGAAATAACTTTTGAGTATTAAGAACTTTATTAAATAAAGACAATATTATTATATCAGACTTACGATTTATTAATGAGTACGAGCAAGTTAAGAATAATAATGGAGTTGTAATCTACATAGATAGAAATCAAATTCCAGGCTCTCATCGTAGTGAAAGTGAAGTAATAGAGTTACTTAACGAGAACAAGTTTGATTATATTATTAATAATGATGGTAGTATTGAGGATTTATTTAATAAAGTTTCAAATCTAGTTTCAAAAGCTCTAAAACAATATTAATTTTAAAATATATAAAGATGGCAAATACAGAAATAAAATACTGCAGTAACTGTGCACAAAATAATATTACTCATTCTTTTCAAGATACTACTTATGGTAAATTTAAAAGAGTTTTTAATATAAATGAAAAAACTGGAGTAGGTACTTGTACAGTATGTAATAACGATAAGAAAGTAAAGAAGTAAATGAAAAATTACTCTATAAATTATGAAATTAACTCTCAGATTATCAGAATAAAAGATAGCGGAGAGTTAATTTCTCTTTCTGATGCTTTAAGGAAAGCTGTAGATACTAATACTGATTTAATTGAACTATCAGCATATATTGACGACAATAAAAACCAAGTATCAGTATGTATTTTTCAAGATTATCAGAAATTTCTATACCAACAGAAAAAACGGGAAAAAGTTTTAAAAGCAGGCCAAGTGAAAGTTGTAATTAAAGAACTAAGATTTGGTCCACAGACAGATGAACATGATTATCAATTTAAGCTAAAACATGCTAGAGAATTTATCAATTCAAAAGCTAAAGTAAAAGTATATATAATGTTTAAAGGTAGAGAAATTATGTTTAAAGATCAGGGGGAAGCTCTTTTATTACGTTTGGCTACGGATCTTGAAGATATTGCTAAAGTTGAATCTAAACCAAAGTTGGAAGGTAAAAGAATGAACATGGTATTAATTTCCAAGTAATCTATTAACTATAAATTTATAAAATGCCCCTTTGTTGTACTATGTGTACGACAAAGGGGTTCTTTTTTTTTATTCTAACTGATCACCAATATATTTTAAACTATTTAATGCTCCAAATGAATTAACACCAGCATCAAATAAGTTAACATCTCCTGTAATTATTCCAGAAGTTTGTTTGTATAAGTTTACAACTATACTATGCATAGGTGGATTTAGATCTCCAAACATTGAAGACATAATACCAGTAATTGGCCCATCAGAAAAAGATGTATATAACGAAGTACCTACTAAATGACCTACAGGTCCAAGATCTTCTTCTCCAGATAAAAATAGAGCTTTAACAATTCACATAAGTATAGACATTCAAATCATATCATGTAAGAATAAATAGAAATTAGCTCTTTTAGTTGGATTTTTTCATAGTTCTTTAAAACCATTAAAATCTAACTTGTATAGTGTTTTTCCAAAACTAATTATTGAATATGCAATTCCCTCCATAAATCTACCTTGCCATTCAATATAAGGTTCCCAAACGGCATCAGGTTTTAATTCTGTTTCAAGACCGATCCTAACAGATGGAATTCCTTTTTCATCAAATGTAAATATACGAACATATCTTACTCCATTTTCATCAAATTTTTCAGTATATTGTCCTTGATTATAAGTATCTGGCTTTAATATCCACTGTTCAAACTTAGCTGATAAGAATGTTCTGAATTGTAGAATCATAGCGCCTAGAAACATTTGTTTCATAAGCATTTGCGTACTTTTATCATAGTGGCCAAAGCATAATTCTGCAAACGATTTAATACTAGTTCCCTCTTGAATAGTATAAGCCCGTGGTAAATCATCTCCATCTTGGATATTTCATCCTTCTCTATTAAACTGTTCTCTCATAGCAGTATATAAAGCATGTTGCTTTTTATACTCTAAAGAATTCTTATCAGCTTTAGAATCAGACAATAAATTAAATCTTTTATCCTTTTTGAAATCATAGACAAGTTGGTCATTAACAATACTATGAGCTTCATAACATCCATCATGTAACATCTTAGCAATTAATAATCCCATTCTATGATACGAATCAGGAACTCTATTAAAGAAGTATAACGCATCAGAATCTAAATTTTTAACACCCGTTTTAGATGAACTTAGTCTCTCTTGAACTTGATGGGGATCAGCGTTAGCCATTCCATAATCCACATTTAAGGCATCAATTAATGTTAAAGTATTAACATCTTTAACACTTTGTTTAAATATAATAGCTCATGCTTTAGCAACATCCTTTTTAGTAAACTGATCTTTTCCATAAGCTTCTGCCATAGTTCTACTTAGATGTATTCACATCCCCTGCATCATCTCTCGAATACCTGATCTAAGATTTAAGCCAAGAGCGGTAGCTGTTGTTATTGATTTAACTACAGATAACATCTTATATGCACCTTGCAACTCTTTAGCCATAATAGGCTTACTATAAACGTTAGCATCAATAAATTTATCTATATATTCTAAAACATGATCAGTAACTACTCCAAACATCCCAGTCTGATATTGTAAGGCAATCTTAATACCTTGAAGTCTGGGAAGATATTCATTCATTACTTCTTCCATTGTATATGTATGGATGACATTTAATAGCAAATCTTCAAGTTGAGTTTCTAGACCATCTATCCCATAATTTTCAATTAAATCAGATCTACTAAGTCCATTTAATCTATATTTATTATATACCTTTGGCTCCCCTTTTGATTCCCTAAATTGTTGCTCTTGCTCAGGAAGAAGTTTTAGAAAGTTTAAAGCTTCATTATATTTAGATGTAAAGGCTTGTTTATATCCTTTATTGTGGATTTGAGTAGATGTACTTCCCATAGAAACAGGAACTTCATAGTAAGACCCGTCTTCAATAGCTTTGGCTATTTTACTTTGATTACCATCAAATCTAAAATCGTTTACTATCTCTAGAAACATCTTAATAAAGTCAGATTCTTCTTTAGCCAAACTACTATCTGAAGGGTTTTTTAGTCTAAATGATTTATCTATATTACCATTTGCATCCTTAACAAATAAGTTATCAAAAAACTTAACCTCACCTCCAATAAGTCTATTTCTGTGATTATACTCATAGAAAGCTTTAACTACTTTACTAATTCTGGGTTTATATGATAATTCCTTTCTTCTAACATGTGCTTCTGCTACTGAAAATATTTTACTCAATGTTTGAATATTTTTAGAGGAAGAATTACCCGCACTGTTTACATATGAACCAGTATACCATCCTTCTCTAGAAAAGTTTACTCACAATTTAGGATCTTGTTCAATATAAATAGAATATCCATTTAGCTTATTTAATGCTCTACCTAATAACATATATGCTAACTGAATAGGATCATCAAAATTTCATTTACCCTCTCGTAAAGCTGTACGTAAACCATCTGCTGACTTTAACTTCCTTAATTGTTCCATTTTCTGTAAGATAAATGGAGCTCCATTTACAATATCATCAGGACTAAAATTAAATTCTCAATTACCCATGTGAGATAGTAATTCTTCACCAGCAGTGTCTCTTATTATATTTACAGCAGCCTCTAATGTCGTTGCAAAATTTTGAGATGTAAGATTATTAGAAATACCATGTATTCTACATAATTCAGAAAAGTTATCTAAAAGAGTTTCAGAATAAGTTTCTGTTCCTTTTTGCATTCAGATATTATGTGATTCTATTTTATTAACTTTATACCCTTTAAGTACCTCAGGCATATTGTTTAACAAGCACATAACTTTAATAAGGTCAATATTACCATTAGACGCTTGCATTACCACATGACTATCAATATCACTGTCCTTTTTAGTTGCTCCTTGAATAGATTTACCAAGACCTAAATTAACAACAGAATGAATATCATTATGAGTTACTGATATTATTTCCATTTTACCATCTTTAGTAAATACAAATATACCCGCAGCTACAAACTTAGGATTATTCTGGAAAGTTCATCCATAGTCAGTTTCACTCTTTTTTACTAAATATTTTCTAAATATCTTTTTACAATAATCAGACTTAAATTGGTTATCAGCAGCTAAGTCATCAATGGATCCATATCCTTCAATAATTTGTTGAATAGTATCCGCTAGGGTAGACATTTCAGAGTGAATATGCTTATTTTCTTCATTTACTAATTCTTGTACTTTTTCTCTGAGTTCCTCCTCTGTTTTAGCATATACTTTACGATTCTTCTTATACTTATTTCAAATTCAGTATTTTCCAAACTTTCGTTCTGGATCAGTATCATCAATATAATGCACAATTCTAGGATTATTAATATATTTATCCACAGTAACTGTATTTCTTTGTACCTGAGTTTCTACCGCATAATTAGGAACAAATTTAGTCATTGGTTCCTGAATTGAGTTTATAAGATCAATATCATCAAGTAAAGTTTTTACTGGAAGAATAGTATTTATAGTTTCTGTATATGGAGCATTAGGATTTACTTTTATTTTAGTAAAATCAATATAAGCATCATTTAGCTTATTAATAGTTCCGTCTTCATTATATTCTGGATCTATCTTAATGGGGACAATGTTTGTTTCTCCAACAGTAATGCCATATTGTGCTAGAATATTCTTATATATTCCTAACTGATATCCCGCAGAACGTTTTTTAGTAGAGTGCCATGTAGTTGATCCTTGTATGTTCCTAGTATCCTCTCATATTCCCACTTCTTTTCTGGAAACTTTAAAATCATAAATATGAGCGAATCCCCTCTGGTCAATAACTAACATATCAATTCTACCATTAATACTTTTAATCCCTTCTGATTGATATGCTTCATGAATTTTATCTGATATTATAGGAACTTCTGTTAAGATTTTAGCATTTTTACCATATTTAGATTTAATGTCTTCAATAAAAGATTTAAATTCTTCAGTTAAACGTAATACTTGTTCTTCACTCAAATTAGTTGGTTTAAATGTAGTATTATTAATAATACTTTCAAATAAGGAATGTATTTCAGTACCATAATCAGTTAATTGAGTTCAAGACTTTTGTAACTTTTCTAAATATGAATCAATTTGAGATTTAATCATTCCTTCTGCACTTAGTCTTTCTCTTTCTTTTTTTAAGAAATCATTTAAGTTAAAAGGAGGAACTAATTCCTTTTGCATGTTAGAAGGATCTCCATTAGATGTAATAAATCTAGTAGTACCTATTGAGTCAGGAATCTTAAGTATAGTTTCTGAATCTCCATCATCATTTATAATTACAGATTCTATGGAAGCATTTTTAACTTTACTTGTAATAGCATTTACCTTCTCTATAGTACTATCTATAGGATTAATTTGAAAAGTTAAATCTGATTCGTTTATTTGATAATCGGCTAATTTACTTGATAAGAAGTTGTCCAGCTCCATTTCGGAGCTGAACTTTATCTTCTTGCCGTTTATTGTAGTTTCATATGTACATTCCATTATTTACAATCCTCTTTAATAATATTATCTTCAATAAGCCTATTTTTAAGTGTAGCTATCTTTTGAGATACCTTATAATTCTCTATTAATGTCTCCCCTAATGATGGAAGAATATCAGATTTTATAAACTCCTTAAATTCTGGAGATACTAGTTCATAAATTAAATATTGGGAAATTTCATATTCTTCATCAGACATATTTTCAACATCTCCATATCTAATTTCATGGAAATAGTTAGATAGAATTGTAGCTAATACCTCTTCATCAAAATCAGACCCTCTCTTATTTTGATATTCTGACATTCTTCTCATAGATTTTCAAAGGTCAGTATTCCTAACTTTAGATAATAAGTTATAGTACTCATTAGGATATTTTACTTTAGCATCTGCTAAATATAGATGCCCAAACTCATGAACTATAGTATCATCTTCAGCTCTATCTATATTAATATAGATTTCACCGTTCTTAACAAACCCTCTAGCATTCCTAGTAGTAGAATCTTCATTAACTAAATCAGAATCTGTAACTATATGAAGTCCTTTTAAATCAGATTCTTTAATTATTGTTATAAGTTTTGATTTAGTTGAAGGGTTAGTTTGATAATAATAATTATTATTAGTATTATTTGTTTCTTTGTTTAATATGTCAGCTAATGCTCTAGCTTGACTTACTCTTGTTGTGGCGAACTTGTCAGTAAGAGTTTTGCTATAAGATTTTATCCTTAGCTCATCCATTAGCTCAGGATTCTGTCTTGCCCATTCTTGCCACAATGGTAGATAACCTACATAATAACTGAAATCCTCCATATCTTCCTTAGTAAGTTCTGTAACTTTAGTATTATATAGCTTATTCCAAAAATCATTTGGAAATTTATGTTTCCAAGCTAGCCAAACAGGAAGTCCCTCAGGGTCTTTTTCATATAAATCAACAATAGAACCTCTAGCTGGAGCCTTGCCTTTACTACTTTTCTTAATAACTTTTTGATATACATCTTCAATAGTCATTACAGAAACATCAACACCATCTATAATAGTACCTTCTTTAAAAGTAGCATTAAGAGCAGAGAATCTACTATCACCTTTAGTTGAAACTTCATATGAATTATCCGATGTTCTCGCTCAAGCAGCTAATTGCTTCTCATTGGAATCTTGATTATCAGCTAATTCCTCATATTGAGCTTCCTCAATATCCTCTTCTAAAGGAGCTTCTTTAAATCCAATATCAGAATCTATATCATCTACAATAGGAGTTGATTCTACTAAATTAAACCTAATACTATTTTCTTCTGTTCTAAATTTATTAACTAAGTCTTCAATATTTTGACTATCAATTCAGCTATTAAAATCATAGATAAGTAAATCTTCATTACCAGATGATACTAAGTCTTCAAATATCCTAGTCATAGAATTAGGACCGAACTTATCTTGATTAACAATTAAGTTGTATAGATAAAACATATCCACTAAGTTCATATCAATACCACTTACTTTAATCTTATTAAGGTTATTAAAAGCATATAATGCTTCTTCATATAAAGCTCTAGTCTTCTGAGTGTTATCAACTTGAACCATGTTAAGGGGTAGCTTATAGAATGGGACTCCTTGTCTTAGTCCAAAAGTTAATAGCTGAACAAACTTATTATCTTTCAACTTATCCTTTAATAAAGGAATAGCGTAGTTTTCAACATAACTTCTAAACTTGTTAATATTATTTTCATTATCTAATCTTAACATATAAGGAGCTGGATTCTTAGGACTAGCAGGAACATTTATTTCAATTCCTTTACTAATAATCCAAGATCTAATAAGATACTTATCTATCTGATCTTTTATAGTTCTAATTTCAAGTTTATTTAGTGGTTTGCTTACATCCATACGAACTCCAGCAAAGTTCCTACTAAGTTGGTTTAGAATTATATCTTCTAACCTATTTCTAGATGATAAACTATTAAGAACACTCTTGTTAATTGCAAGAACATTAAACATTTCTCTAAAATGAGGAACCGTACTGATTACTTCCAAAATATTAAAATTAACCTTATTTTGTTCATATTTTTCAATACTTTCCTGTTTGTAGATTGGATCGGTAATAAATCTAACTAAGTCAAAAGATTGCCAGATATTAGCCATTTCTTTTCTAGACTTAAAGTAATCTTGTCTAGCCTTTATAGCTTCTTTAGGTTTACCTAGTTTGGCTTCTAAATCTCCATGTCTAATATTACCATTTATATCTTCATATATTAAATTGTATTTATTATAGAAATTGTATAATGAAGACCCTTCTTCTAATTCTGGATATATTTTTTGTAATCTTCGTTCCTCTTTTAATATTTCTTTCTTTTCAGGAGTTAATCAAGTTTTTTCTAACTCCTTTTCAATTCTTAAATATTCTTCTTGTTTTTCTAGTATTTGTCTATTAAATCTACTTTCTATATATTTTTCAATAGATTTAATATAACTATATAAATCAGAAGTGTTTGTAGGAAGACCTTGATTAATTTTAAGTATCTTTCCTAAGATACGTACTTCATCCGCAGATATAACTTTATCCAGCAATTGTAGATATTTCTCTTTTTTCTTTCCTTCAGAGGTATATGCTTTATCAGCAACATAACGAACTTTATCATAGTTCTGTTCATCACTAAACATACTAGTGGTAAAATCGTTTACTAGTTCGGTTATATCATCATCAATCATTAAATTACCAACTTCATCTAATGATTCTCCAAGCATAAGAGAAATAGTATAAATATCTACCCAGTTTGTATCTGCATTAATTTTTTTAAGGATTAATTCCTTAGCATTCAATTTTGTTACGAACTTATCGTTTCCACAAGTTCTCTCATAGTTTCCCATGAGTTCAGACTATATCTTATCCTATACAGGATCTCCGCACTTCGAACTTACTTAAGTTCTACTCTACTTTGTCATTTCTGCATTTCGATAGTCGTTGAACTTTCTTCCTATTAGGAAGCTTAGTAACGGATTACCCAATATTTAAACTTATTACTATATCTAAGTGATTAGCTTAGCCACTATCATATTACTATAATAGTTTAGTATTTAAATCTCTAAGGGCGTTCCCGTTTTCACGGAGTTAACAGACTCTGCTATTTCAGAAAATTTTAATTTGTATTTCATAGAAGGAATAATATATGGAGAAATTAAACTATCAAATTCAAACCTAGAATTAGCAATTATATATAGAGTATAATCTCTTAAATTTTTTTGTATTGTTGTAATAATACCAAATTTAGTTTCTAGTCAATCTGACAGTAATTTAACTTCTTCAAATGAAAAACAATTTGTTTAAAAAACAATATTTTGCACTTGTTTATGGCAATCTTCCAAATAGAACTGGTGTTATTGATCTGCCTATTGGTAGAAAAAATGGTAGTATCATTGAACGTAATATAGATTATGAAAATGGTAAAAATTCTATAACAAATTATGAGGTTATTTGTTATGATTCAAAATCAGATTGTTCTTTAGTTAGATGTAATTTGGTTACTGGTAGAACTCATCAAATTCGTGTTCACTTTTCTGCTATTGGTCATCCTTTGGCTGGTGATACTTTATATGGAAATTCTAATTCTAATTTTTCCAGACTTATGCTTCATTGCTCAAAACTTGAGTTTTTTCATCCTGTTATTAATAAAAAAATTATTATAGAATGTTCAGAATTTTTTTTATAATGTAAAAAGCAAGTGCACTGCACTTGCTTTTTAGAGCTATTCTTCTATTGTTAGTGGTGATTTTTCTTCACTTGAAAATCGTCCTAATAACTTTGACCATAAATACTCCTCAGTTATTTTTCCTTTTCCTTGTGGTAATTTTATTTTTGCTCCACCACAAACAATTTCGGCTACATTGAAGCCCTTTTTCTGTCTCTCTTTTATAAATTCTTCAAGAGCTACAGCAATCTGTTTTGTTGTACAATCCTCCCAACCTTCTACAAGGATGGATTCTTTGTAAAAACATGTTTTTAACACTACTACTTCCTCCTAATCAAATATTGTTTTAGGATCTATTCCTATAGCATTTTCATTTATTTGATCAATCAGAATTTCGCAATTTGTTGCAACATGTCTTAACTTTTTGTTGTCTTCCCAAATCACAAAATTTGGTTGTAATGTGCAGATTGCTACATTAGTGAAAACTCTTTTCTCCTCTCCTGAAAATTTAATTGATACATTATACCGTCCTGAAAAATCTAAACAAGCCATATTAGCTCCTTTCTGAAAGTTGTTTTTAGTTACATATTAATTATACACCGTTTTACATAAAATGTCAATTGCTTATTTTAAGCTATTTTCAGACTTTTTTATGTATTTTATTAGTTCAATATTACTATTTTGACTTCTTTTAACCATATAATTGTATACTGTGTCGCGTAATTCTTTTTGTTGCTCTTTTTTTGTCAATTCTTTGTTTGGGAAAAATGGTCCATCAATATATGTTACTATTTTTATTTTATTCTTTCCGTATTTTTGATATGTATTTGTCATGCAAAACGTTGGAGTTTCTAATTGGATTGGGTACTTGAATGATACATCTTTAAATGGTCTTATTTTTGTATAATATGGCCAAATATGTGCTTCAGGATATATTGTTATACTATGATTTTTTTCTATATGTTTTCTTATTGTTTCTAAAAAATTTTTCATTGCTTGTTTATTACTTGGTATTGGAATTGCACCTAACATTTGGACGGTATTTCCTACAAATTTCATTGATACATTTTCTGGGTTTACTATAAAAAAGTTTTTTTTAGGATAAATGGGATTACTTGGAATAAATGTGTCAGCAAATGGTTGTGTATGATTTACATATACA
>ERZ779869.3563-NODE-3563-length-11879-cov-3.082629_pt1 | contig 11879 bp, 9 predicted proteins | sample MGYA00511557_ERZ779869 | MGnify/ENA primary metagenome ERZ779869 (study PRJEB29588, sample SAMEA2154620) | human gut metagenome | biome: human gut; feature: human-associated habitat; material: faeces | place: Denmark | collected 2008/2010 ...
CCGGAAATTGATTTTTCTATATTAAGTACAGAGGAAATCATTCGGCAAGCCCAAAAGCTGATCAATGATTACCCGGTGGTATCTTTAAAAGAAATATTTGAAGGATTACCCGAGATTTTTGAATCCCGGTATAAAGAGGAGTATGAAAAAGCATTGGCCATCTTCACTGCCGACGGAGATAAACCGGAAGATTTCGAATACAAAAACGACAACCGGGAACGTTTCAATGCCCTCTACAAGCTCTATAAAGATAAAAAAAACGCTACAGCCCGGCAAACGGAAGCCGAACGCGAAGAAAATCTGAAAATAAAACTCGGTATTATCGAAGAATTGAAAGCACTGGTGCAAAAAGAAGAAGCACTGGACAAGACATTCCAGGAATTCCGGGACTTACAGGAACGCTGGCGGAATACCGGAATGGTACCTCAAGGGCAATTAAACGGCCTGTTGGAGACTTATCACCATCACGTTGAAAATTTTTATAACTATATCAAGATCAATAAAGAGTTGCGCGACCTGGACCTGAAACGGAACCTGGATGCGAAAAACGCTCTTTGTGAAGAAGCTGAAAAATTGGTTGAAAACAACGATATCGCCGGAGCTTTCAAACAATTACAACTACTGCATTCCCGCTGGAAAGAAATCGGTCCTATTCCCAAAGAACAAAAAGAACCGCTTTGGGAACGCTTTAAAGCTGCCACTAGCCAGATCAACGAAAAATACCATCATTTTTTCGAATCCCTGAAACAGGAACAGGAAGATAACCTGAAAGTCAAAGAAGAAATTTGCGGAAAAGCAGCAGCTATCGCTGCCGGTGAATACCGTTCTATATCGGAATGGAATACAGCCACTCAGAATATTATTGACCTACAGGAAGAATGGAAGCATTCGGGAACCATTCCCCAAAAGGAGCGGAATAAAATCTATAAAAAATTCCGCTCGTCCTGCGATACTTTCTTCGAGCGTAAACGGGATTTCTATAAGAACATGTCGGCCGAACAGGATAAAAACCTGGAATTAAAAATCAAGCTCTGTGAAAAAGTAGAAGCGATCAAAGACAGTACCGACTGGAAAATCACGACCGACAGAATCATCTCTTATCAGAAAGAATGGAAGAAAATCGGTCCCGCTCCCAAGAAATATTCGAACAAAGTATGGGCACGTTTCCGGGAAGCTTGTGATACTTTTTTCAATAACAAAAAACTCCATTTCAAAGACATCGATTCTGAACAGAGCAAAAATCTGGAACTGAAAAAAGCGATTATCGAAGAAGCCCGCCAGTTTACTTTGTCCGGGAATGCAGAGGAAGATATCAATAAGCTGAAAGACTTTCAGAACCGCTGGGCAGAAATCGGATTTGTACCTATTAAATACAAAGACGCTATCCAGGAAGAATTCAGACATCTCATCGACGGCTGGTTCGACCAGCTCAATCTGGATGAATACGACCGTGACCTGGAAAGATTCAGGGCAAAATTGTCCTCACTGGATGCCGGTGATTATAAGGATTACAAAATTATCAACGAAAGAGAAAAGTTGGTGGCCAAAATCAGACAATTGGAACTCGACGTCAACACCTATGAAAACAACATCGGTTTTATCGCCAAATCCAGTAAATCTCAAGGCTTGATCGAAGAATTGAATTCTAAAATCGAAAATACCCGCCAACGGCTGAATTTACTTCAGGAAAAACTGAAAGCTCTCGACAGCCTGATCTAAACAGCGGCTCCTCAAAGCCGATTAACGCTCTGCCGACAAAGCCTCTCCCCAGGAGAACAATTCCCCCCTTTGTTCACAGAGCGTTAATTTTTTACCCACTCTCCTATTCTTCCTCCCCGCCTCATACCTCATAACCACTCCCATCTCTTTGCTTTTACCTTTCGCCAACTTTTTACCTTCTACTTTTCACTTTTAACCTTTTAATTTATTACCTTTGCCACTTTGATAAATCAATAAAATTCAAGATACAGTGTCAACAAAGTATGTTTTCGTTACAGGTGGAGTCGCTTCTTCTCTAGGGAAAGGCATTATCGCTTCATCACTTGCTAAATTACTGCAGGCCAGGGGGTATAAAGTTGCGAACCAAAAACTGGATCCCTACATCAACATAGATCCGGGGACATTAAATCCATACGAGCATGGCGAATGTTATGTGACGGACGACGGAGCAGAAACAGACCTCGATCTCGGACATTACGAAAGATTTACCGGTTGTCCGACTTCGCAGGCCAATAATATTACTACCGGACGGATTTACCAGAATGTAATCAACAAAGAAAGACGGGGAGATTATCTGGGTAAAACCGTACAGATCGTCCCGCATATCACCGATGAGATTAAACGAAACATCAAATTATTGGGCAACAAAGGCGAATATGATGTCGTGATCACTGAAATCGGAGGTACTGTCGGAGACATCGAATCTTTGCCTTTCATTGAAGCTGTCCGGCAGTTACGATGGGAGTTGGGGGAAAAATCGGTATTGATCCACTTGACACTGGTACCCTTCTTATCGGCTTCCGGTGAATTAAAAACGAAGCCTACCCAGCATTCGGTGAAAGCCTTGCTGGAAATCGGAGTGCAACCGGATGTACTGGTATTACGTACAGAACATGAACTGAATTCCGATTTACGCCGGAAAGTAGCCCTTTTCTGTAATGTAGCACCCAAAGCGGTCATCCAGTCGATCGACGTTTCTACCATCTATGAAGTACCGATCAAGATGAGAGAAGAAAAGTTGGATGAAATCGTACTCGAACAATTGGGATTACCTTTAAACAGCGAACCGGATCTGGAATCCTGGAAAAAATTCCTATATAAATTAAAAAACTACAGCAAAGAAGTACGGATCGGTTTAGTCGGGAAATACGTCGAATTACACGACGCCTATAAATCGATTGTCGAAGCTTTCATCCATGCCGGAGCAGTCAATGACTGTAAAGTAAATATCGAATGGGTCCACAGCGAAGAACTGAATGAACAAAATGCAGCCGACTGCCTGAAAAATCTGCACGGTATTTTAGTAGCACCGGGGTTCGGACACCGGGGGATTTCGGGGAAACTGGTCGCTATCCGATATGCCCGGGAGAACAACATTCCTTTCCTCGGTATTTGTCTGGGGATGCAGATGGCTGTCATCGAATTTGCACGTAACGTGCTGCACATGGAAGGTGCCGATTCGACAGAAATGGCTGCCAAAACCCAGTATCCGGTGATCGACCTGATGGATTCACAGTTGAATGTAACCGAAAAGGGAGGCACCATGCGTCTGGGAGCCTACAAATGTGAATTAACGGAAGGTTCCAAAGCTTATGAAGCTTACGGACAAAAAGAAATACAGGAGAGACACCGCCACCGGTATGAGTTCAACAGCAAATACCGGGAGGATTTTGAAAAAGCAGGTATGATCACCACCGGTATCAACCCGGAAAGCGGATTGACCGAAATCGTCGAGATTCCTGCTCACAAATGGTTCGTCGGAGTACAGTTCCATCCGGAGTATAAAAGTACTGTAATTAAACCTCATCCGTTATTCGTATCATTTATCAAAGCTTGTTTATCATAAAGTTAAAAGAACCTATGGATAAAAACACCATCGCCGGATTAGTCATTATTTTTCTTATTCTCATCGGCTTTTCCTATCTCACGCGTCCGAGTAAGGAGCAAGTGGCCGAAATGCAGCGGAAACAGGATTCCATTGCGCGGGTAGACCGACTCAGAGCCCAGGAACTGGCAGCACAACAACAGGCACAAAAAACGCCGGACAATACGACTGCCGCCAATCCCCTGGCTACCAAAAGTGATTCTATTTTCGTACAAAACGATACGGAAAACAAAATCATCACCCTGGAAAATGATAAAATAAAATTGCACATCAGTACTCTGGGGGGACGCATCGTATATGTAGACTTAAAAGAATACCGGACACACGATTCGCTGCCTTTGGTGTTGTGGAAAAACGGAGAAACCGCTTTCGGCATGAATTTCTACGCCCGGAATCAGGAGATCAATACCGAGAAATTTTTCTTTACACCCAGTACGACAGAAACGACGCTTTATGCCCAGGGAAATGAACAGGTGCTCTCTATGCGTCTTTATGCCGACAGCAGCAGATACCTGGAATACCTTTACAAGTTAGCCCCGGACAGCTATATGACCGATTTCAGCATCATCACCCACAATATGGGGGATGTCATTGCATCCAATTCCTCGTTTCTGACGCTTTTCTGGGGAATCAATATGCCCCAGCTGGAAAAAAGTAAAGATTTTGAAAACCGTTATACCGGTGTTTACTACAAATTCAGCGAAGATGCCGTTGAAAACATGTCCCTGACCTCCGATGAAGAGGAGACGCTTCCGAACAAGGTACAATGGATAGACTTCAAACAACAATTCTTTTCCTCTATCCTGATCAGCGAACAGCCTTTGAGTGATGTGGAACTGAAATCGAACATCAGTAAAAAAGACGGATATCTGAAAGATGCTTATGCTGAAATTCCTTTAGCCTATAACGGTTCGGCCAACGAGCAATACAACATGCAGTTTTTCTTCGGTCCTAACTCCTATAAGGTATTGAAAGAATACGGAGATCATTTAGACCTTCCCGATGTCATCAATATGGGATGGAAATGGATTGCGTGGTTCAATAAATATTTCGTTATTCCTATTTTCAATTTCCTGGAAAACCACACCGCATTGAATTACGGAATTATTATTTTATTACTGACCCTGATCATCAAAATCATCCTGTTCCCGCTGACTTATAAATCGTATATGTCACAGGCACGTATGCGGGTATTGAAACCCCAGGTAGATGAGATCGCCAAGAAATATCCGGCCGACAAAGCGATGGAACGTCAACAGGCTACCATGAAGCTTTATAAGCAAGCCGGAGTAAATCCGATGGGTGGATGTTTACCGATGTTGATCCAGATGCCTATCCTGATCGCCCTGTTCTATTTCTTCCCGGGAGCGATCGAACTGAGACAGCAGAGCTTCCTGTGGGCGACGGATTTGGCTTCATACGATTCTATCGCCACCTTACCCTTTACCATTCCGTTTTACGGTAATCATGTCAGCTTATTCTGTCTGTTGATGACTGCGACCAATATCATCTATATGATTATGAATAATAAAAACCAACCGCAGAACGATCAGATGAAAGGCATGCAGACCATGATGTATATCATGCCGATCATGTTCCTGTTTATTTTCAACAGTTATTCTTCGGGATTGAGTTATTATTATTTCATCGCGACGCTGATTACCATTTTGCAAACCTGGATTATCCGGAAGTTTGTCGATGACCAGAAATTGCTGAAGCAAATCGAACTAGCTAAAAGTAAACCGGTCAAGAAATCGAAATTCCAGCAACGTTTGGAGGAAATGCAAAGAATGCAACAACAACAGCAAAAGAGAGGTAAAAAGTAATTAAAGATAAAAAGTAAAAAAAATCCTGCAAATTCGGATGAAATCTGAAATTTGCAGGATTTTTTGTATTTTTACGAAAAACCAAAATCATTCATAAACGTAAGAAACAAGAAAAAATGATGGAAAACATGAAAATTACTATGCACGGAAATCCCCTGACTTTAGTGGGGACACCGATTAAAACCGGAGAAACGGCTCCGGTATTTTATGGAATAAACCAACAGATGCAACCGGTATCCCTGAAAGAATTTGCCGGAAAAGTTGTTGTGATTTCTTCTTTCCCTTCTATCGACACCCCGGTATGCTCGGCCCAGATGCACCATTTCAATAAGATGGCCTCCGAGTTAAGCCAGGATGTCGTTATTCTGGCTATTTCCTGCGACCTTCCTTTCGCCCTTCACCGCTACTGTGCCGCCGAAGGTATCGACCGGGTCATAACCTTGTCGGACTATAAAGAAACAGATTTCGGGAAAAAATACGGGTTCCTGATCGAAGAATTACGACTTTTAACCCGAGGCGTGGTCGTTATCGGTAAAGACAATAAAGTGAACTATGTAGAATATGTTCCGGAAGTAACCCACGAACCGAACTACGAAAAAGCACTGGAGGCGATAAAAAAAGCGCTGGCCTAAGTTTTATCGTTGAGAATTACAAAGTAATTCTCAACGATAAAACAGATTAGATTTGTTTCAATAAATTGATCATCTCGATTGCGGTGGTCATGGCATCGAAACCTTTATTACCGGCTTTCGTTCCGGCTCTTTCGACAGCCTGTTCGATCGAATCGGTCGTCAGGATACCGAAAATCACCGGCACCCCTGTCTGCAATCCGACATGGGCTACACCTTTGGTCGCTTCATTAGCAACCATATCGAAATGGGGCGTAGCTCCCCGGATCACTGCCCCCAGACAAACCACAGCATCGTATTTGCCGCTTTCTACCATCTTTTTAGCTACTAAAGGAATCTCGAATGCTCCCGGTACCCAAGCCAGATCCAGCTTATTTTCATCCCCACCGTGACGTACAAAAGCATCCTTTGCTCCTCCAACCAATTTAGCCGTGATAAACTCATTAAAACGGGCAGCTACCACTCCGATCCGTTGTCCTTCTGCTAATAATTTTCCTTCCAGTAAATTCATAACTTTTACACTTTTAATCTCTATTTTCAATTTCTATTCTTCTTTTTTCCAGTCATTTCTGACATGTAATATATGTCCCATCTTTTTATACTTGGTGTACATATAGAACTCGTTCTTTTCATTACAGGTCATCTCGATCGGTTCACGTCCGACCACTTCGAGTCCGAATCCATCCAATCCTTTTATCTTCAAAGGATTATTTGTCATAAGAATCATTTTTTTCACTCCCAGGTCGGCCAAAATTTCCGCACCGGTACCGTATTCTCTTAAATCAGCCTTAAATCCCAGTGCCAGATTCGCCTCGACCGTATCCATTCCCCCGTCCTGCAGATGATAGGCTTTCAACTTATTGATCAGTCCGATGCCCCGGCCTTCCTGACGCATATACAGCAATACACCCCGGCCTTTTTTCTCAATCCGGCGCAAAGCTTCCGCCAGCTGCTCGCCACAGTCACAACGCAAGGACCCGAAAGCATCCCCGGTGAGACATTCGGAATGTACCCGGCACAATACCGGTTCGCCGTCAGCGATGTCCCCTTTTACAAGGGCAATGTGATGTTCTCCATTGATTTTGTTGACATAACCATAAGCCTTGAAAATTCCGTATTTAGTAGGCATTTCAGCCTCAGTCACTCTTTCCACCAGGATCTCTGTCCGACGACGGTAAGTGATCAGGTCGGCCACAGTAATCATCTTCAAACCATGCCGTACGGCAAATTCTTTCAATTCGGGTGTCCTCATCATGGTACCGTCTTCCCGCATAATTTCACAACACAAGCCGCATTCTTTGAGCCGGGCAATACGCATCAGGTCGACGGTGGCTTCGGTATGTCCCATACGTTCGAGTACCCCGCCAGCTTTCGCCTCCAAAGGAAACATATGTCCCGGACGCCGGAAATCGGACGGTTTGGCATCGTCCTTTACACTCTTCATGGCCGTCATAGAGCGTTCCAATGCCGAAATACCGGTTGTCGTATCCACATGGTCGATCGAAACGGTAAATGCCGTACAGTGATTGTCGGTATTGTTGGCCACCATCTGTTCCAACCCTAATTTTGTCGTCAAAGCTTTGCTCATCGGCATACAAATCAATCCCTTGGCATACGAAGCCATAAAATTGACATTTTCAAGTGTAGCATGTTCAGCTGCACAAATCAGATCGCCCTCATTTTCACGATCCGGATCGTCCACGGCAATAATCATTTTACCGGCCCTCAGATCAGCAACAGCTTCCTCGATCGTACTAAATTTAAATCCTTCCATATTCTTATTTTTTTATCCTATCTATAATCAAAATCATTCTAACCGGCTTAAAAGCCATTGGCCACCAGGAAATCCAAGGTCAGTCCCCCCTTCGGTTTTCCTTGTCCCATCAGTTTCTCTACATATTTGACAATCATATCGTTTTCTAAATTCACCACATCTCCTATCTCCTTTTTCACCAGCGTCGTCTCTTCCTGAGTATGCGGAATGACGGACACTTTGAAAACCTGCTCGTCGGCATAAGCGATCGTCAGGCTCACCCCATCGATAGCCACAGAGCCCTTTTCTACAATATAACGAAGGATTTCGGGAGCAGCCCCCACCGTGAGCCAAATGGCATTTTCATTCTGTTGTTTGCTCACGATCTTTCCGGTACCGTCTACATGCCCGGCTACCAAATGACCACCCAAACGGCTGTTCAGACACAAGGCCCGCTCGAGATTCACAGGATCACCCGGCTTCAATAAGCCCAAATTACTCCGATTCATGGTTTCAGGCATCACATCGGCAGAAAACCCGTCATTCCCTTTACCAACAACAGTCAAACACACCCCGTTCGTGGCTATGCTATCCCCAATCCGCGTGTCCGCCAATACTTTCCGGGCCTCCACCTCAAGGACGACACTCTTGCTGCCTCGTTTCACCGATTTGATCTTTCCGATTTCTTCTATTATTCCTGTAAACATAGTTTGAGTTGATGAGTTGTTGAGTTATTGAGTTATTGAGTTATTGAGTTATTGAGTTACTGAGTTACTGAGTTGTTGAGTTACTGAGTTGTTGAGTTACTGGGTGATGAGTTACTGGGTTGGGGAAAACCTTTTATAAGGAAATCCTCGCCTACTTTTTCAATCGAAACGGATTGTAAAGCGATGGCCTCTTTCATCCAGGCGATACCTTTTCCTTCGACAGGTGTTTTGGCATCTTTACCTCCGATCAGTTTGGGGGCGATGAAAGCATAAACCTCATCTACCAGTCCTTGTCGCAAGAAAGCTTCGTTCAATTCACCGCCTCCTTCCAGCAAGACCGAATCGATACCGGCCTGGCCCAGTTTAGTTGTCAATGCCTGTAAATCGACCCGGTTGTCACAGCCGGGACATAAAATTGTTTCCACGCCTTTCTGTTGCAATTGTACTAATTTTCCGGCATCAGCCCGAGAGGTATGAGCGACTAATGTGCGATAGCGATCGGCAGTACGCACCAATTGACTATCGGTAGCAATTGCAGCTGTACTGTCGACAATAATCCGGACAGGTTGCCTGACCTCGCCTTTCAAACGGCAATTCAACAGTGGATCGTCGGCTTTCACCGTACCGCTACCAACCATAATTCCCATCAGCACCGAACGCATTTCTTGCACTTTCTTCCGGGATTCCTCCCCGGTCACCCAGTGTGAATCACCGGTATAAGCTGCAATTTTCCCATCCAGGGTCATGGCTGTTTTCATCACGATCCAAGGACGACGGGTAGTAATATATTTCAGAAACACCCGGTTTTGTTCCCGGAGCTTTTCTTCTTCCACTCCAGTCTCGACGACGATTCCGGCTTTCCTCAACATTTCGATTCCTTTACCGGCTACCAAGGGATTCGGATCCAATAGCCCGACGACAACACGGGCAATCCTGTTTTCAATAACAGCCTCGGTACAAGGAGGTGTTTTGCCGTAGTGACAACAGGGTTCCAGGGTCACATAGAGCGTAGCCCCTGCCGGATCTTCGGTACACTGCTTAAAAGCATTCCGTTCAGCATGCAGGCCGCCATAACGTTCGTGCCAACCTTCACCGATTATCCGGCCGTCTTTGACGATCACCGCTCCCACCAGCGGATTGGGATTCACCCATCCCCGGCCTCTGTCTGCCAATATCCTGGCACGATTCATATATTCCCGATCCTTTGTTTCCATATAAAAAAAGCCCTGAATGACTTCAGGGCATATATACGAATCATAACAGTAACGACACACGACTGTCCTGCCTCTTCTTTCATCCGGACTATCACCGTCGGTACCGGAATTACACCGGCTCAGTCCCCAAAGGGAGTCGCGGACTATCACCGCCGGTAGGGATTTACACCCTGCCCTGAAGAAACATTTCAAATACGGAAGCAAATGTAATATATTATTCCCAAAAAACAAAGGCTGCATTTCATTTATTGGTATTGAATATAGGAGAAAAATTAAAAAAAAACGATATTTGTTCCTCCAAAAGCAGATTTTTATGGTTAGTGATGAGTGTACATTATTAAAGCAATTTAAATCAGGTGAACGAGAGGCATTTGACCGATTGTTTAAAATGTATGCTCCGCAATTGGGATATTTTTGTCTTAGATTGGTTCGTCAGGAGGATGCAGAAGAGATTGCAGCAGAATTCGAAAAAGCATATCCAAATAATCGCCTTGTAGATGTTCTGTCGCTGGATTATATTTTCCGTTATGCATCGAAAGATTTCATTGCGAAGAAGTCAGTACATAAGGAAGCTCCCGTATATTCCTACATGTTTAATTATGAATTCCCATATGAGGGAGGAAAACTGGCATGGCATTGCTCTGAAATCCCGTTTGTTTTCCATAATATTGACCGAATTCCTATCTGCAATGTGCCGGGAGAAACAGACCGCCTGCAGGAGAGAATATGTGGTGCCTGGATAAACTTTGCGAGATACGGAAATCCTTCCGTTCCTTCTCTTCCGCAGTGGCCGGTATGTGAGCCAGGTAAAGAGGCAATTATGATTTTTGACAATATCTGCGAAGTTAAAGATAATTATGACCACAGGCTGATGGAGCTTCTTGTTAAACATGCTCCGGCATTTACTGTACCATTAGATGAGGATGCAGAAAATGTATTTATGCACTGATGCGGAAAGGATGGAATGCATATGGCAAAGCTGACTACATATCAGGTGACGGAGATTGCAAAAGACACCTGGGTTATCAATGAGGCTGGTATGACAGCCATGTTTTTGTTAAAAGGTACGGAACGTGCATTACTCATCGATACGGGTGTCGGAATGACAGACCTGAAAAAGCTGATTTCCTGGCTGACTCCGCTTCCCTATGATGTAGTGCTGACACATGGACATCCGGATCATATCGGAGGAGCTGCTCAGTTTGAAGAGGTATATATTCACGAAAAAGATGAGGATAGTCTTAAACCGATAAATTATGATAGCATCGCAGATTATGTGGAACTTTTGGGAAATATGGGAGCTTACGATGTGTATGACTGTAGCCCTGCGGATATCCGGCGGATACAAAAGATGCCAAAATGTCTTCCTTTGAAGGAGGGAATGGTGTTTGAGCTGGGGGGACGCAGTATCGAGGTAATTGAGACACCGGGTCATACATCGGGAGGCTGTTGTTTCCTTGATCGGAAAGAGCGAATCCTGTTTTCTGGAGATGCCTGCAATGGTAATCTGCTCTGCAGAGACAGTATTAATACACTATTGGGAGCTCTGGATAAAATCAAGTCCTATGAAAGTGAATTTGACCGCAATTTTAATGGCCATGTGGGATATGCGGGAATGCCTTTCGTTGGTTCCATGGATCATAGCATCATGAATACAGCGATACGCATCTGTGAGAATATCCTTTCAGGAACTGCGAAAATCGAGGATGGCGGTAAGAATGCGTTTGACGGAGATTGCAAGGTTGCGACAGACGGAAGAATCCGTATTGTATTTTCCCCAGACAGACTGATAGATGAAGGTGAAATTCCAGTAAGATAAACACAACAGACTCCGCTGGGGTTAACTTAAGCCTGAAAGCCTTGAAATCAAGACCTTTGGGCTTTTTATAAGTGTGCCATCAAGGCAGAATCTCCGGTTCTGGTGGCTTACAGTACCATAGACATGATGAGGTAATAAGAATGAAAAAATATTTTTTGTATTTTCTTTATTTAATCCCAACCCATACATGCTGTTTCGGTTTACTCTACTGCTTCCACTGCTTCAGCAGGCTCTACATCCAGCATCTCCTGGTATTTACCGAGGATCAGTTTCTGGATCATGTCTCTCGTACCGGAATTGATCGGATGTGCAATGTCTCTATATTCA